>Ga0153996_1000030_pt1 | contig 103104 bp, 83 predicted proteins | sample TSNC080MetaG_FD_104728 | JGI IMG/M metagenome (GOLD analysis project Ga0153996, IMG submission 104728) | Attine ant fungus gardens microbial communities from North Carolina, USA - TSNC080 MetaG | ecosystem: Host-associated > Fungi > Mycelium > Unclassified | place: USA: North Carolina, Lumber... | reverse complement strand
GCTAAAGGTTATCAATTTGAAATCGTCACAGATATTGGAAGCGGGATTAACTACAATAAAAAGGGCTTAAATCAACTGATAGATAGAGTGGCTAATTCCGAAGTAGAAAAGATAGTTATTTTACATAAAGATAGGTTGATTAGATTTGGTTATGAACTAATAGAAAACCTATGCAACAAATATGGGACAGTTATTGAAATAATAGACAATACCGAAAAAACAGAAGGACAGGAATTAGTTGAAGATTTAATCCAAATTGTCACTGTATTTAGTTGTAGGCTTCAAGGGAAAAGGGCAAATAAAGCTAAGAAGATGATTAAGGAGCTGATGGAAAGTGATATTTGCGAAGAAGGTGAGAATAAAACCGGCTGAAGGACAGAAAATTAAGCTTTGGAAGTCTGTAGGAACAGCAAGATGGGCTTATAATTGGACACTTGCAAAGCAAGAAGGGAATTATAAGAGTGGTGGGAAATTCATATCGGATGGTGTCCTACGTAAAGAATTGACGGTGTTGAAACAAACAGAAGAATACGCTTGGTTGTACGAAGTGTCAAATAATGTTACAAAACAAGCTGTAAAAGATGCTTGTGATGCTTATAAGAAGTTTTTCAAAGGTTTAGCTGATCAACCACGTTTCAAAAGTAAAAGGAAGTCAAAACCATCTTTCTATAACGATAATGTCAAACTGAAAGTCAAAAAGAATCAAGTTTTGATTGAGAAAGTTGGTTGGGTGGAAACGTCCGAACAACTACCGATGAATATGAAATATTATAACCCAAGAATTAGTTTTGACGGAAAGTACTGGTACTTATCTGTAGGGATAGAAGAAGAAGTACCGAGAGTGGAATTAACAGATATTTCTCTTGGGATTGATGTAGGTATCAAAGAGTTGGCTGTCTGTTCAGATGGCGGGAAGAAGAAAAACATCAACAAAACAAAGATAGTAAGAAAGGCAGGGAAACGCCTTCGTAGGTTGCAACGACAGGTTTCCCGTAAATATGAAATGAATAGGGAGGGAAACCGTTTTGTCAAAACAAGCAACATTATAAAAGTCGAAAAGGAGATACAACACCTGCATAGACGGCTGGCAAATATCAGGACGGACTACCTTCATCAAACAACAAGCGATATCGTGAAAACCAAACCATATCGAATAGTCATGGAGACATTAAATATCCAAGGGATGATGAAGAATAAACATTTGTCAAAAGCAATACAAAAGCAGTGTCTATACGAATTCAAGAGACAAATTCAATACAAGTGTGAAAAATATGGAATTGAATTTGTGGAAGCTGATCAATGGTATCCATCTTCAAAAATGTGTTCAAGTTGTGGAAACATCAAAAAAGACCTAAAACTATCTGACCGATTGTATAGATGTACTTGTGGTCACGAAATGGATAGAGATTTGAATGCTTCTATTAATTTGTCACGATATGAATTAGCAAGCTAACACCTAAAAAGTTACTGCTAATATGTAGGATTCGTTGTATCCGAATTTACGCCCCCGGAGTGTCACATCAAACGAAAGTAGCTTCGGCAAAATCGGACACATAGAACAGGGAAGCAAACATAAATTTATAGATTTTTATAAGTTTTTGGCAACGGTTAAACAATGAAATACATGAAACGGGCCCTGGAGCGCAAATTCTTACGCATGAGTTCATTTTTTAAGGCGGTTCTCGTAACAGGCGCAAGGCAGGTCGGAAAGACAACGATGTTAAAGCACCTGTCGGCAGAGCAAAGCCGTACTTACGTCTCGATGGATAATACAATGGCACGGACACTTGCAAAATCTGATCCGGTGCTGTTCTTCCAAACCTATAAACCGCCGATTATTATTGATGAGATTCAAAAAGCACCAGAGCTGTTTGAGCAAATCAAGATTATGTGTGATGAAAGTGAAGAGCGTGGTTTGTTCTGGTTGACCGGTTCGCAGCAATTCAAGATGATGAAAAATATCCGTGAAACGCTGGCCGGCAGGATTGGGATTCTGGAGCTTTACAGCCTGTCAAAGAACGAAGTGGAAGGACTGACCTTTCCGAATGAACTGGACTTTTCCCTGCCCTGTTTACTGGCAAGGCAGCCCCTTACGAAAAAGAATGACATCGTGGATGTGTTTGAACATATCTGGCGTGGGGGTATGCCGGATGCGCTGCTGGCTGACGCGGAGCAAAGACAGGAATACTTTAATTCCTATATTGAAACCTATCTCATGCGGGATGTGTCCGAGGAAGGCGGCATTACCGATACGGTTCGTTTCCGCAAATTCCTTAACGCTTGCGCTGCCCTGGTTGCAGAACAGGTCAATTACAAAACTTTAACAGACACAGCCGAAATATCCCAACCAACGGCAAAGGAATGGGTACGACTGCTGCAGGGCTTAGGCATTATCTACCTGCTGCCGCCTTACGCAAACAATGAACTGAAACGCCTTACTAAAACGCCAAAACTGTATTTTTGCGATACGGGTCTTTGTGCTTATCTGTCTATGTGGCTTACCAGAGATACCCTGATGAACGGGGCAGCCAACGGGCACTATTTTAAAAACTATGTGGTGATAGAACTGCTCAAAAATTTTGCCTATGCACCTTCTAAAGCAAACCTGACCTACTATCGGGATTCCAACGCAAAAGAGATTGATGTATTTGTAGAAGAAAACGGCGTAATCCATCCGCTGGAAATCAAAAAATCCGCAAATCCTGACCGGCGCGAAGTCAAGAAGTATGAACTGCTTGACAAGGCAAAGCTGGAACGAGGCAGCGGTGGTATCATCTGCATGTGTGAGGAAGTCATTCCGATTGATAATAAAAATTGTTTTATTCCCTGTAATCTAATCTAAACAAAGCGAAAGCGGCCAACGCAGGCCGCTTTACTTTTTGGTGTGCCCGGTGGCACGTGCCTGCTCCCACAGAAACAGATATATGGTGGAACACTCTGATCGATGGAGGAGTTTTACAAAAGAAAAATAGGTCAGCTTTCAGGTGGGATGAAACGGCGTGTTGGTAAATATTTTTATATATTTATACGATTTATGGGAGGCTTAGATACTTGGATGATAAACAAGTGTATTTTTTTACTGGCTAGTTTACTTATCTGGGTTGCAGTTTATGCGATATGCCGTAAAAGAACAATAATATGCCAATAAAACGCCAGGCAGCTGGTTGTTGTGGACGCTGCTGATGGTGAAAAGTTTCCATGAACTTTCAAACTTGGACATAGACATTTTTAAGACAGAACGCAGCGCAAGCCGTAAAATGAACGGCTAACGCTGCGTCTTGGTTATAGAAATCCCAAAATGCTCCAGCAAAACATTACAAAGAGCCGATGCGCTGCTAGAATGTACCCGGGCAATCGGTACCTTGTTTCGCTTTGCTTCGCCTATAGCGCTTTTAGCCATTTTGTGGGAAACGGTATTCGTAAATAAAATCAGCAAATCAGGACATCCCATTTTCTTTTTTAAATTACCTCTTTCTTTCACAAAAACCTTTGCTTTACATCCATGATCTTTACAGATGTCCTCGTATTGACATACCATTCTCTCATTTCCGCCTATGATTACAACACACATAGCGTTACCTCCATTATTGCGTTAGTGAAAGCTAACCGTCCACAACTAACTGATAATTTATATTAACACAGTCATGTTATGTTGTCAATCCTCTGAAAAATTTTGTTGAAAAATTTTTAATGAAAGCCGAAAATAAATAGTAAAGATTTAATCAAAAAAATTCTTCTGTTAGCTCTATCGAAGCAGACAGCGAAGAACAGACACTTTTCCATAAATAAGTTAAATGATAAAGTATGAACATATCAAAATGTAAGAGTAAAACGATTAGGGCATTTAACAAAACGCTGCACCGACCAAATAATTTCACGGTTAGTGCTGCATCTTGTAGGTAGAGCTGTTCTTGTCTTATTACCTCGGGCCAACTTGCACCCATCCAAAAAGCTCCGATATTTTACTAAATCCTTCGGGAAAAATGGTGCACCGTGTGATGGATAAATTTTTGTAGGATTAAGCGCGAGCATTTTATCCCATGACCTTAACCCTGCATAGCTTTTGACCTCCTAAGGAAGTCCCCCGCTTCTAAGCGAAGCGGATTACGAGTATCCTCTTTGACTTCTCTTTGATATTTCAGAAACAGATACATGAGGATAATAATTGTGTAGCCATATCACTTGACTTTGTTATAGCACATGTTGCATAATAAGTAAAACGAATGTTTATAATACTGATTGCTCTACCGTTCCTGCATAGGTATAGAGAACAGATGAAGCTGAAAGGATAGTGAATATGCCTGAAATTTTTATGAACAGTAATTCACTAATGAATTTTGAATTTACAATTGAAAGAAGCGAAACCTTGCACTTTCATCAAAATATAGAGCTGTTATATGTTTTGGAAGGACAGCTGAAGCTGGAAGTCGAAGATGAAATTTACGAGCTTGAACATGACGATTTAATTATTATGAATATGAATCAGAAGCATGCCTATCATGCCGACGAAGAGATATTATTGGGTCATATTTATTTTTCTGCACAAGAGTTAACGGAACTTTTAAATCAGGATTTGATATTATTCTGGTGCAATTCTGTCATTGATAGGAGTGAGGCTTATGAAGAAGTGCGACGTACTATAAAACAAATTTTCAACCAGTCTTCTCCCCAAACAGGTCAGGGAAAAATCTTATTAAGCAGCCTATATTATCAACTTCTCCATATCCTGACCAACAATTTTCTGGTGCAGTCTTATGATAAGCGGTTTGAACAAATTGTCAATAAATATGATGAACGTACCCAAACAATATTAGCCTATATCCATTCTAATTATAAAAAACAAATGAGTTTGGAGGATCTATCTAAGAAGCTTTATTTATCTAGCGCCTATCTGTCTAAATATATTAAAAAACAGTTGGGAATGACTTTTATAGAGTATTTGAACAACATACGCCTGCATCATGCTGTTTCCGAACTGTTATATACTGACCATTCAATTATGAGAATTGCTTTGGATAGCGGATTCCCCAATACGGCATCGCTTAATAAGGTCTTTAAAGGGATCTATCATACAACCCCTTCTGCATATCAGGCTGAAAAAAAGAAAAAGACCGTCCTTAAAAAAGATAAGGAAGAGCAGCAGTTGATCAGGGATAAGCTGGATTCTTACTTTGATAAAAATCCTGTTCAAACAGTAGACGTTGGTGAGCGGTATGAGCAGTATATTATTGTAGACTGTAGTGAATCAGAAGTTTTGATTAAGAATTGGAATAAAATGATCAATATCGGACGAGCTAAGGATTTATTGAGATCTGATGTGCAGAAGCATGTTCAAATCCTGAAAGACAAGCTTGGATTTTCTTATATCCGGTTTTGGGATATCTTGACAGAAGATATGTATATTGATATAAACGATAAACAGGGAAAGTATAATTTTGACATGCTGGATCGATGCCTTGATTTTCTAGTTGAGAATCATTTAAGGCCATATATGGATTTAGGATTTAAGTCGTTTAAGCTGATTCGTTCCAGTAAAGAATTTTCTCAGGCTACGGATCTTGTATCGCCGGAAAGTCTTAAAGAATTTGATAGTCCTGAGATAGCCTTTAGATTTGTGACCTCGTTTATTTCCCATATGGTTAACCGATATGGATTGGAAGAAATTGAAGAGTGGTATTTTGAAGTATGGAAGCCGGAGGAAGAGTTTCCTAAAAATGATAAGACAATCAATTTAAAATATTATAAGATATTTGATAATATATATTCGGCTATTAAACAATTCTCCAAGAAAATTAAAGTCGGGGGAGCCGGCCTTGGTATTCGTTTTGGTCAGAAGAATTTCAAAGAAATGTTGCTTGGCTGGAAAGAAGCCAGATGTCAGCCTGATTTTTTAAGCCTGTATTGCTATCCCTATGTACCTGGTGAGTATAAAGGGGTTCAGCTTTCCAAATTTTCAACCGATAAAAGTCATATGAAAAATCAGCTTATGATGGCACGGCGCATCATGGAAGATACGGATTTTAGAATTAATGAACTACATGTTACGGAATGGAATTCAACGGTTGTTAATCGTAACAACCTCAATGACAGTTGTTACAAAGGTGCTTATATCATGAAGAATTTGATAGACTGTATCGAATATTCTGATTGTATTGGATATTGGTCGGGTTCAGATATTTTAGCTGATTATTATGACAGCAGCCTGATATTAAACGGCGGTTGTGGCCTGCTGACAAAAGATGGAATTGCAAAACCGGCGCTCTATGCAGTTGAATTCCTAAACAAGCTTGGTGGGCAGGTGATTGATAAAGGAGATAATTACATCGTTACCACCCAAAAGGGTAATAAATATACCATAGCCTGCCATAATTATAAGCATTATAATTATAAATATTATCTACAGCCAGAAGATGATATAGATATTAAAGGTCAAAATCGGCTTTTTGATAATCTTGAAGAAATTCATTTAAAGTTCCAATTAAAAAACGTAGAAAATGGTGTATATTTAGTTAAAAATTACTCTGTCAATGAAAATAATGGAAGTGTACAGGATGAATGGCTGCATATGAATTTGACTCCTAATATTGGGTTAGAAGAGATTAAATATCTGCGTCAAGTATGCACTCCCAGGCTGTCAATGAAGGAATATCAGGTGGAAAATAAAATTTTGAATCTTGAAATAGTTTTGCTGCCTAATGAAATTCAATATATTTACATATCTGACATATAATGTTTATGTTTAAACTCGTTCGGAGATAATCCGTATTCTTTTTTGAAAGCTCTGTAAAATCCGGAGTAATCTTTAAATCCAAACATCAGATAAACCTTGCTGATGCTGATATTATCTAAAATTGCATTTTGGCATGCAGCAAGTCGTTTTTTAATAATATACTGATGTACAGATAGTCCTACCTTCTCTTTAAAAACATGGGCAATATGATATTTACTCACAAAAAATTCTCTGGCCAGATATTCCAGTGATAATTTTTCATCTAAATGTTCTTCAATGAATTGGATCAAATTCTGGTACAGGCTTTGTTCCTCTGTCATAGATTTCGGATGATTCTGCTCATAAACCATCCGATTCAGATGCAGGATTAAATCATTGACGCAAATGGATATCTGTGTCTCTTTCCCAAACCGCTCGGAATGAACTTCTTCTATCAGGCGGAATACTTTTGCCTGAATAGTATTAAAGGAAATCACATCATTATGAAAAATATATTGTTTTGTTGTTTGTACCTGCTGCATGAGATATGTATAATCCGGTGAATTATTAAGAAGCCAGTTCCAGTATTTTATACTGATCCAGAATACAAATCGCCGATAGGGGTGTTCCTGGTTATGTACCACTGCATGGTGGGGTATCAAAGAAGGGATCAAGATGACATCGCCTGGCTTCAAAGGGTGCCTGCAGCCCTCGATTTCAATCGAAACTTCTCCTTCAAGAAAAAAATAGAACTCATGATAGTTGTGGATATGCTCATTAACTCTTGGCAGATGGCGGTCATTATAGTAGAAGATTTCGAAATTACCGGAACGCATGTATTGGCGGGTACTAAATTCTGAACGCAATTTTTTTGTTTTCATTGTCCTCTCCTTTTTTGTATTTTAGCATAATACAACAACTTTTACAATGAAAACAACAATCTTATCAATGGATTTTTAAGCGGTGATTTATATAATAAAATTCAGGAGGATATTAAATTTATGAAGATGACATTAAGGTGGTATGGTTCTAAGTATGACACAGTAACACTGAAACAGATCAGGCAGATTCCAGGTGTTGCCGGAGTTATTACAACACTTTATGATACTGCTCCCGGTGAAATATGGAGCAGGGAGCGTATCCGTCAGTTGAAAGATGAGGTAGAAGCATCTGGCCTGTACGTTTTGGGGATCGAAAGTGTGAATGTCCACGATGCGATTAAAGCCGGTACTAAAGAGCGGGACAAATATATTAATAATTATATTGAGACTTTAAAAAATCTTGGAGAAGAAGATATTCATCTGGTATGCTATAATTTCATGCCGGTATTTGATTGGACCAGGACGGAACTGGCACGGATAAGACCGGATGGTTCAACGGTCTTGGCATATAATCAGGGAGCGGTAGATGCGCTGAATCCTGAAGATATGTTTCAGTATATTTCAAATGATACCAATGATGCGGTTATGCCCGGCTGGGAGCCTGAGCGCATGGTAAAAACGAAAGAATTGTTTGCCATGTATAAAGATGTTGATAATGAAACACTATTTAATAACTTGAAATATTTTTTAGAACGTATTATGCCTGTCTGTAATGAGTATGACATTAATATGGCAATCCATCCGGATGATCCTGCATGGAGTGTATTTGGACTCCCGCGTATTATCATTAACAAAACCAATATCTTAAGAATGGTGAAGATGGTAGATAACCCTCACAATGGTGTAACGTTTTGTTCCGGTTCATATGGAACCAATCAGGATAACGACCTTCCGGATATGATTCGTTCATTACATGGGAGGGTTCACTTTGCCCATGTACGTAACCTGAAGTTTAATTCACCTACTGATTTCGAAGAGGCAGCGCATCTTTCCTGCGACGGCTCCTTCGATATGTATGAAATCATGAGGGCGCTTTATGACATTGGATTTAATGGTCCGATTCGTCCGGATCATGGGCGGATGATTTGGGGTGAAGTTGCCATGCCAGGATATGGACTCTATGACAGGGCTCTTGGAGCAGCATATTTAAATGGTCTTTGGGAAGCCATTGTAAAGGGGGGCAGATATGATACAGCTGAATGAGTCAGGATTATCAAAGCGATCCTCCTGGGAAATGGCAGGTTATTCATTTCCTGCATTTGACCGGAAAAAAGTAATTAAAAACACAGCAGAAAGACCACTGTGGGTTCATTTTGGTGCAGGTAATATTTTTCGTGCCTTTCAGGCAAATGTCGTGCAAAAGCTTTTAAATAATGGAATAATGGATATTGGTCTTGTAGTTGCAGAAGGGTATGATTATGAAATTATCGAGAAAGTAAATATTCCACATGATAATTACAGCATTCTTGTTACTTTAAAATCTGATGGTTCCATGGAAAAAACTGTGGTGGGAAGTATTGTGAAATCCCTTACCCTAGATTCTGAAAACAAAGCGGATTTTAGCAATTTAAAAGAAATATTCCGTAAAGATTCCCTTCAGATAGCGAGCTTCACAATTACGGAGAAAGGCTATCGCTTGAATAATGGACCCAAACGGCAGGAAAGCTATATCGGAAAGGTGGTCTCGCTGCTTTATGAACGGTATCTGGCAGGAGGAAAACCAATTGCTATGGTAAGTATGGATAACTGTTCCCATAATGGCAGCCGATTATCCGAAGCCGTATCCGCTTATTCGGAAGAATGGGCAGCTTTGGGCTATGTTCAAAAGGGGTTCGTTGATTATGTCAGTAATCCTAAGAAAGTATCTTTCCCTTGGTCCATGATTGACAAAATCACACCCCGTCCGGATTCAGCAGTTGAAAACATCCTAAAAAAGGATGGCGTACAAGGAATGGAGCCGGTAGTAACACAGAAAAACACCTATATTGCCCCCTTTGTCAATGCGGAGGAATCAGAATATCTGATAATTGAAGATGCGTTCCCTAACGGACGTCCGCCGCTGGAAGAAGGTGGAATTGTTTTTACTTCACGCCAAACAGTCGAACAAGTAGAAAGGATGAAGGTCTGTACCTGCTTAAATCCCCTTCATACAGCACTTGCGATATTTGGATGTCTGCTTGGATATGATTTAATATCAGAAGAAATGAAGGATGAAACGCTGCATAAGCTTGTCGAAGGAATTGGCTATAATGAAGGGCTTCCAGCGGTTACCGATCCTGGAATCCTGGCTCCAAAAGAATTTCTTGACACGGTTTTAAATACCCGTTTACCGAATCCGTTCATGCCTGATACACCTTGGCGGATTGCTACGGATACTTCTCAAAAGCTCGCCGTTCGTTTTGGTGAGACTATCAAAGCATATATTGCTTCACCTGACCTTGATGTGTCCGATTTGAAGCTTATTCCGCTTGTGTTTGCCGGCTGGCTGCGTTATCTCATGGCCGTGGACGACGACGGCAGGGACTTTGAGCTTAGTCCCGATCCACTGCTGCCTGAGATATCCTCTTGTGTATCGACAATCCGTTTAGGGGCTGAGGTAGATCCTGGAAAGCTATTTATGCCGATTCTTAAGAATGAGCAAATATTCGGTATCAACCTTTGTGAAGCAGGAATGGCAGACATTGTATGCAGCTATTTTTCTCAGATGATAACTGGTCCCGGAGCAGTAAAAAGTACATTACATAAGTATGTGTAAAAGGAGTCAAGATATGATAAAAGTTGCAATAATAGGTGCTGGTAATATTTCGCAAAATCATGTCCGTGAATACTTTTCGAATTAACAGATGTGAATATTTATGAGAAGTATGAGGATACATCCAGGCAGACTAAACGCATATTAAGTATAGTGTCTCAGAATAGATTTAGGATTTTGGAGACTGCATGCTTGTGGGAGATAATGGGACAACCAATTATTTTCGCGTAGATCCGGCCTTGAACGGTTTGCGGATGTCCTTTACAAATGGGATGGAATCAATCATATTTAGGGGAATTCAAAAATAATCCCCAAATAAAGGGACTTATTTATGTTATCGTTAAGGATAGCATTGTATGTTTTGAGGAAGTTTTAAGAAATGAATGAACTAAAGAAAGTACTGGTAAAATCATAATAGGGATAACGGAAGTAACTAAGAAGCACGGTGGTCAGCCGTGCTTCTTAGTCGGATTATTGAATTCGGTAAATAAACGGACGCTATAACTGGCGCTCCAGGTTCTGATTATAAACATGAGCAGGTTTTGGATGATATGAATTATCAATGAAAAGTCCCTTGAAACTAGTAATTGTTCTAATTGATTCTCGCCCAATGCAATTAAGAATTCCTCATAATCCAAAGGATATAAATCAAGAAATGCAATTTTTCCGACTGGAAATGAAGTTCCTTCGTGAAGCATGGCTTTTCTGCGCATAAGTAAACCTCCTCGCTTTATCTTATTTTCCACGTTATTATAACCTAATTCAAGATATTTAACACATTATTATAACGTATTTTTTAAACCAAATTTCAAGGGTTAATCATCTAACGTGTTTGGATAAGACAAAAAGTCGATGATGATTTTTGTCCTGATTCTATTAACAATAATAAGTCAGATCCTTTTAGACTAATTTAGACTTACTTTTAGACTATAAAAAGGAAGAATCAGATAATGATTCCTGATAAAATAAACATATCATAAAGGAGATCGATCATGTATAGCCTTCAGGAGGTATAAGAATGGATAAAATAAAATTTGGCATTATTGGTTTTGGATTCATGGGACATGTACATGAAAAGATGTTATCAGGGTTAGATCTGGCAGAGGTCGCCGCAATCTGTGATATTGTTCCAGAAAAGATGGAAGATGCCGCAACTACAGATGTAAAAAAATTCACTGATGCCGAGGATGTGTTTGCCATCAAAGAAATAGATACGATTCTCATTGTTGTGAATAACCATGTCCATAAAGAAATGGTTTTTAAAGCAGCAAAAGCCGGTAAGAATATCATTTGTGAAAAGCCGGCGGCAATGAGCGTTTCTGAATTTGATGAAATGATTGCCGAAGTAAAGAAATACGGTGTAAAATTCACAGTACATCAACAAAGACGTTTTGATAAAGACTATAGAATAGCAAAAGAGGTTTACGATAAGAAGATGGTAGGTAACGTATATACCATTCAATCCAAGCTATATGGCATCAATGGCAATATGCATGACTGGCATGTTTACAAGAAATACGGCGGCGGTATGCTTTATGACTGGGGCGTTCATCTCATTGACCAGATGTTATGGATGGTTGACAGTAAAATCAAAACAGTATTCGCAGATGTACGTAATGTGATTAATGAAGAAGTTGACGATTATTTTAAAATCCTCATCAAGTTTGAAAATGGCATTACCGGTGAAATTGAATTAGGAACTTATTTCCTGGAAGACAAACCTAAGTGGTTTGAAAGGCACTGGTTTATCGGAGGGGATACAGGGAGTATGTACAGTGATGGCTTTGATCCTGAAGGCAAAATTGCCAGGACAAGCCGATTGTTGACGAATGTACCAGGGAAAACGGCAATGACAATGGCAGGACCGACACGTTCCTTTGGACCGCCTGCCGAAGGCGTATTGATGACGGAGGATTTACCCATAGTAAATACAGAACATGTGATGTTTTTTGAAAATTATCGGGCGGCACTTGAGGGGACATCGGATTTCCTTGTAAAAATACCTGAAGTCAGGAGAGTTTTGGCATTAATGGAGGTAATCAGAAAATCTGCCGAAGAGAACAGGTCTGTCGATTTCGAGTAATAAAAAAATAAGTTTAAAAAAGGAGAGTGATGAACATGAGCCAGATTAAAAGGTCAGTCAGCATGTTTAGTCTCCAGGACAATTATGCCCGGGGAAAAATGTCACTGGAAGATATCTTTAAATTTTTATCAGGCTTAAATGTCGGTATGGAACTCATCAGTGACCAGATGATTAAGGGTGCACCCTGCCCTTCTGATGCGACATTGGACAGATGGGATGCGTTGGTTGATAGGTATCAGGTAGGCTTAGTCTGCAACGACATTTTTATCAATACAAATCTGTATAGAAACAGGACATTGACAACAAAAGAATCAACAGATTTACTAATTCAGGAAATTAAGCAGGCCAACCGTCTGGGTTTTAAGTTGGTGCGCCTTGTATCAATGACACCTCCGGAAATTATTGAGCCGGCTCTGCCATATGCGGAAAAATATAATGTCACTTTAGCTCTTGAAATTCATGCGGGGATGAGCTTTGACCATCCCATGACTAAGGCATTCGTTGATGTCATTCATAAGCTGGCTTCCCCCTATGTAGGAATTGTTGTGGATACCGGCATATTCTGCAGAAGGCATCCCAGAGTGTCCAGCAATTATTTTAGGCATTTTGGGACCAGTGAAGCAGTCATTAAATATATTGACGGTATTTTTGAAAGAGGTACTGATCCAAAGCGTTTTTATGCGAATCAAGGAGGATACCCAAAGGAATTGACTGATTTGTTTAAAAATGAACAGGATGAAACCTATGCAATGTTTTCAGATGGATATGAAATGAGTGAATTTAGCAAACTTGATGAACATATGCCATATATTAAGCACTTCCACGGAAAAGTATACGAAATGACAGATGCAGGTATTGAGTATTCAATTCCTTATGACGAACTCATCCGGTATCTTGATGAAAAAGGCTACCGGGGCTATATATCAACGGAATATGAAGGTAACCGTTTTGTGTTACCGGGTGACGAAGTAAAAGAAAAAGCGCAAGTCATCATGCATCAGGAAATGTTAAAAAAATATCTTGATGCATTGGAGCGCTAGGAGGAGGAGCCATGTTTGATAATTATGTATTTACGAAAGGAAGCTGTAAAAATGTAGAAAAAGACGGAAAAACCATAGGATTCTCGCTTCAGACACTCATTACTTATTACCGCGGGATTCCATGTTCGATGATCCATGATGTTAAAGTCAGCGTTGATGGGCAGGAAGTAGATAGACGAGATATTCGGTTTAGCCCTAATAATAGAGATTATTTTACATTGGCCGAGATGGAGACGGTGACAACTTATAAGTGGGAATATGGTGAGCAGGCTACCATTTTTGTAGAAAAAGACGGGGGACTTCAGGAAGGAGAACATGAGATTACATTAACAACAGCCATCAGGGTTGCCTATATACCCGTACCATTTTCGGGAAGTAAAACGCGGACTGTTGTTATTGCATAAATAAAATTTGATAGTAGGAGGAAAAGATCATGAAGAAAGTAAAAATTGGTATGATAGGCTGCGGTGGTATTGCAAATAACAAACATTTACCATCACTTAAAGCGTGTGAGGAAAAGAATGAGATTATTGCATTTTGTGATATTATCGCAGCGAGGGCAGAAAAAGCAGCAAAGGAATATGGCGCTAAAGGAGCTAAAGTTTATTCAGATTACAATGAGCTTTTAGCAAATAAGGAGGTTGAAGTCGTCCACGTCCTGACCCCTAACGTGTCCCATTGCCCGATTACTATCGCGGCATTTGAAGCGGGGAAACATGTGCTATGTGAAAAACCCATGGCCCATACATCAGAAGATGCTCTTAAAATGGTTGATGCATGGAAGAAATCAGGAAAGAAGTTTACAATCGGTTATCAAAATCGTTTCAGGGCGGAAGTACAGGCTTTACATCAATCCTGCCGGAAAGATGAATTGGGAGATATTTATTATGCAAAGGCTCATGCCGTCCGCCGCCGTGCCGTACCCACCTGGGGGGTTTTTCCTAACAAAGCACTCCAGGGTGGCGGTCCGTTGATTGATATCGGAACCCATGCTTTAGATATTACATTGTGGATGATGGATAATTATGATGTTGAAAGCGTATCTGGTTCAGTGTTTTATAAATTAGGACATCTGCCCCAGGCTACAGAAGGAAATATGTTCGGGGCATGGGATCCTGAAACTTATGAAGTAGAGGATTCAGCCGTTGGTTTTATTAAAATGAAGAATGGCGCCACAATTGCCTTAGAAGCCTCGTGGGCGCTTAACATTCTTGAATCTAAAGAAGCCTCGACGACCCTTTGTGGGACAAAGGCGGGTGCTGAAATTCGCTCAGGAATGAGTTACCCAGTCAATGCTTTGATTTATAACAGAGGTAAAAATGGCATGCTTATGGAAGAGAAGATTTCTCCGTCAGGCAATATTGCTTACTTTGAAGGCGGTGCATCAGCAGAAGGCATTGTTGAAGCTAACCAATGGCTGGATGCGATTATCAATGATTCTGAGCCTCTTGTAAAGCCAGAGGAAGCATTGAGAGTTACCCAGATACTTGAGGCTATTTACACCGCTTCAAAAATAAATGAAACTGTTAAATTTTAGGAGGTATATTAGGTGAAGCTTGGATTTGTCAGCGCTATCTTAGACAGCTATACTTTTGAAGAAATGATCGATTTTGCATCGGAGAATCGTTTCGAATGTGTTGAAGCTGCCTGCTGGCCAGGCGGCAAGGCAGAGCGCCGTTATGCAGGCGTTTCCCATATTAATGTGGATGATTTAAATGATTCCGCTAAAGTGGATTATATTAAAAGCTATTGTCAGGATAAAAATGTCGAGATTTCTTCATTGGCTTTTTATCCTAATACAATGGATGGTGACTTGGAAAAGCGCAACGCCAACATCAGTCATTTAAGGAAAGTCATCATGGCCAGTGCTAAATTGGGAATCAATATGGTGACTACTTTTATCGGGAAAGATCAAACAAAAACAGTAGAAGAAAATATGGAGCTGTTTAAAGAAATCTGGCCGCCCCTGATTCGGCTGGCTAAAGAGAACAAGGTTAAAATTGCAATTGAGAACTGCCCGATGCTATTTGGAACAGACCAGTGGCCAGGCGGGCAAAATCTTGCCACAACGCCAAAAATCTGGCGCGAAATGTTTTCGATCATAGATAGCAGTTATTTTGGCCTAAACTACGATCCTTCGCATTTTGTCTGGCAGATGATGGATTATATTAAGCCTATCTATGAGTTTAAGGATAAGATTTTCCATGTTCATTATAAAGATATCAAAGTTTATGAGGACAAACTCAATGATGTAGGTGTTATGGCCTATCCATTGGATTTTATGTCTCCAAAACTGCCGGGTTTTGGTGACGTTGACTGGGCGAAATATGTATCTGCATTGACGGACATCGGATATAACGGATATACTTGTATAGAAGTTGAAGACAGAGCTTTTGAAGGTTCCGATGAAAGTGTCCGTAAATCGTTGTTGTTGAGCCAGAGATATTTGCGGCAGTTTGTTATCTAGAGAGGGGATTGCTATGGGATTAGTCATGAAACTCAGGTTTACAGATATTATTCAGGAGAATACGCTGAAAAATTACTATGTTGATGGAAAAGTCTGTGGATTCCAGTTTGATGTTCGTTTGGGATATTACCGGGGCCATTATTTATCGGTTATCGATGAACTGGATATAACCGTAGATGGAGAAACCTTCGATAAACAGGAAATTACTTTTTGCCTAAATGGAAAGGAATTTGGGATAGCTGAATTAAAGCATCAGTTTTCTGAATTTTGGACGATCTTGGCACCGGCTACAGTGATGGTACGAAGAGCCGGAGGATTAACACCCGGGGAACATGAAATTGATTTCAAATTAATGCTGCACAGTCCTTACATGCCATTGCCAGGTGCGAACGTCCCTCATGCGTATACTCCGATTGACAGTTGTGAGAAAAAAACTGTTATCTTAATGGATTGAGTGGAGGAGCGCTATGAGTAAAGTGAAGTTAGGGATTACATTATATTCTTATACAAAGGAATATGTCAGCGGAGAATATACATTTGAGGATTGTGTCCGCAGGTGTGCCAAGCTTGGCATTGATGGATATGAAATAGTAGCAACGCAAATGATACCCTCCTACCCATATATAAGTGATGCGTTTATTGGCCTTGTCAATGAATGTACGGCAAAATATGGTGCCCGTCCTGTAAGTTATGGTGCTAATACGGACAGGGGGATGCGTTATGACAGAGATTTGACAGACGATGAATTAGTAACAACAACAATCAGAGATATTAGAAGTGCCCATAGGCTTGGCTGTAAAATCATGAGGGCTCAGTATCTATTATCACCGGAAAATTTAATGAGGATTGAACCCTATGCCAGAGAGTACGATGTCAAGGTCGGCATCGAAATTCATAATCCGGAAACCCCCAGTACACCGGTTGTACAGGCATATATTAAGGCCATTGAAGAAACAGGTTCACCCTACATCGGCCTGATACCGGATTTCGGCTGCTTTGCCAACAAGCCAAATGTAGACAGTTATAATGGCGCCCTGAGTAGAGGTGCGAATAAGGAAATGCTGGATTATGCAGTCAGTCTTAAGTATGATGATGTGCCGATGGAGCAGGCAATGGAATTATTAAAAGGGAAAAATGCCGATGATGAAGTCATGGCTTCCTTTTACTCTATGTATGGCTTCCTTCAATTTAGCAGGAATCCCGATCTGGAAGGATTAAAACGGATTATGCCTTATTGTGTTCATTTCCATGGGAAATTTCATTATATGAAAGATGACGGCAGCGAGATGAGCATTCCCTATGATCAGATTCTGCCTATTATTGATGAGGCTGGTTTTGATGGGTATATCGTTTCGGAATTCGAAGGTCATGAAGCAGGAAATGCCCCTGAAATGATAAAGAAGCATATTGCAATGGAGCGCAGAATTTTAGGAATAGTGAGGGAACAATGAAAATATTAGGAATTTCTTTTGGACGTAAAATGCACAATTGTGACATTGTCACAATTCACGCTTTAATGGCAGCTAAAGAGGCAGGAGCCGATGTCAAATTCATCAATACGATGGATATGGAAATAGGGCATTGTAAAGGTTGTGGTGCATGCAGTGTATTAAGAGATAAGGGAAAACAAATCAAATGTATATTGAAAGATGATTATTTAACACTGGAAAATGAGATTTTAGATGCCGATGGCGTTATTGTTGCAGCACCTGTTTATTCGATAGCACCAACAGGTCAATTGAAAAACTATATTGACCGCTTTGGTGCGGCGCATGACAGGGCGGCGGCCCTTGCCGAACAGGAAAAACGTATCAAAAATGGCAGTCAAGAGCTGCTAGATGAAAGGTTGTTTAAGGATAAATACGTGGCTTATATTTCGGTAGGAGGTGCCCATACGCCAAACTGGGTATCAATGGGCTTACCTAATATGTATATGTTCGGCATGTCTTCGGTGATGAAGACAGTGGGCCAGATTGATGCGTATGATATGGGACACCGGATAAATCCGGTACTGGATCAGCCGTTTCTTAATGAAGTAGCGGGACTTGGCCGGCATTTGGCGGATTCTGTTGGCAAACCTTATGATGAGGTGACCTGGTACGGTGATGAGGGAGTGTGTCCGGTATGCCATAATAAGCTATTGACTGTGGGTAAGACAACTGAGATTGAATGTCCCCTTTGTGGGATTTATGGAAAAATATCCATCGATGGAGATTATCTCAATGTAACTTTCTCGGAAGATGAAAAGAAGCGTGCAAGGAACACATACAACGGGCTGTTAGAGCATTATGTTGAATTAAAGGAAATGATGAATGTCATTATTCCTAAATTGGAAAAGGATAAAGTCTTTATTGATGAAGAAATGGAGAAATATAAAACTTTTCAGTCTATTTAATCTATGAGATCGTTGATAATTCGGTAGATGTTTAGCGGGAGTCTGCGATAGTCTCGGTAAGAACGATGAGGTGGAAGGTGTATATCTGTTAGAATCCGGCAGCGACAGGACGGCAGTTTATAAAGATAAGGAAGTAAGTTTGACAAAACTGCGTATAGGAAAACGGGATACGAAAGGTGTTAAGACAAGATTGACTTGATTGAGCGCACTAATCCCCTAACCGTACCGGATACGCAGAAAAGTTATATTAAACGATATATTATTATAAAGCAGGAGTTTCTAAGGTGAAGTGTCCGCTGTCTATCCGACAGGCGGCACATTAGAAATTCCTGCTTTTTGTTTTATATATCCATTCAAACCGGTTTTCATAATAGGTATCGGCCTAAAGATAAATTAAAAACAAGCAGGAAAGTTACAAAGATACAAAATGGAGAGAAAAAATACTGCTAAATGTACAGGGATAAATAAATTTATAGAGAAAAAATATGAAATATTACAATAAAATTTTAAAAGTGATTGACAAAGCAAGAATTTAGTACTATCATATTGTTAATTAAGTAAGGTTAATATAGTTAACAACACAACTTACTGTAAGCCATGTTAATATATCAAGGGAGCTGCTAACTATGATGAACAAATATTCCCGGAATCCAGTGATTTCGATTGACCAGATTGTTCCGTCCAGGCCGGATTATGAAGTTATTGGCGCTTTTAACGCAGGAGTCGCAAAATATAAGGGGAAGGTCATATTACTATTAAGGGTTGCGGAACGGCCTGTACATAATATATCTGGTATTCATTTAGCACCAGTCTATGATTATGTGCGAGATAAGATAATGAATATGGAATTCAAGACGACAGATATTAATTACGATTTCTCCGATCCAAGAATCATAAAAGGGATTAAGTGTCAGACTTATCTGACTTCTATATCTCATATTAGACTGGCTGTCAGTGATGACGGATACCATTTTAATATCGCTGAGCATCCTGTTATATCTGCATCGGATGAATATTCTGCATTTGGAGTAGAGGACCCTAGAATTACCCAGATGGGTGAGGAATACTATATTAATTTCTCAGTTGTTTCTGTAAATGGAGTTGCAACCCGTTTAGTAAGAACACAAGATTTTAATAAATATCATGATATGGGGATTATCTTTTATCCGGATAACAAAGATGTGGCTATTTTTCCGCAAAAAATAAATGGAAAATATTATGCTTTACATCGTCCCGCTGCATCTGAATTATGCCGTCCGCAGATGTGGATTGCCCAGTCGGATGATTTGAGATTCTGGGGGAATCATGTGCAGCTCGCTAAGGTAAGAGATGGAAGCTGGGATAGCAGCAGGATAGGTGCCGGAGCGGTGCCGATCTTAACAAAATGGGGGTGGTTAGAGATTTACCATGGAGCGGATAATAACAATCGATATTGTCTGGGGGCTATGTTGTTGGATAAGGATAATCCGACTAAAGTACTTAGAAGAAGTATAAACCCTTTGGTGGAACCTACAGAACCATATGAGTGTCATGGATTCTTTGGAAATGTAATATTTAGCTGTGGGTTATTGCAGGATGGTAATAATCTTCATATCTACTATGGTGCATCAGACGAATCGATAGCACGATTGGATACTACAATTGATTATGTTCTGAGTAATATGTAATGAAAGGTGAGAAGATATGATAATTCAATCATTTATGAATTTATTAAAGAAACGAAAGAGATATTTCGGTATGGGATGTCTGGCGATAGTGATTATCTTATTATCTGGCTGTAATTCTGGGACAGATAGTTCGGCAGATAAATCTACATTTACCATTGCAACATGGGCTGCCGGGGAAGAACTAACAGAATTTCAAGAGATTGTTGATAGAGTGAATGTGGAAGCCGGGGGGAAGTACAAGATTGAAGTGCTAAGTATACCATCAGATTATTATATTAAGATATCAACATTTATTGCGTCTAAGAAGGCTCCGGATTTCTTCTGGCTGACACAAGAGCTTATCTCGAAGTATGCACAACTTGGAGCTATTGCAGATATTACAGAGACTCTGACCAATAGTGAAATTCTGAATGCAAATCAATACTATGAGGGCGTTCTGGCATCAGCTGAACATGAAGGGAATTATTATGGACTGCCATGGATTGCCAATCCAATGATGGTGTATTATAACAAGGAGCTGTTTGATGATGCAGGTATTCCTTATCCATCCGCTACAGATGACTGGACCTGGGAGGAATTCATAGAGACTGCGCAAGCTCTGACCATGGTAAGACAGGATTCTTCGGGTAATGATTATCAGCAGTATGGATATATCGTAGATGGCTGGCCGAATATTGAGACCTTCTTCTGGGCTGGCGGAGGAGATATTATTGCAGAGAATGGTAAGGATATATTAATTGATTCGGAAGAATCTTTAAAAGGGCTGGATATTTTAAACGCTATACTGAGTTCAGGGATTACACCCGCCTATAGTGAAGTGGCAAGCTTAGGAACGAATGATGTCTGGTTTGAAAAACAGCGGGTTGCAATGTACATGGGCGGAATTCAGGATAATTTCGAGGAAAAGGTAGGACTTCTCAAGGAAGAGGAGCAGTTTCAGATAGGATATGCACCTATGCCGGTAGGTCTTGATGGGCAGTCTTATTCTTTTGATTGGACAGCTTCTACTGTCATGAGCAGTGATCACGCAGACAATTCATTGGCATACGAGGCGATGGAGCAGCTGACTTTGGCATTTTTTGAATGGAAGATCGCTCCACCGTTAAAAGATGCAGTAGAACAGATAGTAGTGATTGATCCCCTTAAGGGACCGGCTCTTGAGACAATGAAAGTTTCTCTTGAAAATGCCAGATCTGCTAATTACATTCCTGAGTGGAATGAGATTAACAATTTATTATGGGTTAATCTTTATTCTGGGATGCTTAATGATACATCCTTTGACTATAGAAACGCAGTAATCGCTATTGCGGAGGAGTCACGGGCTTTAATCAGCGAAAGAAGTAATTAAGGGAGGCTGGTATGAAACGTAAAAATAGAATTGGTTTCCTGTTTATTCTGCCATGGTTAGTCGGGCTGATTGCATTTACTGTTTTCCCTATGCTTGCTGCTGTATATATATCCATGACGGATTGGTCCATTATTGGAGATGCAACATTTATAGGGTTAAAAAACTTTACTGATATTCTACAGGATGCAACATTTTATAAGACATTAAGGATTACAGTTCGCTATGCTTTATTTGCGGTCCCGCTGACGATTATAACAGCGCTGCTAGTGGCCATTATATTAAATGTAAAATATAAAGGTATCGCTATATTCAGAACTATTTTTTATATGCCGGCCATTGTGTCAGGGGTAGCAGTAGCTATTGTATTTAAGTGGGTTCTGGATCCTAATTATGGAATTATGAATGCTTTGTTGGGTGTAATTGGAATAACAGGACCTAACTGGCTGTTTGATCCCAATTGGGTATTGCCCTCCTATCTGATTATGGCAGTCTGGGGAGCTAGTGGCGGTCTGCATACCTATCTGGCAGCACTTAAGGATGTGCCGAAAGAATTGTATGAATCCGCGACAATTGATGGAGCAGGCTGGAGTCAGAGAATACGCTTTGTAACCCTGCCGATGATAACTCCTATCATATTCTATAACATGGTGATTGGAATTATCAGTGCTTTTCGGAAATTTACAGACGCTTATATACTTGGAGGTGCCGGCGAAGAAGGAAATTTCTATATGGTGCACTTATATCAGCAGGCTTTTTCATTCTATAAGATGGGATATGCAACAGCTTTGGCGTGGATTCTGTTTATAATTATTCTTGGTCTGACTATTATTATTAACTTTACAAAAAAGTATTGGGTATATTCAGAATAGTGTGAAAAATGCGAAATAAAACCTCGCATGAACAAAACTTTCACAATCTTGATTAAAGAGCCGCCAAAAGATCAGCCAAATGTCTCTGGCGTAGTCATGGGAGTTAGGAGATTGATATGAACATTAGAAGACAAGTTTTGAGAAAAAGATTACTATATATGTTATACATAGCAGGTTCCGCCGTTATGCTTCTCCCTTTTTTCTGGATGATCAGTACTTCCCTAAAGGTGGATAAGGAAATATTTACAGTTCCTATTAAGTGGCTGCCATCTACTCTATTTACTGGAAATTATACCAGAGCTTTTCAAGTGGTACCGCTTTTCCGCTATATGCTTAATACGTTTGGCCTGGCTATAATGAAGATCTTTGGGGAAGTATTTGTATCAGCACTGGTTGCTTATGGTTTTGCACGATTTGAATTCAAAGGAAAAAATGTATTATTCATGATTCTATTGGCAACAATGATGCTGCCTTATGAAGTTACGATGATTCCGACTTTCATTATGTGGTCTGCTTTTGGGTTGGGAGATGGATATGTTCCATTGGTTTTGCCGGCATATTTCGGCTCTGCCTCTTTTATATTCTTCCTGCGTATGTATTTTACTACATTTCCAAAAGGCCTGGAAGAGGCCATGATTATTGATGGAGCAGGATACTTTAAGATATTTACAAAGTTATTTATTCCTCTGGCTAAGCCGGCATTAGTAACAATTGCACTCTGGGCCTTCGTGGGAACCTGGAACGATCTGCTGGGTCAGTTAATCTATATCAGTAAACCTAGTCAATATACCATACAACTGGGATTGGCATCTTTTAGTAATATGACAGGGGAAACTTTATGGGGCCCCTTAATGGCAGCTTCTTTTATTGCCTTGATACCTGTTATTCTAATCCTGCTCTTTGCACAGAGATATTTCGTGGATGGGATCAAGATGTCAGGTATGAAAGGGTAATTGAGATAGAGAAGTGAAATTAAAATTATGATAATATGAAGGAGGATTTACAATGTTAAGAAAAAGATTATTTGTTGTAGTAATGGCGCTGGTAATGGGGACGGTTTTCCTTGCGGGCTGTCAATCTAACACAAGTACAGGAACTTTATTTATTTATTCAAAAGATTACTCTGATATAGCATCCTGGGGCTCTATGGTAACTCCGGGTGGAGGTGAGGGTTCGGTTACTAAGGGTGACAGTGTGGCTGTTATTCAAGCTGCTGAAGATGGTTGGGGAGGTGTTCAGTCTGAAGAGGTTACACTTGACTTAACGAAAGCTCCTATCCTGTTAGTTCAGATAAGTGAGTGTGCGGACGAATACAAATGGGGTATTAAATTCGTACCTTCTGATCCGGCTGTAGAGGATCACGCCTGGGGATTTTATCTGATTGAAGATAATAACTTTAAATGGAACAATTATGGTGGCGTGGATATAAAGAACAAACTTGGTGATGAATTCGTGGATCTGTATGGTGAATCGGTAAAAGGTGTATTCTGGATATATGCTACCGGAGGACCTGAGGCTACAGTAGAAGTTACCACGGTGAAGATGTTTAACCAGAAATAAGAGCGGATGAACAGACAGTTGGGAGTTAGTATGAAAAAGATTCTAGCAGGAGGACTCATACTTTTATTCATTGTATCTGCAGCCTCTTGCAGTGGAGTGAAAAGTATGGATAAGTCAAATTCCTTTTATAAAGAGTTCAATAGAATAAAGACCTATAATTCTAATCTTCCTGCCAATTATCGGTATACGGATTATGCGGCCATTGCTAAGCAGTATGATGATCTTGTTTTTGATTATGAGGCAGAAGGAGAATATCTGCCTCTTATCTGGGAGGATCAGACTTATAACAGTTTCGGTATCCCAGCCTACATAGGTGATGGAAGAACAGGGCAGGATGGAGAACAGGAAGCGGTCACTGCTATAGCAGCAGTACTGAGTGCAAGCTTGAATGGAATCGATAAATCGAACCAGGAGGAGAGGGACTATGTCCGTATGCTAAATGCATTTTTTAGTGAAGATGAGGGGATAATTCTGAACAATCCAAATGGTACCTCGGCATCAACTTCTATGTGGTATCTTCTGTATCCCGCTATCTTGTATACACAGGTATCGGTATTATATGAAGAACAGCTGGAGATGAGAAGCAATACAATTATGACTATCGAAAACTGGTACCGCACATATGAGATTATGTGTATTCAGATGGAATCTGATTATGATTATACAGGCTTTAACTTTACTACATGGACCCCTTACAAGAATGATATCTGGAGCGAACCGGACTGTGCAGTTGGTATGGCTGTTCTATTTCATTATGGATATACATTTACTGACGACGTGAAATATTTATCAGCAGTTATCGAACTGATGGATTATATAGAATCCTATTACGGAGGTCCTTTGTATGAAGTACTGATGTATTATGCACCGGTTCTTGCATCAGAACTAAACACACTTTACGGAACGGATTATGATATTATGAAATCATTGAATAGGATATTCGATGGAAATTCAATTCCAAGAGGTGGTTGGGGCTCTCTGACAGGAACTTGGGGGGATTATGAAGTGAGCGGGTTATTCGGGAGTACTACAGATGGCGGAGGATATGCATTTGCTATGAATACTTTTGCAGCAGCAGGTGCAGTTACACCGCTGGCCAGGTATGATGCCAGATATGCCAAAAGTATAGGTGAGTGGATTCTGCATGTGAATAGCAATGGGAGATATTTCTTCTCAGGGGAAACAAGTCAGGAAAATCAATCCGTTACCAATACTCCGGGGATTGACAGCCTGTCAGAGAATATCTTACAAGCTGTTCCATATGAAGGGATTCGTAAGCAGAGCAATGGTAAATCTCCGTGGTTTGGAGGCGACCCTACCGTATATGGGTGGGCAAAAACGGATCTGGCACTCTACAGTGGAGCCCATGTAGGAATCTTAGGTGCATTGTGTGAGAGCACAGATCAAGAAGGTATTTTGAAGGTAGATCTACTGGTAACTGATGTGCTTCAATCGAAGGCGTTTCCTACTTACTTAATCTATAATCCATATGAGGATGATAAACAGATCACTTATCGTACAGATTCGGATGAAGCGGTAGATCTTTTTAATACAGTAATAAATACGGTTGTAGCAAGCAGGGTTGAAGAAGAAATTATATTAACGATACCAGCAGATGGCGCAATGGTTGTTGTTGAGGTACCGGCTGGAAGTGTAATTGACCGTAAAGGGTTAAACTATTATGTGGAAGGCTGTTATATTAGTACAGATAGGTCTGCATTGAGCATAGAAGGGCTGAATAATAATGATGTCGTTTCTGGTATATTTGAATTAGAAGCAATCTTAAACAGTAATTTTGAGGATGAGATTAATTATATTATGTTAACCATTGATGAGAAAACCTTTCAATTTACAGATAAGATTACTGTGAATGCCAATGATTTTAGTAAAGGAAGCAAACAGCTTCAGATTAAAGCGGTAACCAAGAATGGGCTTACAGATGAGATTACGCTAAGATTAACATTTGAATAGAAGGCGGAAAGATTAGCAGTATTCAATTTGCGAGCATATTGAAGATGCATGGGGATAATTATGATTAAAAAGGTGAATCAATTGCTTAGTGAGTATAGAGCGGGAAATTGTTCTAAGAACGATTCTGTAATAATTAATTGTAATGGTATAAATGGACTTGATGTATATAATCCTACAGCGCCTTTTCTTTATAAAGGAGAGGTATATATGGCTGGGAGGGTAGAAGCCAGAGATAGTGAAGATTCACAGACAATGTTCTTTAAACAGATAGGTACTTGGGATTATATTCTTGAGCCTGCATTCGGTACCTATAAACTTCAAGATCCATTTCTGACCAGTGTTGGCAGCTATTATATATTCGGCGGTACAGAGACCTTTACAGTCCCAGATGAGCCTGGGAAACTGAATTGGAGGACACTCCTTTATTATGGAAAGGAGCTTGAAGAATTAAAACATCTGACTTATGGTCCAATAGGTATGAAGGATATACGTCTGGTTGATATGAAGGATAGTGGTGTAGGCTTATTTACGAGACCACAGGGATTGATTGGTGGAAGAGGCAAGATCGGATTTACTAAAATAAAATCTCTGACAGACCTTACCACGAAACGGATGGAAGAAGCAGCCATTCTTGAACAATTTGATGATTCAGAATGGGGTGGATGTAATGAGATTATCTATCTGAATAATGGGAAACTAGGTGTGTTAGGACACATTGCTGCATTTAGTGAATACAATGTCAGGCATTATTATCCGATGGTGTTTTGCCTTGATCCGGAAACCTTAACATGCAGCGATATAAGAATCATTGCAGAACGTAAGGACTTTCTTCCGGGTCCGTTCAAACGAAAGGATCTTATTGATGTATTGTTCAGTGCCGGATTTATTCGTCATGGCAATGGTTTTGGAACCCTTTATGTAGGTGTTAGCGATGCCCAGATTCAGGCGATGGATATGGAAGATCCCTTTATTGAATATGAGTAACAGACCTTTAAAGTGTAGGAAACAGTTTGACTTTACAATTTTTTTCCAATGCAGTATAATATTCAGCAAAGAAGATATTGCGTTAGAACGTATATATGAAAGGAGTCCCCATGGCACATAAAGTAACAATGCAAGACATTGCCAATGAGCTAGGCATTACAAAGGTCTCTGTTTCTAAGGCGTTAAATGATCAGCCAGGTGTTAGTGGGATGCTCCGTAAGCAGGTTCGTGAGACGGCAGAAAGTATGGGCTATGTGTTAAATAGAACTATGACAGATGGGCAAAAGATGCATTTTGCTTTTGTGGTACCGAAACGCTTTTTTTTAGAAACAGACAATTTTTATAATATCATCTATTATTATCTAAACAAAATATGTATGAATGCAGGACATCAACTTACTTGTATTGTTTTGAATACAAAGGAAGAGGAAAACAATATCTTTCCTGAAGCCATTATGCTGGATGATGTGAATGGATTCTTTTTAGGCGGAGAAATAGCAGATGGTTATCTTGATATGCTCAGTAAGACCAATCTGCCTCTGGTGGCAATTGATTTTTACAAAACATTTTTGGATGTAGACTATATATTAACAGACAATTATTACCTGGGCTATTATGCGGCAGAGTACCTTATAAAAAGAGGTCACAAGGAGATTGGATTTGTGGGAAATATATCGCAGACAACAAGTATTTATGATCGATACTTTGGATATCTAAAGGCGATGCATTACTATGGTTTACCTGTAGCAGACAATTGGGTTATCTCGAATAACGATATAAGAACAGGTGTATACACCTTGGGTGTAGAGTTGCCGGAGAAATTGCCTACAGCTTTTGTATGTCATTGCGATATGGCAGCATATTTCTTAATGAACAGTTTGAATAAGTTGGGAAAGGAGATCCCGGAGGATGTCTCCCTTATCAGCTTCGACAATACGGAACTCAGCCGTACTATGGCGCCGCAGCTTACCAGTTTTGATATTGACAGGAAAGAGATTGCTAAAATATCTTTTCAGACAATGGTGAAATTATTACGTGGTGAAAAGCGTAAAAACAGGCATTATATTTCTGCAGCTTTAGTTGAGAGGGATTCGGTGAATCCTATAGAGAATTAGAGTTCCAATATATTGAAGTGGCGGATAAACGAGTTAATTAAAGGGAAATCTAAGGGTCTGTCATCAAATCACGCAGGTTATTTACTTTGGAGGTTAAAGTGTTTGAAAAAGAAAGCCATATAGTTTAAAATAGACTGTATCAGGTTTATCGCTGTGAAAGGAGAAATAATATGCAGAATATCTATTTACAAACTTATTCATTTGGGGATTTTGATCCGCAGAATAATATCAGTAATTTAAAAAAAGCAGCACAGATGGGCTATTGTGGTGTGGAACTATTTGGACCGAACCTTACATTGCCGGCAGAAGAAATGAAAGGTATTTTACATGAGAACGGATTAAAGGCAATCTCTCTTCATGCAGATACCGGCAAGATTGTGGATATCATTCCCTATGCTAAAGAAATAGGACTTCAATATATGGGTATCGGTATGCAGTATCTTCCTGATTATGGAGCCGTCTGTGAATTTGCGGACAAACTAAATGAAGTCGGGGAAGAATGCCATAAGAATGGAATGCTGCTTACTTATCACAATCATACTCAGGAATTTGCTGTTGCAAAAGGGAAAACTTATTTAGCTCATCTGGCAGAGAAAACAAATCCGAAATATGTAGGACTGGAACTGGATGCCGGCTGGTGTGCGGCAGCAGGATATGACCCCATAGAATTTATCAAAGAACAATCTGGCAGGGTAAAACTGGTACATATCAAAGAAAGCGAAAAAGTAATCGGTGTGCGTCCGGCAATGAATCCGGCAGATATGAAAGTGGATGAGAATGGACATCCCGTTTTTACAAAAGAGCAGATGGCACAGATGAAACATGACCAGGAAATTAATTGCCCGGCAGGAAAAGGAATCGTAGACTGGACAAAATTGATTCCGGCAGCAAGGGAAAACGGCTGTGGTGCCTTTATCGTGGAGCGAGAGTATACCTATGCCAAAGAGCGCGATGACTGCCTGAAAGAAGATATTGTATATTATAAATCCTTGAGAGTGTAGCAATCAGGTGGCGGACAGAGAGAAAAGAGTTGTTTTTTTGAAATAGCTCTTTTCTACTTATGAACCGTATATATGTGCATTATGGCGCGTTTAATCACTTAAAGCTATAATCTGGTCACACATCTTCGCCAGATCCATATCATGCGTTACAATTACAATAGTTTTCCCTTCTTTATTTAACTCCAGTAAAAGCTTAAAAATACTTTCTCTATTCTTAGAATCCAGATTTCCGGTAGGCTCATCAGCTAAAATCATTTCGGTCGGCTTTAAGAGTAACCTGGCAATTGCCACACGCTGTTGCTCTCCACCGCTTAAGGTATAGACTTTCTGTTTTTCAAACCCTTCCAACCCCACTCTCTGCAATGAATCTGTGATTGCCTGCTGCTTATTTTTCACACCACTATACTGTAATGCCATCCCCAAATTGTACTTCACTGTATCATTATCAGATAAAGCATAATTTTGAAATAAATATGAAATCTTGTATCTGAGCAGCTTTCTTAACTTGCCGCTGCGAATGGAAATATTTTTATTGCCTAAAATCATCACTTCGCCTTCACTTGCTCTCTCAATCCCTCCGATGATATTTAGAAGAGTTGATTTTCCACAACCCGATTTTCCGGTAATGGCATATATCTTCCCTTCTTCTATTTGCATGGAGAAATTATCAATCACTACCTTTTCACCAAATTTTTTTGTTACATTAGTTAACTTTACCATTACCATATTCATCACTCCTAGTATATCATATATGTGGCCACGCCTATGATTCATTTGCATCTGAAAACTTTACATGTATATTTCGCATAAACAATACGGTAATCAAGTAAACCAAAACTTCCATACCCATTACAAAAAGAAATAATCTAATATCGTTTTTTCTAAGCAGGGCAATGAAAGCAGCAGCAATAACCGCAAAACTGGATTCAAGCAACAGTCCACCATAAATACGAATCGGATTATGTCCCAATAGCTTTCTGATGAAAATTTGTTGCGAAAATTCCTTTAAGTACAAATACGTATATTGGATAATAATGAGTAAAATCAATGCAAACGTAGGAAGGACGAACCTTACTTCGTCTAAAACATTTTTAATCATCCTTTCGCGTTGAAAAGCTAATTCATCTCCCAATGATGAAACAACGATTTTGTCATTAAATGGTGTACTTTTTAATAGCTCTTTTATGTCAGCATCAATATAGACATCGTTAAAAATAGAAGCATCTAAACGGAAAGCGGTATCTTTATACAATGTAATCATGTGCGGACGTTGTATAAACTCATATTCCCAAAACGGGCTATAATTGAATATCTCTTGTTTATTGTCTATAACTATCATTTCATAATTTATATTATCAAATGGATCAGATAAATAGAACTCTCCAGTATGATACTCAAAATAGTATTCCGGGATTAAATAAACCACATCTGCATCTATCTGGTCAATGTCTATCCAATTGCCGTCAATGTCTTTTATTGGATACTTTTTAATATAATTTTCATTTACCATAATTCCTGAATCATTACCATATGGGTTATAGCTTTTACAGAAAATAGCACCTGCATTATTTAAAATCCGGTATGCCTGATGGTATTCATATAATAGTTCATGATTATTGATAATATCCGGATCACGGCTTTGGCTAAGCTCCTCCAAGTATTTAAGAAGGTCATAACCGTCATTATCATGCTCCATTTTATATCGCGGTACAAACTGAAAATCATCCACTTCACGGTTTGTTGCATAACGTATCATTACGGACTCCTGCATAATATTATTAATTTTATCTGATACCAGGGGTAAAAGAGTAATGAGAACCAGGATTTTCAAAACATAGTTCACTTTCATCAATTGGCGGTTCAAACGGCTATTCTTAAGCAAAGAATAAGTCGGAATAAAAGTTAATAAAAAACAGCTTAGTACAATAGTCAAAAAAACACCAATTAACTGGTAAGTTCCAGACTTAGCCAGGTCAATAACCATCGGAATTGTTCTGGCATTAATAGTACCAACAAATATAGCAAATAAAAGTATGTTTGTAATGGTAATTATCAAGGCAATGATAACAAACAACGAAAAAAACATCTTAATGGCTATTGCTGAAAGTGACATCCCCATAGTCTTAAAAATTGCAATTTTCTTAGATTTCGTGTGGACATACATCATCAATAAAAGAAATGTGCAAATCATTGACATTATAATTGTTGTAGGCAAAAAAGCATTAATCTCATCCTGAACAACATAAGGCTCAGCTGTGGCCTCCCCCATCCGTGTTAAAGAATCACCAAAGTGATTCAAAAGGATTGCGATGCTCTCCTCCAATTCATCCCGGGAATTAGCAACAAAGAGAATCCTTGTACTGGGCATTTCACCTAAGTAAGTCATAGGATAAATATTTACATCCAAATCAGTATTTAATAAATAAAAGTAAATTCCCTCTGGATTATCCTTCCTATTGGTGTAAAAATAATCGTCTGATTCATTAAAATCAATTGAAATATCTGTGACTAACCCCAGGCGTTGATCAATATTCGTATGTGATGCCATATAAAAATCAAATTGATTTCTACTATAGTCCCCTAAACTGACTGAAATAAGCAATTTATAACGTTCCGTTAATTCTTTAAATAACTCAAACATAGATTGGCTGTCGACCTCGCTGTTATTGTTATCAACTGCAATCCACTCATGAAAGACACCCGGTTGTTCAGTTTCAATCTGGTATATGTAAGTTGTATCTTTATTTTCGTAGACAGTCATAATGCCAAAATACAGTAGAGTATTTATAATAAAAAACAATATTATAATTATTCTTTTCATCAAATATACCTTTCATCTTGAGTTTAACTCAATTGACGAGTCTTCAAAACCCATGAATCCATAATAAGGGCATTCTCATTTTTGCAATTGCCGCTTGCCCAATAGAACTTGAAACAGCCGCATTGGTGCCATACCCCTTAGTTTATGTTAAACTTTTGATGCCACATAATATTTACTGTTCCTTTATTGCCGATAGGTTGAAATTGTCTGAAACATCTGATTTAATCAGTAGTTGTAAAACTGGAAGAATATATGCATTACATAACAACGGAGCTCCTTTTTTACATATTATACCAATTAATCAGCTAATAGTCAACAAAAAAGTACGTGATGAATAACGAGATTATAACAAAATGATACCTGAAATTTTTGGCTGTTTTGCTATAATTTCCGCGATATTTCAATAAAATTAACCTCATGAGGCCCCAATTCAAGGGAAAAGGTCATACCTTCCCGGCAATCCATATAATAGATTTCAAGCTTAGGAACACAGACGCTTTGATAATAGTCGATTTCCTGCTGCTGCATATTAAGTAACGTATAAATCAAATCATGAGGCGTTGAATTGCCCTTTTGTATGATCGATAGAAATTCATCAAGTGCACTGCCATAGGAACGGTTTAAAATATATTTACTTATTTTATATTTACCCGGGTGTATATTGCTGAATTTGATTTCCATTTTAAGAGGGCGAACCTCCTCATAAATGTCATAAGTATTTTCAATATTCAAATTATGACTAAAATGTATACAAAAGTCTTTATTAAAATGCTGATAATGAAAGGCAAGTATTTGAAAGGCTGAACTTGAATTAGACGTCACCATATAGTTATCTCCTTTTTCTATAAGAGATTGCCCCATCATCGATAAAAAATAATGAGCAAAAAAGACTGGTTTTTTAATACCAAAAAAATCTATCAGGCCTGCACCTGTAGTATCCTTTGTGTTATTGTAATCATAATTTGCGTATGCGTTCATTAAATCTGTGAATAGCCAGTAATTCAGGCAATCCACATCATCTTGTAGATCAAGTGCCGTTTTGCATAGAAAAGCAGCCTGATAAGCTGAGTTCATAATAAATGTATAGCCCTGGATACAGGAATTATATTCGCTGACATGAAGTGGAAGTGATTTATCAAATATCTTGATAATGCTTTGCTTGTAAGCAGTAACTCTTTCCTTAAAAATTTCCGGGTTCATCGAAAGCACTGAAACAAGAGACCGGCTGACATCTTTAAGGCGAATATTATATCGAGTTGAATCAAATGAGAATAAATAAATTGAAATATAATCCGGAACTATTCTCTGCTCCTTTAGGCTAGATAGATAAGCTTCAAATAAATGACTTGCGCTGCAGGTATTATAACCAGGCCCCCCAATGTGGGCATCTGGGACATGCTGCTTGATAACCTCCCGGTAACATTTGAAACGGTAAGCATAAGCCGATGGGAATTCGGTGTATACTAAGGATTCATCGTGGACAGCCCACAATTCAAAACGCCATTTTGACACATATTGGATACCATAACGATTAATACAGTGGATGAGCATTGCCCTAAGCACCGTCTGGCAATAATCTAAAGTATAAATATCTTCATTCTCATTGATAGCGTAAAAGGGCAGTCCGTCTTTATTGACCTGGACAGAGTTGGCAATAGGCTTCATGCTTAGTTCAATTTGAGGTATTGCCTGGGATTTAAGAAAAAAATCCAAAATATCATTTAAGTTAGTAAAATCGAAATTCCGGCTGTCTTTTATGGGATGTATGATTTCACTGGATAAAATGTTCTGTATGCGGACATATTTAAAGTGAATCTGTTTCTGGCAATCTAAAAATTGCTTCTGAAAAACCTGCGACAGCAAATCTGTTGCAAAACCAACATTAATAGCGTCAAGATATGGAGTGGCTAAGGGTGAATGTTGCGTTACGTTGATGCTTAAATGCCTGGTATGTGAATAAGTATCAAAGAGCTCCGGCATGTCGTCGGAATTCTTGTTTTTGATGATGTCCTCCAGTTTATATGATAATATAACCTTCTCATTTGGTGTAGCTTTAGTTTCAAGGTGGTTTTGTCTATATTGTGATGGGTTAATACCATATTGTGTCTTAAAGCTTTTGTTAAATGCAGCTGAATTTGGGAAACCATTATTAAATGCAATTGTGGTCATGGAATGCCTGGTGTTGAGAAGCTCAGGTATAGCATGATCTAAGCGTGTCTGGTTTAAATATTTGAGAAACGATTGACCAAAATGCTGTTTCATAAAACGGGATAAATATTGAGGCGTCAAAAACATTTTATCAGCCAGCGTTTGAAGTGTAATGAGGTATTGATAGTTGGCATTGATATAAGCTTTAATGGCATGGATACGTTCTGTTATATGATCTTTTCGTCTCTGCTTATTCGCAGGATTTTCATGAAGCGTAAAATGCGTATTTACCTCGGCTGCGATTTGATAGATGCTGGCCATTAAGCTATGGGAACAATTATTGGCGTTGTAATATATCGTTAAATCCTTCAATAGTTCCTTAAGTTTTATATAGTTTTTCTTTTTATAATTTGCAGAATTACATATAATTGAATTTGGCTCAATAGACAAGTCCCTAAATAAGTTGCAGCTAAAGCTGACCTCCAGCAGAGAATTATCTCCTAAAGCATCTGCTTCATAAGAAATACCGGGAAGTAATACGATGATATCATCTTTATGTAATGTAAAAGGTTCATCCGGATAATGGATGATAATACTCCCCGATAATACCATATAAAAATGTAAATCCTGGGAATAATGAGTTATCCTTTGGTTTATGGAAAAAAATTGAACGTCAATATTTCCTGTAGTATGCGAAAGAATATACATTCTATGCCTCCTCAATTTGCTGTAAATGATTAACTTGATATAATACGGCTTCATGCATTGTCAGTTCAGTGTTCAATGTCAGTTTCTTTTTAACCTTCCGAACTTCAACATTAAGGTTCGGAGTACTTTTGCTTTTTAGATAGGCAATCTCAGCATTGGATAAATCAGCCTTTGTACCTAGCTTCTTCCATTCGTGAAGCAGGTTTCCCAGCGTATCGGAAAGTGTCCATTGGTTAATATGGTAAATGCCCTCTTCTAAATTCTCAAGGCTGATCGACAAAGAAAGAGGCTTTAAGAGCACAAAGGGAGAGCCGGGATATTTCAATGATTCGTAGTCTTCTTGATGCATGCAATAATCTTCATTGAAATAGCCGTAGTAGTAAACAAGAATTTGATAATTATATTTGGAAGAGGAGGTAATAATGTAATGCTCACCTTTTGAAATGATTCGGTTTCCCAGCAAATTTAAAAATTGGTAGGCGAAAAAGCCAGGTTTTTTAATACCATCTTTACTGATGATACCATTGCCTCCAAATAAAATATAAGGAGAATATTTAAAATCCAGTGAGAAATCTGATAAAAGCCAGTAACTCATGGCTTTGGCGCGACTATCGTTATCTAAGGATTCTCGTATAATAAGTGAAGCAGGATACAAGCCATCATTCAAATAATTATTGCTTATGATATGAGTACCATACTCGGTGACATATAAATCCGGCGGCTGTGTCCATGTTTGTCTAATTATATCGTGGCACTGTTCAATTCGATTTTTATAAATATCCTGATTAGAGGCTAAGGACACCTGACCGGTGCTCCACATAGAAGCAGCGGTGATTTCGTCATTATATGGATAGACATAGATAGATATAAAATCCGGTTTTACTAAAGCTCTATCCATGGCATTAAGGGTGTTGCTTAAATGATCGGGATTCATATAAGTATTAAACCCGGGACCGCCGACATAAGCTTTAGGAACTAATTCCTTGATGGTTGTATAAACATATTTAAACTTATTCAGGTAGCTCTTAGGTGACTCAACAATGGTCATGTTGTTATTATATTCCTGCCAGAATTCAAACTGCCATTCACTTACTGCATGGAAACCATAATGATTAATACAGCTTTTTAAAAAGATGGGCAAAAGGGGCTTTAAAATATCTTCAAAATAATTCATTTTGGGAAGATATTTTTGGCTGTTTCCGATTAAATCATTCATGTATATATGAGCATGTTTGCTTCCTATATCGAAGAGAGGCTTTATATGAAGAGAACTCAGGTAATCTATGATACGAAAAATATTAGTCATATCGTTTTCGATATAACCGGTGACGATACAATTGTCAATTAAGGAAAAAACATTTTGAATCCGGCCGTATTCAAAGCCTATTTCTAATTGAACCAAAGAAAGATGCTGCCTAAACCCCGGATTTTCAAAATTAGAGGCGTCACCTAAGTTGATAAGCTTTTTCCAGGAGGGAGAAAAGGGTTTATGCTTCCTGGCATTGCAGCATACCATTTCCTTGATGTGGGAATCAATAATTGCTAAAGCTGTATTGCTTAAGACGGCCTGATCTGACAGAAGCCCCTTAATCAAAGGTAAATTGTTAATTTGACAGTCACTAGGTATATCCGCCCGCTCCTTCCTTTTCAGAAACGCCTTACGAAAATCAAGGGGTTTTATGGCATGCTTATTGGTAAATTGCTTTAAGAAGGTGGTAGTGTTAGGAAATCCGCCATCTATGGCTATTTTATTTAATGATTCATTGGAATATTTAAGTAGGAGTACTGTCGCTTTTAATCGGATGCTATTTAAATACTCATAAAAAGTCATTTGAAAATACTTCTTTATAAAGCTGGCCAGATATTGTGGGGTAAAAGCCATATAATTAGCCAGCTCCTGCAATGTGATCTGCTTACTATAGTTCTCATCTATGAAAGAGTTGATTTTTTTGATTTTAGCATGCTGCTTGGGAGCTGATGGGTTCATTATTTCGGATTCTGTCTTTACCCCAGGCCTGGTCTTAAGATAGTGCAGGAGCTGAAAAACTTGTGCCATTAAATAATTATCATTATTCTTGGAATCTGTATAATGTGCCACGGCCATATTAATAAGATAATATCTTAAATTCTTATATGTCGTCTGATCGGAATCATTTGAATAGAAACAAATGAATCTTTGCAGTGGACTAAAACAATGATTAAAATGTAAAGGATCCAGGGTGATAAGCAATAGATAGGAATCAGGCGAACCATGTAGTGAAAAGGATTCTTCGGGATAAAATAAAATAATATCTTGCTTATGGAGAATCAGCTGCTGTTTACCGTAGGTAATAGAGGCTTGTCCCTGCAATGAGAGCAAAAATGTGTATCCGATATTGAAAAGATGAATGGGAATCGACAGTTTGCATAATGTAATTTGGAAAATTTCCCTATTTGTTGTGAAAATACGCATTGAAATACAGTCCTTTATATAAAAAGTGGATAAGCCGGATTTGCTGTTTCATTGATTATAATATAAAAATATTAATAATTCAATAAAATTAGTAAACTTTTTTGAATATGATTTCTGCGGGGTTATAAACCACTTGAAATTTATATATGATTTGTATAAAAAAGCTATACAAAAAGAAGATTTTATTGTCCTTATCTTATATAATTTTTTTTATAAAGTATAAGGAGGAGATATAATGAGTAGTATAAAGAAATTAATTTCATTGATTTTAGTTCTATCCATGGCAGCCACGTTGTTTTCAGGCTGTGGTAATTCGGAGGATATAGCCGAGACTAAATCAACGGCTAAGGAAGAGGAGGGAACGACTGGGACAGCCGATGATGACGATAATGAGGATATGGCTGAGATAAATGTCATGATTCTTGCCATGAGTGATGTGTCTGCAGGTTCTGAGGCGGTTGTTGAAGAAATCAATAAGATTACGGAGGAAAAAATCAACACCCATGTAAATATTGAATATGTAGAAATGGGAACTTATGTGGAACAGCTCGGATTAAGAATTTCTGGCAATGAAAAACTGGATCTTGTACTAACAACCCCGATTGAAGCGGCAGGTTTTAGTTCAATGACGGCACAAAACCAATTGATGCCATTGAATGATTTATTGGAAGAATATGCACCTGAAGCAGTAGAGGCTTTAGGCGCCTACATTAAAGGAACAACCATCAATGATAATATTTATGCATTGCCGACATATCGCGCATTAAATTCCAACTCATATTTAATTATGAGAAAGGATATCTTAGATGAACTTGGATTAACTCAAAAAGCGGAAAATCTTTCAACCTGGACAGAGTTTGAGGAGATTTTGGGAGAAGTAACTTCAAATAAAGAGATTGCCGGTATTGCGGGTAATGACGGTGCCGGTACAGTGATTAGTGTCCAGGGAGTATGGCATGATACGGATGATTTTGCAGATAACTCAAGTTATGATAGTCTTGGTGATACTTATAAAATCATTGCTGTTGCTGAGGAGACAGGCACAGTCTACAACTATTTTGAATCGGATTCTTATAAAGCAATGATTGACAGAGTAAGAGGCTGGTATGAAAGCGGCTATGTCTATAAAGATAGTGCTACCACAGAGGAACAAGGTGATACGCTGCTAAAAACCAATGTTACGTTTTCAACCTGTGTTAATAGTGAAATTGGTGTTGAAACCTCTAGGTTAAGTTCTACCGGCTATGAGGTTATTTGCCCAATGATTGTAGCCCAACCGGTTATTACCGGAAGCCTTACTAAATTTACCTGGGGTGTTCCGGTCACCTCAACGGAACCGGAAGCCGCAGCGAAATTCATAAATCTCATGTATACAGATAAAGACATTGCCAATCTTCTGGCATGGGGCATTGAAGGCCGTGATTATGTGATTCAGGATGGCGAAGCAGCTTTTCCTGAAGGTGTGGATGCTGCAACGGTACCATATCATACGGCGGACTTCCTTTATGGCAATCAGTTCCTTGTATACCCATGGGAAGGTCAGGGAGCCGATTTTAGGCAAGCGGCTTTAGAAAACTTAAATGAAGCCGGTGTCTCAAAATATTTGGGGTTCAGTGCGGATACCTCTGCAATAACCAATGAATTATCTCAATTGACAAATGTTATTGAACAATATAAACCGTCATTAGAGTCCGGTGCGGCTAAACCGGCAATGTATGATGAATTTATTCAGGCGATGAAGGATGCTGGCGTTGATAAAGTCATAGAAGCATATCAAAGTCAGTTGGATGCATGGCTGGCGGAACAATAACAAAGTAAAGGGAGAGTGCCTTAAGAACGCTTGAGGCGTTCTCCCTGATACAAGGAGGATATCAGGGAGATGAAAGGAAAAGGCTTAGCTGTTTTACAGCGAAAACCGATGATTGATATTTTACTTATATCAATACTGTCTATTGTTTGTATTTTTCTACCCTATGTAACGTATACCCATAAAAGTACAAAATACACCATTAGTGGATTGGAATTGATGCTTGGAAAGACGATAATGGGTGGACAAACTCAGATTAATTCACAAATACTTTTGGTATTAGCCATCATATTTAATATATTTATTATAATATTAACGTTTGTTTTTTCATTGCGCCCAGAAAAGGGCGCGGTATTGAAACCAAGAACAGGTGGTATTTTACTTTTATTGTTTGGATTGGCAGCTGTTATCTGTAATGTTGCAATGGCAGTAAGATTAAGCGGCATATTAAGAGAAGCCAGGAATGTTTCAATATTGTATGGAAGTGTTATTCCGGTTGTACTGGGGATTATCGTTGTGATTCGGGCACTTTATTTCATGTATCGGCTAAAAGTTATCAATATGCTGGATTTTATGGTCATACCCGGACTGCTTTATTTAATCATTAATAACTATCTGCCGATGGCCGGCATCGTTTTTGCCTTTAAGAAAATTGACTATAATATTGGCATTTGGAGTAGTCCCTGGGTTGGCTTTGATAACTTTGTATATTTGTTTAAGACTTCGGCAGCCTGGATTATCACAAGAAATACGCTTTTGTATAATTTGGCATTTATCATAGTTGGTAACGTTTTGGGAATCATAGTAGGCATTTTTTTAAGTGAAATATTTTCAAAAAAACTACAGAGGTTTTACCAGACCTCCATTCTTTTGCCCCAGCTGATTTCTTATGTCATTGTGGCTTATATTGTTTTTGGTTTTTTAAGCAATGAATCCGGCTGGATTACCCAGGCTCTGTTGGGAGGCAATGCAGATCTTAACTTTTATCAGGAAACATCATACTGGCCATTTATTTTGATTCTTGTCAATACCTGGAAAGGGCTTGGTTACAGTGCTGTTATTTACTTGTCATCTGTCGTTGGTATTGATAGGACACTCATTGAAGCTGCCTATGTAGATGGTGCGGGCCGTTTAATGCAGATTAAGAAAATTATCCTGCCATTATTAAAGCCTACCATTGTTACCCTTATATTGCTTCAGGTGGGCAGGATTTTTTATTCGGATTTTGGACTATTTTTCCAGGTGCCGATGGATTCGGGCGCTTTATATGATGTGACGAATGTTATTGATACGTATGTGTACCGGAGCCTGATGAAGATGAATAATATTTCAATGGCTTCAGCCGCCAGTGCTTATCAGTCGGTGGTGGGATTCATTATCGTTGTTTCGGTGAATGCCATCGTCAGGAAAGTTGATAGAGAAAATGCGTTGTTCTAAGGAGGGATTGGAAAGTGGATGATACACGTGTAACGGGTAATAGTGAAAAAATATTTCAAGTGATTATTAATGTTGTTTTAATCCTTTTGGCGCTGGCAGCAATCCTTCCATTTATATTACTTTTATCCTCTTCATTAACCGCCGAAGAAACGCTGCTTGTAGATGGATATGGATTTTGGCCTAAAAATTTCAGCTTGTTTTCGTATCAATATTTATTTATAGCCAATGGCGTTAAGATATTCAAGGCTTACGGAATCACATTTTTAGTCACCATTGTAGGAACCGGCCTTAGTCTTTTGATTGGACCGATGCTGGCTTATCCGCTTTCAAGAAAAGATTATCCGAGAGCGAAGGCGCTTACTTTTGTGGTGTTTTTTACAATGCTGTTTAATGGGGGCGTTGTGCCGTCATATATCATGTGGACGCAGATTTTTGGTATTCGAAATAGTATCCTGGCATTGATTTTGCCAAATCTGATGCTTAATGGTTTTTATATTATACTCTATAAAAATAATTTTTCGACAAATATCCATCCTGCATTAATAGAAGCTGCAAAAATCGATGGTGCAGGGGAGTTTTATATTTATTTTAAAATTGTTATGCCATTATCTTTGCCAATTTTAGCAACAGTGGGATTAATGGTTGCAATCGGCTATTGGAATGATTGGGTCAACGGACTTTATTATATTACGGATTCTAAGCTTTACAGCCTGCAAGTATTATTGAATAGCATTATGAATAATATCAAGGCATTGGCTTCGATGGATGTTGCAATGGGATCAGGGGCAGCGAGTATGCCTGGCACCGGTATCCGCATGGCCATGGCCGTTGTAGGTGTTGTCCCGATTATGGTACTATACCCGTTTTTTTCAAGAGCCTTTGTTAAAGGTATTGCCCTTGGTGGGGTGAAAGAATAATTTTAGAAAAGAGGAAAGTTCATGTTTGATAAATATATGATTTATGGTAATAATCTGCAAAATGTAGAACAAGATGGGGAAATGATAGGGTTTCGGATAGGTGTCCGTATTGTATACTACCGCGGCGTCGTGCTTGCAGTTATCGGTAATTTTGAAGTAATTATAGATAAAGTTAAATATACGAAAGATCAAATGACTTTTACGGTGAATGGAAATACATATACTTTTGACCAGATGGCCGGAAAGACAGACGAACATTGGAATTTTGGAGATGTGGCCTACTTAACGATTTTAAAGCCTGGTGGATTATCTGAGGGTGAACATGAGGTGACTGTCTTAGAAGAAATAAGAGTTGTCTATGGATTGATGGATATGCTGATGCCCACCCGGGCTCATTGGACAAAAAAGATGGTTCTTGAAGATGTTTATCATACTCCTCCGAGTATTAAAAGAGGCGTGTCCCTGTATAGTTATCAGCAAGAGTATTATTTAAAGCAAATGGATTTAGAAGATTGCATCAAAGCGGCGGCGGACACCGGTGCATATGGTATCGAAATTATTTCGGAAGCAATGATTCCAAATTTCCCAAACCCTCCTCAATTATGGGTAGACCGCTGGTTTGATTTGATGGACAAATATCATACGGTTCCCACTTGCTATGATGCTTTTATGGATGGGCAGATTTATCCGGGGAAGTTTATTTCTGATGACGAGGCTGTAGAAGTGATGGAGCGGGATATTAAGCTGGCGTCCCGAATGGGCTTTAAAACGATGCGTGTGCTCTGTGCCGTACCTCTTAGAATTATTGAAAAAGCTTTGCCCTGTGCCGAAAGATATAATATTATCATGGGGATAGAAGTACATTCTCCTTTTAGGCTTGCGACACCATGGCTTGATGAATATGTGGATTTTATTAAAAAGACAGGAACAAAGCATTTTGGAATTATACCTGATTTCGGGATATTTGTAAAAAATCCTGTAAAGATTCTTGAGAAGAAGCATATAAGGCAGGGTGCGACTCAGAAGATTGTCGAATACGTAAGTAAATGTTATTCGGAAAGAAAATCAGCTGAAGAAACAATGGAAGCGGTTATAACTATGAATCCCAATGAAGAAGACTTATTCTGGGCAAAGGAGGCTTTCACTTATACATATTGTGATCCAAAGCTATTAGCTGGGTATATTCCTTATATTATTCATATTCATGGGAAAATGTACGAAATGGAAAATGGCATTGAACCAAGTATTCCTTATGATGAGATTATCAATGTTTTAAAGGAGAATAACTGGACAGGATATATTTGTACAGAATATGAAGGGCAAAGACATTATCATGATATACCTGACTGGGACGTTGATAGCGTTGAGATGGTGAAAGAGCATCAAGAGATGCTTAGAAGAATGATATAATTGCAGTTCTTATGAGGGTGGGGAAAGTCGGTGGCTATAGAAACACCAGATGAACTCACAAAGATTGCAGTATCATTTTTTTCCGATAACGCCAAGCCGTTGCTTATAACACCATCAGAATAATTTAAACAATCCTTTGACAAATAATAACAAATGGGATACCATAAACTTATAAATAAGTAGAAAGGGTTAATGTTATGTTTGAATATGAAGAAGGAGCAGCTTATGATGATACCAGGAGCAAAGAAGATGTTATCAGGGTCTTTATCGGCCATAAAGAGCCGGTCATGTATCCCAAATTAGGAACTGCATCATTTAACCCGTTTACCTTTATCTCTCCGGTGTATTACTTGATTTATAGAAAGTGTTATATATCTGGTGCAGTTGCATACGGAATTTTATTTGCTTTAGGAACTTTGCCATTGAGTAATTATATGCATACTATGTTGGTGTTCGTTTTTAGAATAGTTGCGGCGACGATGTTCTATAAGATTTATCAATGGGAGATAATGAGGAGGATTGATAAATGGGAGGGAGAAGACAAGTCTTATAAAGAGATGGAAACATTGGCTTCCCTGAAAGGCGGCACGAATATTCTTGCTGTTATTATTATTTTAGTGCTTGAGGTGATAGCTTATTATATCTTTTATGCACTTATATTTGGCGCAGCAGGCTATTCTATTTATGATTTGCTGACAATTTAAACCGCATCAAGTAAACCGCCCGCCTCTTAGGCGACGTGACGGAGTGAAAGGCACTTAAGTTTTTAATTAAAAAGCTTGACAATAGTAAAAAATATGGTATTCTTTTATTATACATTCGTACAAATGTATAATAAAAGAAAGGGTCATACATAATGGCAAGGAATAAATATCCCGAGTTAACAATTACTCAGATATTAGATGTATCATTAAAGCTTTTTTTGGAAAGAGGGTTCGAACAGGTCAGAATGCAAGATATTGTTGATCGGTTAGGTGGTTTAACAAAAGGTGCGGTTTATTATCATTTTAAGAATAAAGAAGATATTTTTGACGCATTAATTGAACAGCTTTATCAAGATTTTAATCCCTATGAAAAAGTGAAGAATGATGCCAGCTTAACAGGTTGTGAAAAAATAAGAAAGGTTATTACACTTTCTTTTAAGGATAAGCGTAGTAAAGAAATATTATTAATGTCAAATCATCTTTTGAAGGAACCGCGTTTTTTAGCAAAGCAAATGGAGGATAATATAAATATAATAGCGCCTTATATCCAATCATTTATTGAAACAGGTAACAAAGATGGTTCTTTATCTGTAGAATGTCCAAAACAAGTGGCAGAAAGTTTCGCTTTTCATGTTAATATTTGGTTAAATCCGGTTATATTTACAGATACCGATGAGGAGTTTTTGAAAAAAGTCTTTCTTTTCAAAAAAATATTTGAAGGGATTGGGTTACCAGTAATTGATAAGGAATTCATTAATAATATTGTCATGCTTAAACAATATATTGCTCAGTAGAAATACATTACTAAGGCAATATATTTTTTAATATTATACATACGTGCGAACGTATGCAAGTGAGGAGGTATTTTCGTCCTAACTGAAATAGCAAAAGCAAGTACGATAGGTTGATTTTAATGAAGGAAAAAGTAAAAGATCACCCGTAGGCGGGATTTTCGCATACATTAAAACTTGCAGAAAAAAATAAAACTAAAAAACCAGAGGATAAAAGTTCTCTCATTTTGATATTAATGGAAGGGATAAGAAATGGCTTTGAAAACGATTATTCAATTATTTGAAGAACAAGTTAAAAGAACTCCAGATAAAGTTGCAATTGGTATGAAAAACAAAATTTACACTTATAAAGAACTAAATCATAGGTCAAATCAGATTGCTCATAGGTTAAGGCAATATAATATCGAACCAGACAGCGTTATAGCTATTATGGCTGAACGTGAAATTGAAATTATTATTGGATTCATAGGAATTTTAAAAGCTGGAGGTGCTTATCTGCCGATAGATCCTAAGAATCCCGAAAGCAGAATACGCTTTATGATAGAAGATAGCAATTGTAAAGTGCTATTAACGTTTGGCACGCTCAAAAACGAACTGATTAGCGCAGATATGAACGAAATTAACCTGTGTGATGAAACAATATTTACTGGTTTTGTTGATAATCCAGTGAATATCAATAAACCAAATGATCTTGCTTATTTAATTTATACATCCGGTTCAACAGGGGAACCTAAGGGCGTCATGATAGAGCACAAAAGCGTCGTTAAATTAGTAAAAGATACTAACTATGTAGATTTTAATGATATTAAGATACTTCAAACAGGCTCCTTAGCCTTTGATGCGTCAACCTTCGAAATATGGGGGGCTTTATTGAATGGCGGGAGTTTCTATATAGCGGAAAGTGATACTTTGACGGATACTTATACCTTGAAAAACGTAATTGACAAGCACGAAATAAATACAATGTTTCTTACAACAGCTTTGTTTAATCAGTTGCTTAGTATTGATGCTGCGGTATTTGATACTCTCAGGCAATTGTTATTTGGTGGAGAAGCAACATCAGAAAAGCATGTAAAACTATTATCTGGTAAAAATCAGAATTTGAAGGTTACGAATGTCTATGGACCGACTGAGTGCACAACTTTCGCCGCATACTATCCAATAGATTTAGGGAAATTATTAGATAAAATACCTATTGGGAAGCCTATTTCGAATACCCAAATATATATAATGAAAGAAAATAAATTATGTGATGTGGGAGAGCCCGGTGAAATCTGCATTGGTGGATCAGGTGTATCTCGGGGATATTTAAACAGGGTTGAATTAACACATGAAAAATTCATGGCGGACCCATATAATCATGGTCAAAAAATATATCGTACGGGTGATCTTGGGTGCTGGCTATCTTCTGGTGATATTGAGTTTTTAGGAAGGATAGATGACCAGGTTAAAATCAGAGGATTTAGAATTGAAATGGTTGAGATAGAGAATAGGCTGCGAGAAATAGATGGGATCAACGATGCGGTCCTAATTGTAAAAACGAGAGAAGAAGATAAATTGCTATGTGCCTATATCATTACCAATCAAAAACTTGATGTTACGACAATAAAAGAAAGGTTGAGGAATCATCTTCCAGATTATATGATACCTGCCCATATTATAGCTTTAGAGAAATTCCCTGTCACTAAAAACGGAAAAATTGATAAGGAAAAGTTACCTGAACCACAAATTATTGGATTGGAAGAATACAAGCGGCCAAGGAATAACAAAGAAGAGTGTATTGTAAGCGTATTCGAAGAAATACTGGGAGCCGGGCGCGTTGGAATTAATGATAATTTCTTTGAGCTCGGTGGGGATTCCATAAAAGCAATACGGATGATTTCCAGACTTAGGGAATATGGATATGAATCCAATGTCAGGACAATTATGCAAGGTAAGACCGTCAGGGCCATTGGCGAAGCGCTTGAAAAAATAGAAATATTAGAGATTGAACAGGAACCGGTGGTTGGCGAAGTAAACTTAACGCCAATACAGAAGCAGTTTTTTGAAATAAATCTCAAAGATCCTGATTATTTTAATCAGTCCTTTATGTATGAAAGCAGTGAGGCGCTAGAAGTTGCCGGCTTGAATAAAGCATTAAGTGCAATCGTCACCCACCATGATATGTTAAGGGCGAAATACCAGGAGGGAAAGCAGGTAATCCGTTCTGTTGATGAAGAACAATTATATGCATTAATATGTTTTGATTTTAAAGATATTATTAATAAAGAGCAATTACTTAAGCTTATCAATGAAAAAGGGGATGAAGTACAAGCCAGTTTAAATCTTTTGGCAGGTCCTCTGTTAAAAGCGGTTTTATTTAAGACAATAGAAAAAGATTTCTTGCTGATATGCATTCATCATTTAGTCATTGACGGCATCTCATGGAGAATCGTTACGGAAGATTTAAATAAAAGCTATACTGCGGCAAAAGCCAATCGAGAGATTGTATTTCCTCCCAAAACGATGTCTTATAAAAATTGGAGTAAGGCATTAAACCGCTACAGAGAGAATTGGGAGCTGAAATCAGAAATCGAATATTGGAAAAGGATAGAGGAAAAAGTATTACTGAGTAAATTAGCACTTATAGGCAAGAAAGGTGCCGAAGGACTCAGCCATACGAAAATATTACTTTCTGAGCAACTAACAAAAAATTTGTTAGTCCAATCCGGAAGAGCCTATCATACAGAAATTAACGATATCTTGCTAACGGCGCTGCTAAGAGCAGTTCAAAAAGTAAGTGGAAATGAAGCAGTCTCTGTTTATTTGGAAGGCCATGGAAGAGAACCCATCAGTGAACCGACAGTTATTGATAGGACAATAGGGTGGTTTACAAGTATATTCCCTGTTGCGGTCTGTGGGCTTGGGAAAACCATAAAAAATGATATTCGGAAGATAAAGGAGGTACTGAGAAGAATACCTAATCATGGAATTGGATATGGTGTTATTAAATATTTAGGTGAAGATGTTCTGGTGGGTACTGAACCTGATATCACATTCAATTACCTGGGGGATTTTGGCAAAGAAAGTAGCAGCCACGAAATTAAAATCAGCAGTATCGAACATGGTCAAGAAGTTTCGCCTTATAATCGATTTGGTTCTCCAATATCGATTGATGGTGTTATAACGAATAAAGAACTTAGATTAGTGATTACCTTTGATACGCAAAAGTGTTCTTTAAGCTTTATAAACAGGCTAAAAATTGAACTTGAACGGGAGCTCATGAAAGTTATCACACATTGTATTAATTTAAAGGTACCAGAACATACAGCATCAGATTACGGAGAATTGGTTTGGAGTGATAGTGAATTTAAACAGATTGAAGCTGAAATTAAAGAAAAAAACTATCAGATAAAACGAATATACCCGATGACACCAATTCAAGAGGGGATGTTGTTTCACAAGCTAAGGAATGAAGAATCTACAGAATATGTTGTTCAAAGTATTTACAAAGCAGAAAGGCCTATCGCAATAGATGTATTAAAAGATAGTGTGTGGTTATTAGTTCAAAAACATGAAATATTACGTACTTATATAGTATATAAGAAAGTCAAAGAGCCACGTCAGGTGCTATTGGGCGACCGGGAAATAGAAGTCATTTATATAGATATGGAAGGTTACGGTGACAGCAGCCCGGAGTACAAAAAAATAATTGATGACGACGTTAAAAGAGGGTTTGATTTTGGGCTTGACAGCCTTTTAAGGATGAAAGTCATCAGGCTGAAAAATAATGATTATAGACTGATAATTTGCTTTCATCATATCATAATGGATGGTTGGTGTTTATCTATTTTGATAAATGACTTAGCGTTCTTTTTTCAAAATATTACGGATGGAGCAAGTAAAGAAGAATTAGTTAAAAATATAAATGATGTTACCAGCTTTGAGAGCTATGTACGTCTGATGCAATCAAAGGATAAAGAAAGTGGCTTATTATATTGGCAAGAATTATTGGAGGATTATGGAGGACAGGCAATACTAGAAGGCAGTGAGTGCCCAATAGTAGCGGAAGAGGAATCTGATAAAGTAGAGATTGATCTTACGCAGGAGCAGAGTAAAAGGCTTGATGAGATAGGCAGTGAGTATGGAGTTACTGTTAATACGATTATCGAGGCAGCATGGGGAATATTACTTCAAAAATATTGCTGCAGTGATGATGTTGTTTTTGGAAAAGTAGTGTCCGGAAGGGATTCTGAAATAGAAGGAATTGAAAATATGATTGGCCTATTTATTAATTCTATCCCAATAAGAGTAAAAACAACGCGGGAAGAAAAATTTTGTGAATTGCTCTGCTCACTTCAAGAACAAGCATTAATGAGCCATGAATACGATTATTGCTCGCTGGCCGAAATACAAAACCGATGTAAGTTTGAGGATGATTTAATATATAGCCTTCTTGAATTTGAGAATTTTCACGTCCAGGAGAGTGATATTCCTAATAGCTTCATATTAGATTCTTTAAGAGAACAGACCAATTATCCTCTTACTTTGACAATATACAAACGTGAACTATTAACTATCGGAATGATTTATGATGCTAAAAAGTATACACGAACGGAAGCAATACATATTGTTAACAGATTTAGAAACATACTCATAAACATAATCTCGGATCCGGAAGTTTGTGTCAAGAGTATTGAGTTAATTGGCCAAGAAGAGCAAATAAATATTTTGGAGAATTTTAATCAGACAGAAACAGATTACTTAAGCGGCAGTACTATCGTAGATATATTTGAGGAAGAAGCAAGATTATACCCCAAGAATATTGCTGTTGTTTCTAATGAGACAGAGCTCACCTATGAAAAATTAAATATAGTCTCAAATAAATTAGCTGCACGGCTTCGTCAGGAAGGCATTAAACCAGATACATTTGTTGGAATTATGGCAGAAAGAAGAATCGAAACAATCATCGGGATACTAGCTATTTTAAAAGCTGGCGGGGCATATGTTCCGCTTGATCCTAAATATCCCAACAATCGCATAAAACATATGATTGAAGATAGTGAAATGAAGCTTATCCTCACCTGTCAGCCTAAAATGGCGGAAGCATACTCAAATATAAAATGTATAAATTTAGCCGACAAACGTAATTATCTTGAGCAAAAAGAAAATTTACCTAAGGTGAATACTTCAGGTGATTTAGCCTATTTAATTTATACTTCCGGAACTAGCGGTAAACCGAAAGGGGTTATGATAGAACACAGGAGTGTGAACCGATTAGTAAAGAATAGTAACTATATAGATTTTGAGGAAATTAGTATACTACAAACGGGTTCTTTAACTTTTGATGCATCTACTTTTGAGATTTGGGGTGCGCTATTAAATGGAGGGAAATTATGCCTGCTTGAAGAAGAAGTTTTGACAAATGTTCATCTGCTAAAAAAATCTATATTTCAACATAATGTAAATACAATGTTCCTTACAACTATTTTATATAATCAATTAATTTCTATGAATGAGGAATTGTTTGATAATCTGACCTATCTGATAATTGGCGGAGAAAAATTATCAGAAACTCATGTGAAAAAGTTAAAAGCCAGAAATAAGGCGATCCATCTGATAAATGCCTATGGACCTACGGAGACTACTACATTTGCTGTAACACACGAAATTGTAAACGAAAATATATCACCAATTCCAATCGGGAAACCCATATCTAATACAAAAGCTATCATATTGAGTGGGGATTCAATCTGTGGTGTCGATATGCAGGGAGAACTATGCATTGGAGGCCCGGGTTTAGCAAGGGGGTATTTAAATAAACCCGATTTAACAGCTGAGAAATTTATCAATCATCCATTTTTGAAAGGAGAGCGGATATATAGAACCGGCGACTTGGTAAAATGGAAGACGGATGGCTCTATTGTATATCTGAGAAGGCTGGATGAACAGATTAAATTAAGAGGCTTCCGGATAGAGTTAGGAGAGATTGAGAGTAAACTGAAAGAAATTGAAGGAGTTAATGATGCTGCGGTAATTATGCAGGAAAATAGTGATGATAAATATCTTTGCGGATACATAGCAGGGGAAATTGAGTTGGATATTGATAAAATAAAAACGGTACTTAGTGAAGATCTTCCAGATTATATGATCCCTCACTATTTTATCCAATTAAAATCTTTACCTATTACTAAAAATGGGAAATTAAATAAAAGAAGCTTACCCAAACCGGAAATTTTAAGCAGCCAAAAATACGAAAAGCCTAGAAATGATACGGAATATATCATTGCGGAAGCATTTAAAACAGTTTTAGATGTAGATGCAGTAGGTATCGATGATAGTTTCTTTGAGCTGGGCGGCCATTCTTTAAGAGCGACAAGGCTCGTAAATATTTTGGAGGCAAAATTAGGTATCAGAATTCCTTTACGTGAAGTAATGAATGAAAAAACGGTTAGAAAGCTTGCAAATAATTTTGAATCCTACAAAACAGATAAGAATTTTAACAAAATACAAATTGCGATGGAAGAGGAGTTTTAAGCAATATGAGTAAAAAATATCGAATGAGTTCCGCTCAAAAGAGGATGTATATCATTGATCAAATGCAAGGAGACAATGTGACTTATAATGTGCCGATTATTATGAACGTCGAAGGCAGTCTTGATATCAATCACTTAAATAAGGCTTTAAATCAATTAAGTGAGCGTCATGAACTATTAAGAACACATTTTCAGCAGAAGAATGATAACTTTATCCAAGTGGTCGAAGATAGTGTTGAGATACATGCAGAGTACGAAGAAAATAGCAATGTTGACATACAGAATGAGATGAAAACATTTTTAAAGCCGTTTGATCTGGCCAGGGCTCCATTAATGAGAGTTAAGGTGATAAATACATTGAAGGGAAACAGTATCTTAATGATAGATATTCACCATATTATTTTTGATGGTTGGTCTACGAATATACTTTTCCATGATCTATCAAGTTTTTATAATGGAGAACAGCTTCCGGAATTGGAATTGCAATATAAAGACTATAGTGCGTGGCAAAATTCAAAGGACCTCCATATGCAGGCGGAGTATTGGTTAAAAGAATTTTCCGGGGAAGTGCCGACATTAAACTTAATAACTGATTATCCCAGGCCTGCCCAAAAAACATATAATGGAAATACAATTATAACAAAACTTAGTGCCCAGGTGAAAAATAAGCTTAAGACAATGGGTGATACAGTTGATGCGACAGATTATATGATATTATTATCTGCTGCCATGCTTCTATTTCATAAATATAGCCGCCAAGATGAGATTGTTGTTGGAAGCCCTATTGCGGGCAGAGTCCATCCTGATACCCAGGCAATGATGGGGATGTTTGTTAATACCCTGGCGATTAAAGCGAATGTAGATTCTAATCTGCGATTTGTAGAATTACTGGAACAAATCAAAGAGAAGTGTCTTAATGCCTATGAAAATCAAGAATATCCGTTTGAGGATTTAGTAGACAAACTTGATCTCGAAAGAGATCTTTCAAGGAATCCGATATTTGATATTATGTTTGTATTGCAGAATAATGAAAATAATCGATTTACACTAAATGATTCCCTTATGAAGCCGATCGATTTTGAATACAAGATCGCAAAATTTGATATAACGATTAGCATTGAAGAGGTTAATGATGAGTATTTAATAAAATGGGAATACTGTACTGATTTGTTTTCAGAAAAAACGATTGAAAGAATGGGAAAGCATTTTATTGAACTGATCTTAAATATCATCGATAACCCCATGGAAGTTGTTAGCCGTATAAATATGATTACAGATTCAGAATGTGATTACATTATGAATAATTTTAATAATACAAATACTGATTTCCCTGAGGAGAGTACTATTATTGAATTATTTGAAGAACAAGTTTTAAAAGACTCTGAGGCGATTGCAGTAGTTGCGGACAATCAGAGATTAACTTATAAAGAACTAAACGAAAAATCAGAAAAATTAGCGGCTAAACTTCGGCTAATGGGGATAAAACCTGATGATTTTGTGGGAATTATTACTGAGCGCAGGAATGAAACAATAATTGGGCTGCTGGGTATTTTAAAGGCGGGCGGCGCTTATATGCCGATTGATCCTAAATATCCTTTAGATAGGATACATTACCTGATTAAAGACAGCAAAGCAAGAACCGTACTGGCAAGTGGCCGCTTAAAATATAATTTTGGCGAAGCAGAAATTAAAATAATTGATTTATTAGACGATAATCTATATAAAGGTGAGATGGTACATCTGGATAAAGTGAATACGCCTTGTGATTTAGCGTATTTAATTTATACGTCGGGGACAACAGGGAATCCCAAAGGAGTTATGATTGAACATCGAAGTGTTAACCGCCTGGTTAGAGATACGAATTATGTGGAATTTGATAATATTAAGATTCTGCAGACAGGGTCACTTGCGTTTGATGCGTCAACCTTTGAAATATGGGGCGCACTTTTAAATGGCGGGTGTGTTTGTATTGCTGAAGATGAAGTCTTAAGTAGCGCTAACTTGCTTAGGCAGACTATTATTAATGATGATATTAACACTATGTATATGACGACAGCGCTTTACAATCAGATGATTCGTATTGATAATAAAATATTTGATTCTCTTAGCCGGTTATTATTTGGAGGTGAGGCTGCATCGGAGGAGCATGTCAGGATGCTGATTAATAGAAACAGTAAAATTAAGCTTTCCAATGTGTATGGGCCAACGGAGAGTACTACCTTTGCTTCCTATTTTCCAATCCACGGTATCCGGAGAAAAACACCCATTGGAAAACCGATTTCTAATACTCAAATTTATGTTATGAATCATAATCTTCTATGTGGAGTGGGAGTACCAGGAGAATTGTGCATTGGCGGTGCGGGACTAGCCCGGGGATATTTGAATAGGCCAGAACTAACAGAAGAGAAATTTATAAAGAATCCGTTTATGAAGGAAGAAAGACTTTATAAATCCGGAGATCTGGTAAGATTACTTGAAGATGGTAATATTGAGTATTTGGGTAGATTAGATGAACAGGTTAAGTTAAGAGGATTTCGAATAGAATTAGGAGAAATCGAAAGCAGATTGAGAGAAATAGATGGTATAAATGATGTTGTTGTGATTGTTGCGGGAGATAAAGAGGATAAATATTTATGCTCTTTTATTGTCAGCGATATGGCTTGCGATATCACTGGTATCCGGGAATATCTCAGTAAATATTTGCCAGAATATATGATTCCTGAACAAATCATCCAGATAAATAAGTTTCCCCTTACAAAAAATGGAAAGCTAAATAAAAAAGAACTTCCCGTCCCGGCTTTAAAAAGTAACAGAACTTATGCAGCCCCGAGAAATGAAACAGAAGCATATATTACTGAAGTATTTGAAGAGGTGTTAAATGTTCAAAACATTGGAATTGATGATAGTTTCTTTGAGCTAGGCGGTCATTCATTGCGCGCCACTAAACTTGTTAATATGATTGAATTTAAATGGGGTATCCGGATACCTCTCCGTGACGTTTTGGCTGCCAAGACAGTCAGAAATCTGGCAAAAGCAGTGCAAGACCGGCAATGTACAGAAAATACGACGGAATTATTACAACCGGTTCAAATTAAAAGAATTCCAAAGCAAAACAGCTACAAGACAAGTTCTACTCAAAAAAGAATTTATCTTATTGATCAAATCCAGGATCGAAATGTTACGTATAATATTCCGTTGGCGTTCAGAATAAAGGGTGAACTAAATGATGAAATATTAAAAAAATCATTTAATAAATTGGTAGAACGACATGAAATATTAAGAACCAGATTTGATTTGAAAGATGGGAATCCGATCCAGATAATTGAGGAAAATATCGAAGTTCAATTGGATATTATAACAGATACCAATAGCGCTATTCAGGAGATACTAAAGCGGTTAATTCAGCCATTTGATTTAAGCCGTGCACCTCTTCTAAGAACCTGGATTGTCAGGAATGGCGATCAGGATGGATACCTTCTGATAGATGTCCACCACATAATTTTTGACGGAGAGTCAATCCCGGCCCTGTTTAAGGAATTGAATGAATTATATAATGGGGCGGTACTAGAACCGCTAAATATCCAATACAAAGATTTCACTGCATGGCAGAATGCCATTGATTTAAGGTCACAGGAACAATATTGGTTAGATGAATTTTCAGGAGAAATACCAAGCTTGAATCTGTTTACCGATTATTCAAGACCTAATGAGAGAAGTTTCAACGGTGCCGTTCTTTCCTCAGAGATTAGTAAATATGAGATGAATAGTATTGAGTCATTTAGTGCCTTGCATGGCGCCACTGAATATATCACAGTACTATCTGCCGTTATGATATTTCTATATAAGTATAGTCGACAAAATGAAATTATTATCGGTAGTCCGATCGCAGGCAGAATGACAAAAGATACACAAAATATGATTGGCATGTTTGTAAATACTTTGGGAATAAAGGGAAATATCGATTCCAAAATGAGCTTTGTAGAATTTGTCGATCAAATTAAGGAAAAATGCTTTAAAGCATATGAGAATCAAGATTATCCATTTGATGAGCTAATAGAAAAATTGGAAGTAGAAAGAAATTCATCAAAAAATCCTCTTTTTGACGTAATGTTTGCATTTCAAAACAAAGTGGATAGTGTTTTCCGGCTGGGTGAATCAGAGCTATTGCCTCTTCAGTATGTGGGGAATATATCAAAATTTGATTTAACCATAACTATGGAAAAAAGTAAAGATGGGTATCGCTTTGACTGGGAATATTGTACAGACCTTTATAAGAAGGAAACGATAGAACAAATGAGCAGGCATTTTGCCGAGTTACTTAAAAATGCTTTAAATAATCCAGAACAAAAAATAGAGGCAATTGAAGTGCTGTCTGCGCAGGAAAAAGAAAAGGTTTTATACACCTTTAATAACACAAAGACGGAATATCCTGATAACGTGACAATGGTGGAACTATTTGAAGAACAAGTCAGAAATAATCCGGATAATATGGCTGTAATATCAGATAATCAAACGATGACTTATGATGAAATAAATAAAAAATCAAACCGGCTAGCGTTAACTTTACGGGAGATGGGGGTTATCCCAAATAGTTTTGTAGGAATCATAGCAAATCGTCAGATGGAAACGATAGTTGGTATACTGGGAATTTTAAAGGCAGGTGGGGCATATCTTCCGATTGATCCGAAATATCCCATCAGCAGAATACAATTCATTATCAAGGATAGTGATACCAAAATAATATTAGTGGATAATCATAACAGTTTAAATATCAATAGTAGAGAAGTTAAATTAATAGATATCACTGAGAATATTTTTTATGCGGAAGACGATGAAAACTTAGTCCCTGTAAATAAATTTGATGACTTTGCATATATGATTTATACTTCGGGTACTACTGGAGAACCCAAAGGAGCGATGATCTTACATCGAAGTGTTAATCGAATGGTTAAAAATACAAATTACGCTAACTTCAATAATATTAAGATTTTACAAACGGGTTCATTAGCATTTGATGCATCAGTGTTTGAAATATGGGGGGCGCTATTAAATGGCGGATATCTCTGCATTGCAAAAGAAGAGGTTTTAAGTAGTGAGATTTTATTAAAACAGACACTGTTAAATAATAATATTAATACGATGTTTATGACAAGCGCTTTATTTAATCAAATGATAAGTATTGATAAAGAAATTTTCGATTCACTCGAACATTTATTAATCGGTGGAGACGCAGTATCGGATCGGCATGTAAGAATGCTGACCGATAGGAATAGTAAAATCAGATTTACTAATGGGTACGGTCCAACGGAAAACACAACATTCACAACATTTTATGATATCGGCGATAACGCTAAAGGTGAGAAAACACCAATTGGGAAGCCGGTATCCAACACGCAGGTATATATTATGAATAATAATGAACTATGTGGGATCGGAATGCCAGGAGAAATACATATTGGTGGTGATGGACTATCCGGAGGTTATTTTAACAGGCCAGAGTTAACGAGTCAAAAATTCGTGGAAAACCCATACCACAAAGGAGAAATTATATATAAATCAGGTGATCTTGCAAGATGGCGTGAGGATGGAAATATAGAATTTCTGGGTAGAATTGATAAGCAAGTTAAGATTAGGGGATTTCGTATTGAAATAGAAGAAATTGAAAATAACCTTAAAAATATAACAGGTATTTCCGATGCGGTTGTAGTTCCATATGAATGTGATGGCGATAAGAGCCTATCAGGCTATATTATTGCAAAACATAATCTGCAGGTAGAATATATAAAAGATGTCTTGAGCAAAAGCTTACCTGACTATATGATTCCATCTTATATAACGAAATTAGAGAAGTTTCCACTGAACAAGAATGGGAAAATAGACAGAAATAAGCTGCCTAAACCTGAAGTAAAAGGTTTAAAAGAATTTGCAGCACCTCGAAATAGAATTGAAAATTGTATTTATGATGTCTTTAAAGAAATATTAGGTGTTGAAACATTTGGTATAGATGATAGCTTTTTTGATTTGGGCGGGGACTCTATTAAGGCAATTCGGATTGTATCTAAGATTAGGGAATATGGTTATGATTTGAATGTTAGAAATATTATGCAGTATAAATCAGTGAGATTAATTGCTGCTAAGATTGATGATTCAAAAGCATTGGTAATTGACCAGGCAGAGATAGCTGGAGTGGTAGAGATGACACCAATCCAACGGGAATTCTTCGCTTATCATCTTGCTGAACCTAATCATTTCAATCAATCTATGATGTTGGAAAGTAAAGAAAGGATTGATAGCGATAATCTTAAGATCATATTGACAGAAATAGTAAAACATCATGATCAATTGAGGGCCGTATTTAATAATGGTGGCCAGCAGATAGAAGCGATCGAAAGCAGTGCATTATTTGAATTGTCATACTATGATTACAGGGATATATCTCAGAAAGACAAATTATTTCAAAAAATTAATGTAACCTCTGAGCAAATTCAATCTAGTATAGATATTTCCAGGGGTCCTCTTCTTAAAGCCGGATTATTCAAGGCCAAAGATCAGGATTATCTGCTTTTATGCATTCATCATCTTGTAGTTGATGGAGTTTCATGGAGAATTATATTAGAAGACTTGAGTAAAGGATATTCAAATTTAAAGACATTTAATGAAGTGATTATGCCCAATAAAACAGTGTCTTATCAAAAATGGAGTGAGTCTTTATGGAAATATGGTAATACAGATGAAGTTCAGAATGAAATAGATTATTGGATGGGTATTGAGCAAAAAATAATCGAAAGTACAAATCTAATATTAAAGAATGTTTTGGGTGATAAAGTTAATGAAGAGAATATTGATTTTAATGAGGATGAAACATTTAAGCTCCTCTATCAGGCAGGGAGAGCTTATGATACGCAAATAAATGAGTTACTTTTGACCGCACTATTTCGGGCGATTAATAAAGTGACTGATAACAAAACAGTATCTATTCATATGGAGGGACATGGAAGAGAGTTTATCGACAAAAAAGTTATAATTGATAGGACTGTTGGATGGTTTACTTCAATCTATCCTGTTGCAGTGGAGGGTGTTGGAGGATCTTTGCAGAGAGATATTAATAATGTTAAAGAGACTTTGCGGAAAATACCCAATCATGGAATAGGATACGGAATTCTAAAGAATTTAGTTAATAATCAGCTTAGGGGAGTGGAACCAGATATAACATTTAATTATCTGGGAGAATTCGGTGATGAAAGTGCTTCCGGAGTCTTTAAATTAAGTACAATTGCTCATGGCAGGGACTTTTCAAAGAAGAATAAGTTTGGAACAGAAATTTCGATAAATGGTGCAGTTATGAATAAAAGGTTAAGGCTAACGATAAGTTATAATGAAGGCTTGTATATTAATGCCTTTATCGGGAGATTGAAAAATGAATATAAAGTTCAGTTATTAAGGCTGATAGCGCATTGCATTGATATCAGGAATGATGAGAAATCTAATAATACAGATGGGCAAAGTCATGGATCTGATTTAGTACAAAATGTCTGGTCTCAATTTGGCATTGATTCTATAATGAAAGAGATTCAGGTTAATGAAAACTTTTATCGGATTTTATTCGTTGAGAATTTGGATATCAGGCAGAGAACAAATATCATGAATCAGATAATGGAGGGATTATCCATTGAAGATACTCCTCAATATTTAGTAGATATGAATAGATATAAATATGCGGCATCAACTATGGACGAAGACGCATTTAGAAAAATGTGCAATGATTCGGATAGTGGAGAAGACATTAAGAGATTTCGGCTTGCTATCAGTAAATATAAAGAGTTTACTGAAATAGACGTAGTAGAAGAATATCTGGCGCCTGCTATGCAGAAATCATTTTTAAAAATGACATCACAGGTAATTGTCAATGAAAAAATTGTTATTGAGGGCCTTTATAGTGAAAACCTAATCGTTGAAGGCATAAGACAAATCATCAAAAATAATGATGTATTACGAACGTCTTATCAAATTATTAATGGAGAATATATGGTTTTTGAACATTTATATACTAAGAATTGGGATATTCCATATGTGAATATTAGTTATAATACTTGCGAGGACAAAAAGGCGATATACGACATGATTGAAAATAAAAGCTTATGGAAATATCGAAATGGAGAAAAGAATAATCTTAGTAATATAGTTGTTACCAAGGAATCAGAAGTGCGGCATGTAATCCATATTGTTGCTTCCCATGCAGTCTGGGATAAGACAAGTACACAGATATTTCAAGAAGAATTAGAAAGTATCATTAAGTCTGAACAGATCGAGCAAAAGGAAAATAATAAGCAATACAAAGAATATGTACAAGAAATCATTGAGAACCAGGAAGATCAAAAAGTTGTTAACCAGGAATTCATAAATAGTGCAAATATTTTTGTTGAAAATAATGCAGATAAAAAGCTTATTAGGACTGAGTCAGCCCTGATTAAGATGGGTAAACATACATCTAATTTATATAAAGAAAATCCCTGGGGAGTATTGCCTTATATATTAAATATAATTATGAAATCCAATAATTTGATTTCAAAGGATATGAATTCCTATCCAGCGCTCATTTTACAAGAAGATAGAAGATACATGAATAAAGATTATACGAATACTTTAGGTGCCTTTCTGGACGCTATACCAATAATAGTACCATGTAATCAGGATATAATTGATTCAAATATAGAGAGGGAAATTAAAAATTATCAAATCACAAAACAGAAAACGCACATTAACTTATTGAATGATCTCATGACCCAGGATACTTGTATCACGATTGAGAAATTACCTTTAATTAATTATCACGGTATATTTGACTTGTCTTTCGAGGCTTTACAAAAAACAATTAACTTATTGGAAAAGCAAAAAAATCAAATAGGGTATTGTGAAATATATATTAATAATTATATGGATTATCTGTCCGTTGCTTTTCCTGTCTTTGATCAATCGGGTGAAAATGTAAGCCAGAAAATCCAAATGGGAATCGATATGTTTGAAGAAAATTTAGTTGATTCTAACCATTATATTATTGACGAAGTAAACAAAGTCATATAAACTAATGTTACCCTCCATTGACAATGGAGGGTAAATAAAACGATATGAAGGATGGAGTGAGTTTATGAGAAATTTTGTATTTCATACGCCGACAAAGGTTATATTTGGTAAAGAAACAGAAAATAAAGTTGGCAGCCTGGTTAAACAACAGCGGTGCCGAAAAGTATTAGTACACTATGGGGGGAACAGTGCAAGGAAGTCGGGACTATTGGACCGGGTATTTAAATCGCTGAATTCAGAGGGAATTGACTACGTTTCATTAGGCGGTGTTGTTCCCAATCCGAGATTATCAAAAGTCTATGAAGGCATAGAACTATGTCGAAAAGAAGATGTGGATTTCATTCTGGCCGTTGGCGGCGGAAGTGTCATAGATTCGGCTAAAGCCATTGGCTATGGTGTCGCGAATGAAATTGATGTTTGGGATTTTTATATCGGGAAGGCAAAGCCGGAGGACTGTCTTCCAGTTGGCGCTGTCTTGACTATTGCGGCTGCCGGAAGTGAGATGAGTAATTCATCCGTCATCACTAATGAAGACGGGTGGCTTAAAAGGGGATTAGGTACCCGAATGGGACGTTGCCAATTTGCAATTATGAACCCAGAATTGACTTATACCTTACCTTCCTATCAAACACAATGTGGCTGCACAGATATATTAATGCATACCATGGAGAGATATTTTACGCCTGATAAAGACAATGAATTGACAGATGGTATAAGTGAGGCGTTAATGCGTACTGTTATCCACAATGCAAAGAATGTCCTTAAAAATCCTGCAGATTATAATGCCAGGGCACAGATTATGTGGGCGGGAAGTTTGGGACACAATGATTTGACAGGCTGTGGAGCTATTGGAGACTGGTCAACCCATCAATTAGAGCATGAATTAAGCGGCCTGTTTGATGTTGCTCATGGCGCAGGACTTGCTGCCGTATGGGGCAGTTGGGCAAGATATGTTTATAAGAGTGATGTAAGCAGATTCGTTCAATTTGCGGTGAATGTCCTGGGTGTTCCAAACGATTTTAGGAATCCTGATAAAGTTGCCATAGAGGGAATTGAGGCTATGGAGGATTTTTATCGCTATATTGGTATGCCGGTGTCTATTAGTGATATGGGAATCACCATTACAGATGAGCAAATAGAAGAAATGGCTCGTAAGTGTACGGTAGATGATAGCGAGCCGCAGGGAAATTTTAAGGTTTTAAATATGGAAGATGTGAAAAATATTTATAGAATGGCACGCGAACGCGCCGTATAACACCTGATGGAATCTTAGAGCTGTATGAGGAGGATCAGGAACTCGCTTTGGGTATTGCCGATGAAATGGATAAGGCCCATAGCAAATGATTTTCCGAAAGCAGCTTTTCGTTTTATAATGTAAAATATAATCTAAGTGGGCATCACGGTTGTTAACCCCAATAAAGCGGATATTCCGTATTTTAAACAATATCCTGTGGATGGCTACAAACTTTCTGTTTGTTCAACGGTTTAGGATTTTCCCGACAATATGAACCTCATAAATATCAACGAAATAGTTTTTGATTGAATCTTGTAAATTTAATAGCGTGATCATATTCATAATATGTATTATTGTGTCTATTGGCAGAATAGAAAATAAGATTGTCAGGAGGAAGTTCTATGATGCAGGTTGTAATATGTGATGATGAGCCAGACATAGTGAATATGCTATCTGATTGGCTGGATATCATTATCAAGCCTATGGCCGAATACAATTGTTTTATAACAACTAACCCAAAAGAGGTTATTCAATTAGCAAGAAGAATTGATATTGATTTGTTGTTAATTGATATAGAGATGCCGGAGATGAACGGTTTTGAAACCGTAAAGCAGGCAAAGATAGAAAATAAAGAAACGCTTGTTATATTTGTGACAAATATGGACTTGCATGTATATGAGTCGCTGAAGTATCATCCCTTCCGGTTTATACGGAAATCACATTTGGATGAAATAGAAGAGGCGGTGTCAAGTGCTGTTTCGTTGATTAAAGCCAAGAATGAAGTGATAAATATACGAATTAATAGCGTACAAAATATTGCAGTCAGGATTGCGGATATTGTATATTTCGAGTCTCAGCATAATAATGTCATACTTGTGACAGTAAATGGGGAATATACATACCGAGCCACACTAAAAAGTATCGAGAAGGAATTAGAAGGCAAGGGATTTGTACGCACACATAGTGGATGCATAGTGAATGTAACATATATACACGTAATCAAAAAGAAGGATGTTGAAGTCCGCTTTCTTAACAGCAAAAAAGACATTCCTATAAGCCGGGAACGGCGCAGCAATTTGATTTTGGAATATAATAAAAGTTTGCGGTAAAGGTGGTTAAGGGAATGTTATATTTCATTTTAACATTTGTATTTATAGTGTTTGATTCTGTGTTGCTTACTACTTTTTTATTAAGATTTAACGGGTATAAAATAAAAGAAAAGCTGGCTTTTTTAAGTTTGATACCTGTATTAATAATTATAACGGAACTTTTCAGCGATTGGTTTGATATAATTGTAGTAGCGGTAAGTATTTTAGTATCTTTTATTTTCATGATGGCAATGAATTTTAACAGGAAAACAAGGATGAGATGTCTTTGGTCTGTTATCTTGTTTTATGGAACGCTCATGATAGTCAATTCGGTAGTCTATAATGTTTTTCAGGCGCTTATGAATATAGAAATAATGTATTTAGTGGAACGAACTGATGCTTATGTCGCTGTATGCATTATATCCAAAAGTATATTGTTATTAACAATCAAAACGTATATTTACTTAGGAGAGCGGTTGGAAAGCAAGGATGCGAGCATGAATATTTTGAACCTATTCTATACTTCATTATTTAATATAGTGTTAATCATAAGCATTATGCGGATTACAACGATTGAATCAAGTTTTGCCTTAACTCTGGTGATGGTTGGCCTATTTGTTAGTGGACTCATCCAATATTGTATGTATGCAAAGTTAAGTGGAAAGGTAAGACTGGAACTGGATTATGAGTTGTTGAAACAAAAAAATGATTCCGACAAAAGATTGTATAAAGAGAAAAAGGAACAGTTTGAAGATATTGCACGAGTAAACCATGATATAAAAAACCACCTTATGTATGTTATCTATAATATAAAAAGCGCAAAATATGAGAAAGCGGAGAGTTATATAGAAAAAATAGTTGAGCGGTTTGGTATTCTGCCAAGCAGTATGGAATTAACAAATGATAATTTAAATTTTATCGTTAACAGTAAAATAGACGAGGCAAGGAGGAGGGGAATAAGCGTAACAGCACGGATTGAAGATGTCCAAGATTGCGCAATTGAGGATTATGACTTATGTTCACTTTTAGGAAACATATTGGATAATGCAATAGAGAGTGCAGAAAAAGAGAAAACAAAGCACATCATGATAGAAATCTATAATTTTTCCGGATATCAGGTGTATTCCATAAAAAATAGAGTTGAAAAGCCAGTATTAGCTTATAATGCGGCTTTGTCTAGCAGTAAAAAGGATAACGAAAACCATGGATATGGCATGAAACAGATACAGAATATCATTAACAAATATCAGGGGCATATGGATATATATGAGCAGAGGCAATATTTCAATGTTAAGATTTTAATTCCAAGGGAAATATAGAGATAGCCTTGTCTTAAATGATTTCATTAAGAAAATAAATGATATAGGTGAGTATTTATCTTTGTCAATGAAGATGTAGAGATTATTTTATTGACATTATTAGAAATAACGAATATTTTAGTAATTGGCATATGCACTAATTCCCTAGGCAATGCAATCATATTTCTTGTTACGTTTGTTTTAGTAAGAAAGTATACAGGTGGATATCATGCGGATACTTGCCTAAAATGTAATGTATGTTTAATGATAATCTATTTGATGAATTTATATGTAACGCTCAATTATGGGGCAGATATCACGACACTTATTATGATTACAATGGTAAGTGGTATGATTATTATTTATAAGATAGGACCTATTGAAAATATAAATAAAAAATTAAGCAATGATCAAAAAAGATCAAACAAGAAAACTTCGCTTTTTCTATATTTTGGTTGTTGCGCAGTTAGTTTTATATTTATTAATATAAATGTGTATATGGCAATTACTATAAATATTACATTGATTGAAATATTAGCACTAATGCTCATCACAAAAATAAAACCACACATTGTCCAAATAAAATCAGGAATTTGCAGGGGACACTAATTTTGGTGAAATTTTAATTTGTAAAGGCGGTTAATAATGTAATGTGCAAATTTAGCAAATATAACTTTTCCTTCGCTGAATGAGAGATTTTCATGCACGTAGGAATATTTATATAAAAAAGTTTACTGTTCCAGCAAAATTAATGGGTTTTTGTATTTAAGAAGGCTCAAATACTAATAAGTGAGGAGAAATAATATGGTAAAAAAAATGGACGAGATTTTAGCAAAACTAGTACTGAAAACTGCAATTAATGTGGAGAAAGCACCATCTATTTGGGGGTGTTACCAACCTAAAGAACCGAAAGAACTTATTGGAAAGTTAAAAAATGATGGAGAAAGAATCAAGAAAAAATTGGTTCAAGAGAGTATCCCCAAGATTGTGAAGCCTCTAAACTGATGTAAGCTATACAACAGTTTAGAGGCTTTCATTATGCTAACAAAGAACACGAATCACCCTAGAAACAGGTCATGGCTATTTAATATTTCAGTGCAATAGTGACAGATTGGACTATAAAGTTTGCAATCAACCAGAATTTTGAACTGACATATTGCGTTTTACTGGTCTTTTTTAAATATGAAGATTAATGGCGAAGCTATGCCAAAAAGAGGGAAATTAAATTGTTTTAGAAGATACAAGATAAATGTTAAGAAGTGTACGAGTTAGTCACAGTAACCTTTGTTACTATCGCTTTCAATCGATTTCCGGTTATTCAGTCTTGCCGGTTCTATATGAGTGTATTTGAATAATTAAGCAGTTCTGTTTAGAACTCATCACTAAAATGCACATACATCTGATTATCTTTTTTATTCAAATTTAGTTTGTCTATAGCAACATATGAAAATTATCTCATTTAAAATACACTGGGTTTTTCATACTTACATAAAAATGCATTTAAATAAGTGGTTAGCAAGTATCAAGATAAAGTTGAAGGGAGACACACAGTTAGCAAATGTCTCTTAAGAAAGTGAGGAGAAATTATATTATGACTTGTAAATATGAAGTATATCCAGTAAAGACATTTTTTCATAAATGGGTCAACTATTCTTATATTGTATTAGATAAGGCAACTAAATATGCAATGATAGTGGATCCAGCCTGGGAATTAAAAAAGATAATAGATGCATTAAAGATGTTAGATGCAAACATAAAGGCAATTTTCTTAACACATGCTCACTATGATCATGTAAATTTGGTTGATCCCCTAGTTTCAAAATATAATGCAAAAGTATATATGTCAGAGAAGGAAAGTGAACACTATAAATATAATTGCAAGAACTTAAAAATGCTGAAAGATCAAGAAATTGTAAAAATTGGGAATACAGACATAAAAAGCATTCTTACCCCAGGGCACACCCTTGGAGGAATGTGCTATTTATTACAGGATTGTTTGTTCACGGGAGATACTATTTTTAGTGAAGGAAGTGGGATTTGTTGTGAGGATGGAGGTTCAGCTGAGCAAATGTTTGACAGTATTCAAAAGATAAAATTAGAAATAGACAGGCAGATAAAAGTTTATCCCGGACATTCCTATGGTAAAGAAGTAGGACAAACGGCGGATTGGCTAATGCAGGATAATATTTATTTTCAAATTAATTCGAAAGAGACGTTTATTAATTTCCGGATGAGAAAAAATCAAAAAAATATATTTACTTTTAAATAGACAGGAAGGTATCTAATAAATTTTAAAAATTTTATTGAAATACATTTTATAGCATGAAATAATCAGAATGATAAAAAAATAATATAACATATGGAGGGACATTATGAGTAAATTTCAAGAAAAAATGCTACAAGGAATGTTTACAGGACCGATAATACCAATAATTTTAAAAATTGCCTTGCCTATATTAATTGGAAACTTATTCAATTATATGAACTTAATTGTAGATTCCTATTTCATCTCAATGCTGTCACCGGGATCTTCTGCACCTATGGCGGGTACAGGTGCAGTTTACCCTTTATTTTTTGCAGTCACAACATAGCATCAAGTGTAGCGGTTGGACTGAATATAGTGACAGGAAGGCTGATTGGAGAAAAGAAGTTTGAAGAATGCAAAAGCTTAGGAATTAGTGGTACTATAGTAGCTTTGGCATTTGGGATTCCGTTAATTATCATATGTTTTCTTTTTGGACCTAAGCTTATAATTTTATTAGCAGGAAACGAATTAAGTGCAGAGGCGGCGACATATGGTCTTCACTATTTATATTCTCTAGTAATTGGTCTCGTCATTATGGTAATAACTCAGGTATACGGCGGTATACTTTTAGGGGAAGGCTTGGCCTATGTTACGGCAATTGCTTTTATGTGTATGGCAATAATTAATATTATTCTTGATCCAATTTTTATGTTTATTTTGGGATGGGGAATTGCAGGAGCAGGTTTAGCAACAACTGTATCTATTATTTTTTCTTTTGTGTATATATTACGATTTATATATAAAGGTAAATCTAGAATACCCTTGAGTTTTGAAATTTCGCGATTTAGCAAAGCTTTAGTAAAAGAGATTGTAAAGATTGGGATACCACAATTTTTAATGACAATGTCCTTTTATGTGATTATCATAGTGTATAATAGAATTATTATAACAAGGTTTAATGAAAATGTAATGAATGCTTGGACATTGGCAGAGAGAATTAACCAGATTCTAATTATTCCCATTACTGCAATTGGTGGTGCGACAACAGTGTTTATAGCACAAAATTACGGACGGAAAAAGATAGACCGGATAAGAAAAGCATTAAAAGTAAATACGGCATTTGTATTTGGCTTATGTACCGTGATAGCTTTTGTGTACGTATTATTGGCGCAGTTGATATTTTCTGGATTTACGTTGATTAATGAGGTTATTGATCTTGCAACGAGAGAAGTGCTCATAACGGCGTTTACCTTTGGATGCATGGCGGTAGGCTGGATTATTGGTTCATTCTTCCAAGCCACAGGTAAGCAACTCCCAGCAGTAATAATACTTTACAGCAGAGTAGTAGTTACGATTATTATAGGAGTATTTATGTTATATGCATTAAATTGGGGTATAGATGCGATATTTATTTCAGTGGCTGTTGGGAATATTGCATGTGCACTAATTGCATTAATCTGGGGTAAGCTGCATCTTAACACTATTAAGTTCCAGTCTATTTCAGAAATTAAAAGATAACGGTAGTACCGTTTGATAGATAAAGGACGTGAGTATAATTATCGTGATTTTTCAGCAAGATGGAGAGAAAAGCTGCCAGCGCTGCGTGTATTAAATGTAGAAGCAGAAAGTCATTTAACGTTATTGACCGAACCTGCATCACAGAAAGTGATTTCCGAGTTTTGCGCAAGATTATATTCAGGTGAAGAAAGGATGGACCAGTATATAAAAACTTTATCAAATGAATAATCAAGAATTGTCCGATAATTCTTGTAAATTTTAAAATTTTTAAGAATTATCCTTGAAAATTATTTTAATTTATTGTATAAATGAAGAATCTTAGAGAGTAAGGAGTAGATTCAATGAGGAATATAAAAGTAACAGGAGCGTGTATTCATAATCTAAAAGGGTTTGATATTTCAATACCCAAAAATAAACTGATTGTTGCAACCGGAGTTAGTGGTTCAGGAAAATCAAGCCTTATGTTTGATGTCATTTTTGAGGAAGGACGCAGAGAGTATCTACAGTCACTGGGGATGTTCCCAGGACTTGAAGACGAAAGAAAGTTCGACAGTATATCAGGTATTGGCCCTACAATAGCAGTTCAGCAAAATGTGGTCCGTCAGAGCAATCCACGTTCCACGGTTGGTTCCAGGATGCATATATTAGGAACGCTGGGATTGCTTTATTCCAGTGAGGGTAAAATTTCATGTGCGGAATGCGGCACACCAGTAGGGAAAGATCTTATTTGTGCCAGTTGTGAGAATGAGGAAGAGCTATTAGAGCTCGGTTATTTTTCATATAATAATGCGAATGGAATGTGTATGGAATGCTCTGGACGGGGCGCTTCTTATAAGATAAATATGGAAAAGTTAGTTCCAGATGAGCAGACAACGGTGAGAGAAGTTTTTACTGCTGTTGGAGTAACGCCGGGGATTGAAAGAGTAATTGAAAGAAATCTAAAAGAACATATGGATATGCCGTATGCAGAGCTGCCAGAGAATATAAAAGAAGAAGTAATAAACGGTCATTATATAAATGGAAATAGTGCGAATCAAAGCTTTTGCCTGTCCAGAATACTGGAAGGACGCCGTAAAAAAGGAGAATATCTGGGCGAGCTATATGAGTTAGTCGCATGCCCAGAATGTGAGGGGTATCGGGTTGGCGATGAAGCGCGCAGGGTTTTTATTAATAGGAAACATATTGGCGAAGTCGGGAAAATGACAATTACGCAAGTAAAGGAATTTCTGGATGAAACATTAGAAAAAGTTGAGTTTACACAAGCTGGAAAAAATTTGATTTATGAGGTACAGCGGAAAGTTAATTCGCTGATTAAATATCGCCTGGGGCATTTATCACTGTACAGAGAAATGTCATCCTTGAGTGGGGGAGAAATACAACGCTTGTTTCTCAATTCACATCTGGAATCGAAGATGGACTCTCTGATATATATTCTGGATGAACCAACAGTGGGATTACACGAGTCTGAAAAAGAGGAGCTGTTAGGATCTATACAGGAGCTTAAGGATCTTGGAAATACAGTGATTGTAGTAGAGCATGATAAAAGTACAATTGAGAGGGCCGAATATGTGATTGACTTTGGACCAAAGGCTGGTATTGCCGGAGGAGAGATTATTTATGAAGGAAATTATGAAGGTCTGTTAAACTGTAATGATTCAATTACCGGGCAGTATCTTTCAGGAAGAATTAAGATGCCTGTAAGGGAATTAAAACAAAATATAGCAAAGGATAAGAATATGTCTTACCTGACAGTTAAAAATGCAAAAACGAATAATCTGAAAGAAGTTAATGTATCATTTCCGTTAGGTGTTATTGTTGGAGTGGCAGGTGTATCTGGAAGCGGAAAAAGCTCCTTGATATCAGATACTCTAATTCCGCTGTTAAAAAGTCATTTCCGTGAAAATCCGAAAGGGAATACTTCATATATAGAAGACAGACCTGGAGAAGAAGATGACACAACACTTGTAGAAACAGTGGCTGACAAGTTAGTGGGAGCAGAGGTGATTTCTGGCTTTGCAGAAGTGTCGCAGGCTCCTATTGGAAAAAATATAAACTCTAATCCGTTAACCTTTATAAAAATATGGGATAAAGTGCGTAAGATTTTTGCCCAGCAACCAAAGGCAATAGCACAGAATTTAACCGCTGGTCATTTTTCATTCAATTCAGAAGGAGCTTGTCCGGAATGTGGCGGCAGCGGACGTAAGACAATCTTTCCGGGCGGAAGTATGAAAATGTATACAACGTGTAATGTATGTAAGGGAAAGCGGTACAATGAAGAAGCATTGTCAGTCACATATAAAGGCAAAAATGTTGCAGAAATTCTTGATATGCAAATATCAGAGGCTATTCCATTATTTGAGGACAATAAGGCGATTGTTTCCACATTAACAATTATGGAAGAAATAGGAATGAGCTATATAAAACTTGGTCAACCTACCTCAACGATGAGTGGCGGAGAATCACAAAGACTTAAGCTTGCCAAAGAAATCGGAAGGCATAGAAAAGGAAGTATTCTCTATATTATGGATGAGCCAACTACTGGTCTGAGTCTTTATGATACAGCGCAGCTTATTAAGCTAATGAATGATCTTGTAGCAAATGGAAATTCGGTAATAGTAATAGAGCATAATCATGAAGTATTGGAATCCTGTGACTGGATTATAGAACTTGGACCAGAAGGTGGAGAGGCTGGTGGAAGAATTATTGCAGAAGGATCACCGGATGAGTTAAAGAAAAATAAGAATTCTATAATAGGTAAATATTTAGAGCTTGGAAAAAGTAAGTCCGCATAGCTGCGACAAAAAAGTATATAAAGGAGAACGTTAATTAATGGGCAAATCAATTCAGTGGGAAATGAAAGCGGCAGAAGAAGTTGATATAGACTCGGAGAAACTAAAAGGGCTTGGGGATGCATTAAATTATCAGCCGGGTATAATAAATAGTATATTGATTGTAAGAAGAGGGAGTACTGTTTATGAAAAATATTTCAGAGGAGCTGGGACAGAAAATATTCATGATGTTACATCTATAACGCAGAACATTACTTCCTCCTTAATAGGTATTGCAATAGAGCGGGGGGATATTCGTGGTGCGAATCAAAAGGTACTGGATTTTTTTCCGGAAGCCGCTGATTCAAGTGATATTTTAAAACAGTCACTCACGATCAAACATCTTCTTACGATGACAACACCATATACATGGAAAGGGAAGGAGCCGTTGGACAGGATTCGACGGCAAAAGAACTGGACTTCTTTTTTATTAAAATCATTAGGAAAAAATGCCAAATTGGGAGAATATCAATATAACCTGTCAAGCGCCCATCTACTTTCCGCAATTATTTCTCGTAGTACGGGTGTTAGTGCACGGGAGTATGCGAATGAACATTTATTTCGGCCGACTGGAATGCGAGAAATCACAGATCAAAATATGAAATCATTCTCTAAAGAAAATGTGTTTGGTAAGAATATAATGGGCTGGATTAAAGATCCACAGGATTATAATACTGGAGGATGGGGGCTTACTTTAACAGCTCGGGATATGGTGCGCCTTGGGTATTTATATGTGAACAAGGGAAAATGGGAAGAGAGACAGGTTATTCCAGAGCGCTGGATTGAGGAGTCATTTGCACAGCATACAGAAGATTTTGGATATATGTGGTGGATGAGAGAGGATCAGGATGTGGTTACCTATATTGCAGCTGGATTAGGCGGCACGTATATTTACTGTATCCCAGAAAAGGAATTAGTTGTGGTTGTTGTATCAGATATGGATAAAATGATAATTGACAGATGGGAGCTGATGGAGGATTATATCATACCTTCAATTATGGATTAAGATATCGTAAATATTAATATGAGTTAATTTAGAAAGGTTAAGGTGAAGAATATGACTACTTATGTATTTCCAGGTCAAGGTGCTCAAGTAAAAGGTATGGGAGAAAAGCTTTTTGATGAGTTTGCTGAATTAACAGAAAAAGCAGATAAAGTTCTGGGATACTCCATTAAAGAATTATGTCTTAGAGATCCAGAGGAGAAACTGAATTTTACACAATATACACAACCAGCGTTATATGTCGTAAATGCATTGACATATTATAAAAAACAACAGGAAATCGACAAAGAACCAGACTTTTTTGCAGGTCACAGCCTAGGTGAATATAATGCACTATTGGCAGCCAATGTATTTGATTTTGAAACAGGGCTCAAATTGGTGAAAAAAAGAGGAGAGTTAATGGGGCGCACAAACGAAGGATCAATGGCAGCAGTGGTTGGGCTGCCAAAAGAAAGTATTGAAGAGATATTATTAAAATATAATCTAAGTGGTCTTGACATTTCTAATTTAAATACAAGGACGCAAATTGTTATTTCTGGATATAAGGAAGACATAAAGAAAGCAAAGTCCATTTTTGAACATGAAGGAGCTCGCTATATTATCCTAAATGTTAGTGCGGCTTTTCATTCCAGATACATGCAGGAAGCAAAAGAAGAATTTGAACATTTTTTAAAGGAATTTGATTTTTCCGATTTATCTATTCCAGTAATCTCAAATGTAACTGCGCAACCATATGATTCCAATTGTATAGCGTATAACTTGGCAAATCAGCTGAGATATCCTGTAAACTGGGCAGATAGTATCAGGTACATAATTAATCAAGGCGAAGTGAAATTTGAAGAAATAGGACCTGGGCGCATATTAACAAATATGATAGAAAAAATCAAATCAGAAACAAATACAAATAAGGAAGAGATATTAATGATTGATACACAAATTCCTAATACAAAAGTAGACGGTACTATTCAAAAAGTGACTGAGTGGAATAGGATTTACCCGATTGGAACAAAAGTAATATTTCAGGGGTCTTCAAATGAACTAGTAACTAGGACAGAAGCTTTAGTTTTGTTTGGACATCGAGCAGCTGTATATGTAGAGGGATATAATGGGTATTTTGACTTAGATGAAATTTCGGTTGTTCAAGAATAAGAGTATATATCGTAGAAGTAGAAAAGGTTAGGAACCTTGGACAAAAGTTTGTTTATCATCCACATAATTAATTGTGTCTTGTGAGCCGCACTATATATAGTAATAGCATATGAAGAATTTACATTTTTGTCCAAGATTCCCAGAAATTCAATACAAAGATTTTTTGGAGAATCTTTAATAAAGAATAACGGAAGAAATTTCATTTGAATTTAGGGAGTACACTTACCTGCTTGCCGTTTAGCGGAAATCCGGAAATAGTACCTTTTCTCGTTGAAAATTATTTATGCGGATACCATAAAAAGACACTTGACATTCTTATAACACGGATGTATTATACACTTAATAACACAGTTGTATTATAAGAAGGGGTGGTTATCTTGGAAACAAACGTTGAAAAAATTTCAGATATGGAAGCCGAAGTTATGAAAGTGATATGGAGTAGGAACGGCCCTATAACCTATGCTGAAATCCGCACCACACTAAATATAAATTATGACTTAAAAAATCAAGTCATTAACACAATGATAAAGCGGCTTGTGCAAAAGGGCGTCTTGAAAGAGGAAAAGCGGGATGTATATTATTATTCGGCATTGGTTAAGGAGGACGAATATATTAAATCCAAAACAATGTCTCTGATAGAAAAGGTATTTGACGGTAATGTAAATAGTCTTTTATCCGCTCTTATCAGTTATGAGGAAGTAACCCCGGAAGATTTAGAAAATCTGAAAAGGTTCTGGAAGAAAGGAGGAGGCGTGAATGAATGAAGTATTCATGATTTTCGTATCTTTGTCTTTGTCCGGCTCGTTGATTGCTTTGCTTTTATTCCTATTGAAGCCTTTATTCAAAGACAGGCTAAGCAAAACATGGCAGTATTATATTTTACTGATTGTGATATTACGGCTGCTCGTTCCATTCGGCCCGGAAGTTAGTCTGGTAGGCATAATATTTAATCAGGCGGGGAGTTATGCCTATACAGAGAATGTCCCGGCTGTGAACTTGCCAGAAATCAATTATGCGCCTCAAACACTACCTATGGAGACACCACCGAAGCCAGAAAGCAACGTCAATACCCCGGATTATCTAAGAAGTGATGTACAGATGGCAATTGACTTGGTATGGCTTGGCTGGCTTGTTCCCGCACTTATCCTGATGTTACGAAAAATAATTGGCTATCATCGCTCTGTGCGCTCTGTCAAAGCAGGGAGTATAAAAATTGACAACGACCATGTACTAGCTGTGTACCGGGAAGTATGCAAGGCAATGAAAATAAAACATTCCCCCGCCCTTGCTCAGAATGAAAGTGTTGCCGCTCCAATGCTTGCGGGGGCTGTCCGGCCTGTCATCATTCTGCCGGATATATGTCTTAATGATAAAAAATTGCGTTATGTATTACAGCACGAATTAACCCATTACAAACGGTTGGATATTGTCTATAAATGGCTTGCGCAGATTACGGTCTGTCTGCATTGGTACAATCCTTTAGTATATCGGATATGCCGGGAAATAAACCGGAACTGTGAGTTGTCCTGTGATGAAGCCGTTATTAGACGGTTAGATGAAAATGAAAAATATGCTTATGGGGACATGCTCCTTGAAATAATAAAACTAAATAAAATATCTCCGCTACCAGTTGTATCGCTCACACTGAATGAGGATACGAAGCTAATAAAGGAAAGGTTGGGTGCGATTATGAAGTATAAAAACAAATCCACAGTGACAGCTATTGTGTCGTTAATTTTGACGATAGTATTATTATGCGGGGCTACTTTTACTGGTGCATATGCAGCAACAAATAAAATTATTGAAACGATGTCTTTATCTTATTGGGAAGCCCCATTTCGTTTACCTCATATTACAGAATATAACGAGCTGCTTAGCAACTATAAATTGCAAATGGGAAGCTATCAATTAAATACAGACGATAGCTATACTCTTACAATAGGCTGGCAAGATGGCAGTGATACATTCAAAATATATCTAGTCGGTAAAGATGGCTATCAAATCGAGTATACCCTGTCAAATGGTGAACCTGTAAATATCAAAGTACCAAAGAGCCAACTTTATTATTTTGAAGCTCCCCGTAACAGGAAAACAGGAAATATGACATCATTATCATATAGCTTTTCAATAGCAGGCACTATTTCTAATGATTTAACGACTGAAGTATCCACTAAAGTCCCTGAAAACACTCAAAACATAGTGTATGAAAATGTTGAAATGCGACGTTACGAAAGTGAAAATGGCCATCCATACATTCATGACATCAAAACGAATAACACCAGTAAAACAATTGTTGGGCATCAGCGTGGAATGCTTGCCTATGATAAGGATGGGAAACCGTTAAAGATTGATTGGAATTGTTTTGATGGGCCAGATAGTACATTTTATTTTCTATATGACTGGGATTCTAACGAAATACTGTCCAGTGAAACACGTGATGTATTTGGTGGATGGTCTCTAAATTATGGGGGAAATGACCCATCAGTTAATGAAATAGCATATTTGAAGATGGAACTGTTTGGAAAAACCCCGATTTTGATAAATGGCTCAATACCTATAAAGGTAAAACAATAGATGTGGATGTATTGGAAAATTATTATCCTTATGTGCAAACAATAGTATTTTAGCAAAACAATATTTCACTTCGGGCCAACTTGGGAGTGTTGACAAAGTCCATTTTTAACAAAAATACACCCCGCAAACCCGCATAACTACGTTGCAAAAAGTCGCAGTTTAGGGGTTTGTCAACAGCCCCAACTTGGTCCGAAGTGAGTAAGTCAATACGAAATTCAAGGAGGATGAAATTAGATGAAAAAGATATTTGTTTTGTATCTTTCATTAGTGGTACTCTGTCTGTCGCTGTCCGGGTGCAGTGGCAACAGTACGAAAAATATTGATAACGAGAGCAGTTCTAACCCGGTGGCACAGGAACCGCAGTCCGGTGGCAGGGACAATGCTGATATGCCAGTAAAAAACAGCGGCATTGAAAATATTACAGTCACCGGAAATGATTTAACAACTGTAATCCCCGAACATGCTCAAACCGTTGTGTATGAGAATGTTGAAATGCGCCGTTATGAAGATGACTTTGCGTATCCAGCACACCCCTATATTCATGACATCAAAACAAACAATACCAATAAAGCAATTGTAAAGACTCAAACTGGAACGCTTGCTTATGATAGGGATGGGAAACCAATAGAGATTGATTGGGAAGTAGATATTAACGGTGTGGATGAAAAATTGGACTATACATTTTATTATCTGTGGGTATTGGATTATATAGATTATAATGGAGAAATACTGCCCGATGAAACCCGTGATGTATTTGGAGGACGGTCGCTAAATATATACGGAAATGACCCATCAGCTAATGAAATAGCATACATCCTATACTGTGATAAGGAAATAACTTTTGAAGATGGAACTGTTTGGGAAAACCCCGATTTTGATAAATGGCTCAATACATATGAGGGAAAAACAATAGATGTGAATGTATTTGAAAATTATTATCCTTATGTGCAAACAATAGTATTTTAGCAACACAATATTTCACTTCGGGCCAACTTCGGAGTGTTGACAAAGTCCATTTTTAACAAAAATACACCCCGCAAACCCGCATAACCACGTTGCAAAAAGTCGCAGTTTAGGGGTTTGTCAACAGCCCCAACTTGACCCGAAGCTGATAGAAATAGAATAGGAGGACGGCGTACCCGCCGTTTTCCGTTTTTTGGAAGGCTTAATAAAGTGCGCCTTTTTACAGGACATGGCGGCATTATAGGAGGATGCGCCGTGTTTTATTATTGCCTTTTCTATCAATGCAAATGGAGCAATTAGGCAGTGCATATGAGTAGCATGGGGATTACGTATCCCCTGCCTTGCCTTACCGCCGAAAAAGAAAAGCCTATGGGTGTCTATGGACAGCGACACTTGCGGTATCTGAAGAAGTACCGTAACGCCTTGATTTTCTGCAAATCTGTTCTGCTTTCAAGCTGTAATTTGGAATGATCTTTCCAGCCGTTTCCGCAGTAGATAGCCGAATCTGAACGGTGAAATCAAAAATCCGCAGGATTATTTGTGTTCGGGGTATAAAAAAAATCTGCCACTTGACCGATTGAAACGGTACAGGGGCAGGGATGAAAAATCTATATTGATTTTAGAAGTAAAGTTTTGTATAATGATACAAGCAAAGAAATATTATCAAACGGGTGTCTAATTACATATGACTACGGCGAAAATTTATATTTTGCACACGACATGATGTTGCCTTGCTTAAATTTATGATATTTCTCTACCTGATATAGGAGGCATAGAAGATGAGAAAGATTTTACTTACATCGTCAGGCTTTGAAAACAAGAGAATAATGGAATTATTTCATAACCTGCTTGAAAAAGAACCATCATTGATAAAAGCACTATTTATCCCGACTGCCGCAAATGATGCTGATGCGATTGCTGTTCTTCCAAAATGTATGAATGACCTATTAGTTGCCGGTATACCTGAAAAGAACATCACGGTTTTTGATTTGCACCGTAATATGACTGCCGAAGAACTTTGCGAGTACGATGTTGTTTATTTTACGGGTGGAAGTCCGCACTATCTTTTACAAAGAATCAATGATACAGGATTCAATAATTCTTTGAAACGGTTTGTAGATAAAGGCGGAGTATATGTTGGGGTTAGTGCCGGAAGTTGGATTGCGACAAACAATCTGCCCAATAGCCTTGGATATATCAATTGTACATTGAGTGTTCATACGAAAGTAGGTACAAAAAGTGGTTTCATAGATATCACAAACAACCCACATATTGATTTGACTGGCAATAATGTAATATTGATTTTAGGTAATGATTACCAAGTTATGGAGTGACCTTTATCTACCTAATAAACACTAAGCAATATTAACAGTAAAATACCCTTATCACATAGTTATTTAGATTATCTAATATGCGGGAGAGGTTAAATTTTCTTGGCTACAGCTATTCTATTTTTGAAATGGCTATGCTAAATTTATATAATATTCGGACAATTGAAGTATTGTCAGCGCGTTACGAGGCGTAAACACAAAATATTACAAAGTCGGGGAATGTGCTAATAAAATGAGAGCTTTATTACTAATCGAATTTCATTTCGGTTGTCTGTTCCCTTTTATAAAGTCGAATTAATTAGAGTTTACCGATTTATCATTTGCATTAACTGATATTGATTCGCTACTTACGCAATCTATAGAGAACGCATTGGTTGAATCTGAAAATATCGAAGCCTTAATTGCATTATTAAACATAATATTTTTTAATAGATTAACAGATTTTCATTCCATCAAAATAGTCACAGCAATGAAGGATGAAATACGGAAGCGTAATGGAAATATAAACATACAGAAATTATCATCTATGTTTTACTACAGTGAAAAGCATATACGGCGTTTGTTTTTTCAGTACATCGGCACAAGCCCTAAGATGTTTATGCGTATAGCACGTGTAAATCAAGCTTTATGTTTATTGCAGAGCAAAACTATGAACTTTACAGATATAGCTATGCAGACTGGCTTTTTCGACTAACCACACTTTATCCATGATTTTAAGTCTATATGCGGCTTGACTCCGCAAGAATATATGCGTGATATGTCAGTTTTTTACAATGATAATTATAAATTTCCAGTATAATAAAGCATATCAAAGCAAGAAAGGAGTTAATACTATGATTCAACCATATCTGCATTTCAATGGCAACTGTGAAGAAGCATTCAACTTTTACGCTGAATGCTTTGACGGGAAGGTCGTATGTTTATCACGTCTTAACAATGATCCAAACAATCCTGTCATGCACTCACAAGTACAACTTACGGAATCGGGTGGCAGCGTCAGCGGTGGGGATACAAATGAACCTGTTAAGATTTCCGGTATGGAAATTCTTGTGTTTCTGCAGCGTGAAAAAATTGATAATATAGCTGAAAAACTTTCTGTCGGCGGAACACTGGTTTCAGGCTTTACTCCCCATCCACCTCCTGACGATACAGGCGGCGGTGCGGTAGTTCTTGATAAGTACGGATATACTTGGTTTTTATGTGCTTAACTAATAAGCATTAGTGGGTTTAGTGAATAAAAATCTTTTTGTCTAGAGAGTGAATATTATTGGAGTTTTCAATGAAAAAGATTTGGAAGCAGCTTATGTTGCTCCAACAGCCGCAGAGCCAGTGAATTAATCATTTATAATTGAAGGATTTGATAAGTACCCTTCAGCCATAAGGTCCCAGTAGCCCTCCCCCATATCCATATTCTTTGTATGCTCACCTCCCACTTTTACCAATTCATCTACAATTTGCTGAATTTCCTTTGAAGAAGTATCCTTGCTTAAATCCAGCGTATGCCTTTTCATCAGTTTATTTGACTTATCCATATAGTCATCCACATCATCTTTCATTGCGTACATTTGTTCCATAAGCGCTGGGAAATTACTAAGATTTTTCTTCATGGCCTCGGTATACTTTTCTATACTGCCATATTGTTTTATCGCTATTTTTGCTAGTTCCGATGTTTTAGATTTATCAATTTTAAGCGTTTCAAGCACTTTGTTAAATTCATCCAAATCACCCCCATATTTGTATATTTCATCGGTGTTGTTTTTAATAAATTCCTCTAGTGCGTTGGGATTTAGGATAGGATAGATTGATAGAATCAGTATGCAATACTTGTATTGTTAATATCAGTGTTTATATACTTCGATAATCGAAAATCAAGACCTCTGAAAATGGGAAGTCTTGATTTTTGCAGTCCGATATAAAAGCCAACAGGGTATCAAGAAGTTTTCCGATTCCTTATATCTGTTTCCCTGTATCCCTGAAAGTGAAAATTCCATCATAGTCACAGTTCAGGGCATCAGCAATGGAACGCAGCTCCTTTTCATTCAAATTATCCCTATCCAGTTTATTATAAAGGTTTGTACCCTTGTAGCCTAATTTATCACTCAGTTCTTTAATAGACATATCTCTCTCCAAGAGAATGGTCCTTATTTTCAAAGCCATACCCATGTTCCAGCACCTCTTCTTTTTTGAGTAATTATATACTTTTTAGTTGGAAAAATCAAACAAAAATATAATTCTACACTCTAAAATGAAGTGTTGGGGATTGACAAACACCACTCTATAGTGTAAATTTTTTAATATAAAGTGTAATGTTCCACTTTATAATACAAAAAAGTGAGGTGAAAAAAATATTAACAGTCTGACAAAATGGCTTATGAATTGTTTTGCAAGTATATGAAAAAAAGAATGGAGGTAATGGAAAATGACGGATTATGATAAAATCATTTGCCGGGCGAACATACAGGAGATGCGTGCGTTGTTTTTAGAGGGTTTAGAACTTGCAGGCTATTGCCAAGACCCCGACCCTGACCCTGACAATTACGAGGGAAGAATACGCAAGGGGGAAAGACCATTGATGGAGTTCGTAGAAAAACTTTATCCCGATGGAAATGTACGTGACGTAGTTTTTGGGCTGGTATGCAATGCCATTTTAGTGAATCAGGAAGTTTATACGGAGTTAGGAATGAGGTTAGGTGCACAAGCAGTTTTTGAACTGCTACGGCGTGACCCGGTAAAGGAGCTAAATCATGGAGAAGAAAACCGAAAGGGATAAGCAGACCGTCCATTTCCTGAAATGGGTAAGACAATATTCCGGTTGGTGGTATTTGATTTGTACGCCGAATGATGAACACATGAACATGGACATCATGAAAACTTTGATAAAGCATCTGGAAAAAGAGCAATTATATGAAATCATATTTGTGCTTCTCATGATACATAGGAATGAAAGCTTTATGAAAAATATTTTTGATTATATGTTGCTTGAAATCATAACAGAAAACTGGAATGGAAAAGCAAAAAGCAGGAAAGAAATCATAAAAGATATCCTACGACTTCTAAGCTAGAAAGATGGGAATCATGGGAATATTTAGTACACGGCAAAGGGCAATCGTAAGCGGTTGCTCTTTTCTTATTGCAAATAGCAGAAAGGAAATTGACATATGGCAAATATTAACGAGCAAATACAAAAAGCCGAGGAAGAAATTAAACAGTTACAAAACCGTAAGCGCAAGCTGCTTAACCAAAAGAGAGACGAAGAACGCAAGGCAAGAACGCACCGCCTGATTGAACGTGGGGCGATACTGGAAAGCCTGCTCGAACAGCCGGAGCGCTACGAAAACAAACAGATAAAAGAGTTGCTGGAAGTTGCCTTGCAGACGAGCGAAGCAAAGGCATATCTGGATAAAATCGGGGAAGGGAACGGGTGGACTGAATGTAGAACAGTATTCTATATGCATCTAAAATCTCCTATTCTAATCAAAATAAATAAAGGATAACCATCAATCAATTGATTAAATTCTAGTCAAACTATTTAATGGTTATCCATTTTGTGTTATCATTACATCTGTTGATAAAAAAAGAAGGACAGAAGCCTCAATTCGCCTAATGCCGATTTTTCAAATATAAATTGAAGATTTCTAGTGAAAACATCAGTATTTTTCTTTATCATGAAAATGCACATTATCACATCATTATAAAGGGAGGTGCCGATTATTGTTTGAATCTATGTTTCTTGAAACCATCATCAAATCTTTCTGGCAGAAATAAGATCCTATGGTATCTTAGAAGTCAGTATGGAGCAATACCGTGTTGTCTGTAATGAGTTTCTGCGTTTTTCCATTACGAAAGGGGTGAATACTTATTCGGATCAAATCATGGCCGATTACTTGGAGGCTGTTACAGCCCGCTGTGACAGTGGGGAAATCTGTCCCGAGTATCTTCGCTTTCAAAAAAGAGCCATACGAATGCTCTCGTCGCTCGCCGCTGCTGGGTGCGTTGATTTTTCCAGAGCGCACAAAAAGAAATACATAGTATTTATGACTTTCGCTGGCTGTCACCATAGACCGCCACGTGATTGCGTCAGCCTCGCTCAATTAACGGACGCTTTGAACATAAAAAGCCCTCCAATCGCATAACTGCCTTTGGAAGGCTCTTAAAAGCGCGTTTTAGTACGCCTACCAAACATCGTAAGGATATGCGGCAGTTGTATCTATGTGATTGGCGGCCACCAATATGATCTGTTAAAGGGTTCCTAGGGCTTTATATATGTCAGCTGGCGTCAATAATCAGGATACACAGTTAATTCATAAGGTCATAACTATCTATCGTTTTACCCTCATAGGTATTGAGCCATTCCTCAAAATCGGTGTTTATCCAAACCGTTCCATCTTCAAAGGTTATCTCTTTATCGCAATATAGAACATATGTAATTACCTCCAGCTTTTTCATAACGGCGCATTTCAACATTCTCATACACTACGGTCTGTTCGGGGACTACAGTTGTTAAATCATTTCCGGTGACTGTAATGTTTTTGATGCTGATATTTTCTACTGGCGTATCAGCACTGTCCAGCATCTTAGCGTCTGGCTCTTTGATAATAAAGTAAGCATTATCCGGGCAAACTATTAAAAATTCCAATACTGTTTTTTGCCACTTGTATTTATTTTTTTCGACATATCTATATATTGTATGGCATTATGAGGACAGCAATTGTAACATGCAAGGCATAATTGACAATTATCATGCTTCCACTTCACCTGTGCTGATACTGAAATATTATCAACAGGGCAATGCTGTTCACATTTTTTACATTTGGTACAGCGTTTCTGATCAACTTCAAATGGGCTATCATTATTATAAATGGACTTTTGAAAAGCCTTATATCCATATGTGGGTATGTGAAAAGTAATAAATGGAAATGGAGGATAATCTAGTATTGAATACTTCTGACTATTTTTTTCGGCCTTAATAGCCTTTATTATTGTTCGAATTTTATTGTCGTTTTTTCGATTCCGATTCATTCGCTCTTCTTCACTAGATGCATCGAATCCATAAAAAATAAAATTATTACCCAGCGTCAAATATTGAAAATAGTTGTATTGTATATTTTTCTTTTTAAAAATCGTTCTTAACTGTTTTTTAGCGCCACCTGCAAATGGTATGCCACGTGTAACAATAATAAATACATAACTGCTCTTGGTCACATTAAGGTTTTGCAAAAAGTCTCTTACAATAATAGGTAGACCAAAATAATAAAGTGGAAAGACAACGCCAATAACAGAGTCATCAATAGGATTGTGAGTGTCGCTGTTTTGTAGAGAAATTTTGACCAACTGTGCATTGTGGAATTCCTTGCTTATTTTCTTTGCTATTCTGTAAGAATTTCCTGTTCCAGAAAAATAAAATAGTTTCATACTCATATGCTCCTAATAAATTATTCAATCTTTTTCAATACAGATTCCATAAACTTTATAACAATTAGATTAGAAAAATCAGAATTTTCCGTTGCCATCATAAAAGTTTGCAGTGCAACCCCATCTAGCGCCCCTACTATAAATTTTGCAAGTTCCTGTGCATTCCAATCTGATCGAAATACCCCAGCGCCTATACCCTCTGCAAGTACGGTTGCCACAATATCAATAAATTCGATATAGCTCTGTTGTATTTGCTGATTAATTTGGTCATCCTCCGAAAAATATTCTAAGAAAATCTTAATTGGAAGAATGCACAATGTTATACCTGCTTTACCTTCTGAATTGCATAGTATTTGTTTCAATTTCTCATAGGGGCCTAAAGAGCAATCTGCAATTTCACGAGCATAATCAATATAGGAATGTCTAACCGTTTTGGTGATTTCTTGAATCAATTCGTCTTTACTGGAAAAATACCAATAGATAGCCGCTTTCGTAAGTCCAATACGTTCCGCGACACCTGCCAATGTAAATCGAGAAAATCCATAGGAAACAATCATCTCTATGGATGCCGTAATTATTCGCTGCTTTACCTCTTCAAAATTTTCGGGTATTTTCTTTCTTGCCATCTATGTACCCCTCCCAGTGATATAATTAACTAACCGTATGGTTAATTATATCACTGAAATTAATCTCTGTCAATAGAATCATTCCTCCAAGTGTAAAGGCAACTGATAATTTCGGTAATCATAGAAAGAGCCGGTAACTGCGATTGCTGTTATCCTTATCCTATCTTTATCTGTGGGAATACCATTAAATACTTTTTGCCACTCACCATCTTGAAATACTTCATATTGCTCAAAAGCACAAGGCAATCCGTTTGCAGTAGCTATATCACTACTATCCATAAGCTGAAAATGCAAATGTGGAGCAAAGGAATTACCAGAATGACCCACTCTGCCAATAAATTCTCCTTTTTTTACACTCTGACCAACTGTAACCTGAATAGACCCTGTTTGAAGATGGCACAGCGCAGCATATACATTGTCGCTACATTCTATAATGATGTAGTTGCCGGCAACTGATTGTACGTCGTCTTCACCCGGATCGAAATAGTGAGCATTTTTATAGGCATTAGACATATCTGAAAGTAAATTCGTTCGTTCTCGTTCTTCATAACCATCCTCTGCTTGGACAACAATCCCGTCGCAAGGTGCATATACTTCTTGCCCCCAACAATAATATTCATCTAAGGGAACCCCAAAAAGAAGATATTGCGGCAAGCTAACGCGATAGGCAGGCCAGCCCTTTCTTTCCCAATCCACTTGTATAAAGTCATAAGCATATCTTGTTCCTAACTGGTTTGTTCCGTGGCTTGGAATTTTTGTCCCTGGAGTGTTAGGAGAAAGCCATTCTCCCCTCAAAGGAAACTCTACAATTATCGGCTCATGCGCTTTAAACACTTCATTCCTCCTGTCCGTCAATCCTTTACCTACATTACAAAATATGATTAGAGCTACAAGGGCAAGTGCCGATACCCTCCAAGGAAACGAGGTTACGTATTTCACTCATTCCACACCTCCCTGACTGTTGTAATATCACTTATAGAAAACTTTCCTAAGTTCATCAAAGTATTCATCAAGTGTTGAAACTATACGCTCATAATCCAGATTTGAAGCTTCCGAATTTCTAATATCATCTAATATTTGATTAGTAAAACCTATATTAGCCCAAAGAATAAACTGCTTACACTTTTCAATATCCAAACCAGCTCTAAACTTAGAAACATCAATCATATCAAATATTTGATGGTCACATAATGATTGCTTTTTGTTGGCTCTATCCTCAAGTGCTTTGTTGACTTCATCAGATTTAGTCATAATAGAAAGTTTGCTTAAATCAAAAATCCAAGGATATTGCTTTATCAATTCAATTTGAAGAAGATATGATTGACGTAGCCTATCGAAAATATCTTTTTCGGTAAAATCCATTTGCATAAAGTATTCGTTATAAAGAAGTTCGGTGAAGTAGTCATACACAAACAGAAAGAGTTCCTGTTTACTGTTTACATAATGAAACATCAGTGCTTTGGAAATCCCTGCTTCTTTTGCGATTACATTTGTTGAAGCATTGTCAAATCCCCTTAATACAAATTCTTTCAACGCCGCATTCAAGATAGCGTCGCGTCTTTGAGGTTCTAAATCCAATAATTTTGTAGGCATATTCAATATCTCCTTTAAATTTTACCCTTCTTTGACCTGTTAGGTTAATATTATTATACTATCATTTACCTAAAAGGTCAATATGTATATATCCTTAATTTCAAATACTTTAAATATTTTGCTAAGCGGCAAGCAATCAAGGGTGGGAACTCTGCATCAGTTGTAGCTATCTGACTGATTTTTATTGAAATGTAATTTCCGAGAGAATTGTAATCTCTTGCAGTAAGAAGCATTCCCTCTTATAATCAGAGTTGTATACTCGTTAATAAGAACTCCTCGAAAAGAAAAAGCGACAAAGGATTATCCTCTGCCGCATGATAATTATGCATAAATGATTTCTTTCTCTATGTTCCTTCATATACCGTAAATGTCGCTGCCCATAGATACCCACAGGCTTTTTTTGGCGGGTAAGGCAAGACAGGGGATTACTGTTGAACATTTATTGTTCGTTCCCGCTTGCACTTAGGACATAAATCCATTAAATGCCTGCTCAGTCAAAGAGGATACTCGTAATCCGCTTCGCTTAGAAGCGGGGGACTTCCTTAGGAGGTTAAAACTATCCGAATAATGTAACAAGAAGTAATACTGCTGATATTATAAAAGCTCCAAATGTTCTCCAAAATCTATAATATATGGCTTCAATCAAAGCATATATTGTATAAGCGCCCAAAACGATAATAAAGCTTAATTCATAGTTAGAGCGAGTAAAGTATGAAAATAAACCTGTTATTAAAAAAAGAATGCCAAATGAAAACATACATATCGTTTTTACTTTTATTTGTTTATTCGTAGTATTATCAGGTAATTCTTTATGTTGCTTTTTTGCTGACTCAAGCCCGTTTTTTTTCAGTAAATAGTTGAAGTTTGATATTGTTTGCATAGCTCCAAAAGCAACAAAAAATGCTCGAATGATTTCAAATGTCCATGTCATCTTTTTTTCCTCCAAAATTCGATATAATTGTATTTAAGCAATGGATAAATGCATACCTTGCACTTGCATTTAAAAGATAACCCAAAGACTGTTGAATTTCCAATGCAAATCCCTCCCATTAAAATATAATGTTTACACATATAATATGTACACATATTATATGCCGCCTTTATACTTTTGTCAAGATAATTTTATTGGTGCTGTTATTACTTCTTTATGAAGTCTTTATGAAGCTAACTCTTGAAAAAAATATTCTCCCTTATAATAAGAGTTGTATACTCGTTTAATAAGAACTTCCCGAAAAGAAAAAGCGACAAAGGATTAACCCTGCCGCTTGATAATTATGTGTAAATGATTTCTTTCTCTAACATCTCCATAGCACATGCCCGAATGTTATTCATCCTCTGCAAAATCCAAAAGTTGAGATTTTCTGTACTCACTCCATAGGGCTATCAGCTTTCAACTGCTCTGTTATTCCCTGTGCCTGTTTCATCTGCCCTACAAGCATTTGAAACCGTTCCCTTGCCTGCCCGTCCATATCGACAATCCAAAAGATATGAAAAATTGTATGCCGCCAACACTTGTGATGGCAGGGCAAAAGGTTTGTTTATGTCCGGCTGAACTTATCGAAAAAGGAAAAATTAATAGTAATAAGACTTAGTAGCGGTTATGAACAACTTCAATAGCACAGAAAAAGTTTTCCAAGGTTAACGGGGTGCCGTTATCCAGATATGCCGTACCGTAAAAATGACCGAATATCTGATTTTGGTTCGTTTCGATCAAAAAGACATTCATATGAGCCTGGCGGTTTAAAACCGGCGTAAAAATACCCGTGAGGCGGTTATCATCGGAGATAATCTGCCATGGTTTTAAAAAATCATAACTGCCATCTCTTTGCTTTGGTATCTTAAAAAGCACCTGGTTTAATTTGTGGCCGATTCCATTATAAAACAGTATGTTTTCTGTGGCAGAGCTGCGGTCGCTAAAGCCGTAACCCAGGTTAAAACCAAAGGGAATGCCGTTTACAAGACCGCTGCCGGTACCCCAAAACCATACATTGTTGTAGGTCCATACACCTCTGCCCCAATCAAGAATTCCAAAATCTTGATCCTTAGAAAAAGAGTAAGAAGCAGCCCCCAGTGTAAGCCGGCCGTTAGCAGGCATACAGTTTATTTTCTGGTTGTAATAAAAGGCTGTTGGTTTTTTTGTCCAAGGGGTGGCAATGCACATGGTGTCCATTTGAGGTTGAGTAAGCATGAGCTTCACATCTAGGTCCTGTCCTTGGTAAAAATCCGTATAATGGCACTGAATACAGCGAATACCAGGAGAAACAGTGTACTTTAAATGTAGTTTTTTGTTTCGGAATTCGGCATTACCCAGAGAAGAATCAGTTCCAAGAGCATATTTACCCAAAGGAAAGAAATCCAAAGCCGTTTCCGTATGCTCCCATTTTTCTTCGAAATTTAAAAACGAAACACTTGCCATACCAAGATATCCTAAATCAGAAATAGTAAAAGCCACTCCGTAGGAATCGTTGGTAACCAGATAATAGTCCCATTCCTTGATTCTCCATTTCGGAGATTTGATATCTTTTCTATCGTAGCTCCAATAAAGCTGCCTGGCCCATCCGGGCTCCCTGATGTGCCCCTGCCGGTCTAAAAGCCGTAGGGGTTGTTTGATTTCATTTTGCATAGACAACCCTCCCATTGTTTATATAGTAATTATATCATATTTTCCGGGCGGAGGCGATAAAAAGAGTCTTTTTTTAGACCTTTTAACCTTCTGTAGAGAAGAGTTCCGGCCGATAGATGTATATAGTTACTAAAAAAATCATAGACTTATTAAAAAAGTATAAAAAACAACCAAAACATGAAACAAAATTACATAAAAACCAAAGAATATTGACAATAAAGTTTTGTGCGTTATGATGTAAATATCCAGTATGGGAGGTGAAAAATAACAAATGAAAAGTGTTTTGGTGAGATGGCAAGAATATTTAAGTCAGGCAAGTGAAGCCGAAAAAGGAGTGATTAATTATCTGTTAAAGGAACCGGAAGCAGTATCGACTTTTAGCATCCATGAATTTGCCCAAGCAGCTTTCACTTCATCATCTACAATTATTCGTCTTTGTAAGAAAACAGGATTTCAAGGATATAAAGAATTTCACAAAGCGTTATTGTATGAACTTGGCGTGCGTAAAGTAACTGAGAATGAGAAGATGCGGGAGATCAGCAGAGAAGACAGTTTAGAGGAAATTGTTAATAAGGTTACCTATAAGAATATTGTGTCGCTAGAGAACACAAGGAAATTGGTTGATTTAGAAAAATTACAAAATTGTGTAAATTTATTAAAGAAGTGCAGAGTTATTCATTTGTTTGGGATGGGTTCTTCCTTATTGGTAGCAAAAGACGCAAACTTGAAATTCTTGAGAATTAATAAAAGCTGTTATATCAATGATGATTGGCATGCCCAGCTTTTACAGGCAAAAAATATGACAAAAGCTGATGTAGCAATTATAATTAGCTACTCAGGGTTGACGGAAGAAATGCTGAGATGTGCAGAGGCTATTAAAAAAGTACCGGCACCAATTATTGCTATTACTAGGTTTGAAAATACTCCATTGTCCGCATTAGCAGATTATTCTCTTTGGATTGCTGCGACGGAATTCATATTCCGAAGCGGGGCGATGTCTTCGCGTATTTCCCAGTTGAATATCATTGATATTTTATATACCGCCTATGTAAATGGACAGTATGAGGAAAGTTTAGATCAATTCAAAAAAACCCATATTGAAAAACCATATAATTAAATTAGAAAGGGGAGAATTAATTGCTTGATTTATCGAAATTAACGACAGAGTTAAGGAATGAAAGAACTTTAGGACTTGATATGATGACGCCGTTGGAGATTGCCAAAATAATGAATAGCGAAGATTCAAATGTGGTGTCTGCAGTCGGTGAAGTATTGCCGAATGTGGCAAAGGTAATTGTTTTGTGTACAGAAAGCTTAAATGCAGGTGGAAGAATCATCTATATAGGAGCAGGTACCAGTGGAAGAATTGGACTTTTAGATGCGGTAGAATGTCCTCCTACCTTCGGCGTTTCATCTAATACAGTTGTGGGACTGATTGCAGGAGGTGAGCCTGCTTTTATCAAAGCAGTAGAAGGTGCGGAGGACAGTGAAACCATGGGTGAGCAGGATTTAAAAAGTATTCATCTGGAATCTAGGGATGTTGTTATCGGACTTGCAGCCAGTGGGAGAACTCCTTATGTAATAGGCGCCTTAAAGTATGCCAAAGAAATGGGGTGTCCTACGGCAGTTATCGCATGCAATAAAGAGTCAGAGATGGCTAAAGAGGCAGATATTGCCATTGAGCCGGTAGTAGGCCCGGAAGTATTAACAGGTTCAACTCGTTTAAAGGCAGGAACAGCACAGAAAATGATTTTGAACATGATTTCCACCGGAAGCATGGTGGGAAATGGAAAAGTATATGAAAATCTAATGGTAGATGTGATGCAAACCAATGAAAAATTAGTTGTTCGCGCCCAAAACATAGTTATGGAAGCAACAGGATGCGAACGAGAAAAGGCAGCAGAAATATTGAAGGAATCAAGGGGGAGTGTGAAAACGGCAATTACTGCAATATTATTAAACTGCAATGTGGGCCTGGCAAACGAAAAGCTTGCAAAGGCTGGGGGGCATATAAGAAAAACCTTGACCTAATAAGATCGCATTGCTAATTGAATCAAGAGGAGGATTTGGCATGACAAATTTAGAACTTGCAACAAAAATTGCAGAATTGGTTAATGGGAAAGACAATGTAGTGAAAACAGCCAATTGCATGACTAGGCTGCGGCTGACTGTAAAAAACCGTGATTTAGTTAAAGAAGAGGAATTAAAAAACCTGGAAGGCGTTTTGGGGTTAGTAGTAGAGGGAAATGCTTTTCAAATTGTATTAGGACCGGGGAAGGCTAAGAAAATTGCGGATATTTGCACAGGCCAGTTAGGGTTTTCGTCAGGTAAAGCCGTCGGAAACTGGGAAGAAAATAAAGCTGATTTAAAATCAGGACAGAAGCAAAGTGGATTCAAGATGGTGATTCGTACTATTTCTGAAATTTTTATCCCACTGATTCCTGCAATTATTGCAGCAGGCTTATTTAACGGATTTGCGAGCTTAATATCTACTTTACAGGGGCAGGGTACATTGCCTGCGGAAGGTTTTGTACAGGCGCTGCAATTAATGTTTTCTTTATTAGGTGGAGGCTTCCTTTCTTATTTTGCAATTTATACAGGTATTAATGCTGCAAAGCAATTTGGAGCTACAGAAGCTCTTGGCGGCATGCTTGGTGCAGTTTCTATTGGAGCTAATATCGTAGAATTATCTACTATGCTCGGCCTATATGATGCAGAGGTACCTTTGAATTCTGTGCTAACAACCGGTAAAGGTGGCATTATTGGCGTAATCATTGGTGTTTGGCTCCTGGCTAAAATGGAGCGTACTATCCGCAAGATTGTACCGGATGTACTTGATTTGGTAGTAACACCATTTTTAACCTTATTAATTACAGGAACTATTTTTGTCTTTGCCATTATGCCGGCAGCAGGTTATATATCGGATGGCCTGGTTACGATACTCAGTTTTATTATTAATTCATCAAACCCCGTTGTCAGTATAATCAGTGGGTATATATTATCGGCATTGTTTTTGCCTATGGTTCTGTTGGGATTGCATCATGGCTTAATTCCCATTTACGCTGTACAGTTGGAAGCTATGGGCGGCGTCAGCTTATTCCCGGTATTGGCTATGGCAGGCGCCGGCCAGGTTGGCGGTGCAATTGCCATTTATCTTATTGCAAAGCGTGTTGGCAACAAGAGACTGCAAAAGGTCATTACAGGTGCACTTCCGGCAGGATTTTTAGGTGTCGGCGAACCGCTTATCTATGGTGTAACGCTGCCAATGTTTAAGCCGTTTATTACGGCTGGCCTGGGAGCTGGTTTTGGGGGCGCATATGTAATGCTGACTCATGTATTAGCTAATTCATGGGGTCCTTCCGGGCTGGTAGCTATTCCAATCATGAAACCGGAATCCATGTTAAACTACTTCATTGGTCTTGTGGTTTCTTATATTACAGGATTTATTATAACTTATTTAACAATTAGAGATAAGGATGTTCAGAATGTTTAATCAGTTAGGGTATTCAGTATATTTGTCGAACTATCATGAGATAAAAGCGCAGCTGGTGCAGCTTTATGAGCCGGGAAGCTATATTTTTACTTCATTTCATATGAGTGAAGAAATGGATTCATCTTATAAAGAACGGATGAAATCCATGTGTCATGAGTTAAAGGAAATTGGTTATAACATAATCGGCGATGTTTCTAAGAAGACCTTGAAGCGGTTTAATTGTAAATCCCTGTGGGAATTTGCAGATATGATGGGGATATCTGCCTTAAGAATAGATTATGGATTCTCGGAGGCTGAAACCATAGCGATTGGAAAAAGAATCCCTGTCTGTGTGAATGCATCTACGATGGATGAGAAGTCAGCAGCGAAAATCATGAAAGAAGTAAAGCTGGTGTATGGTATCCATAACTTTTATCCAAGGCCTGAAACGGGTTTAGATCAGGAATATTTTGCTGAAACCAACAAGAAGTTAAGAGAACTGGGAATGAAAGTTATAGCTTTCATTCCTGGGGAGGTGTTTCATCGAGGCCCATTATTTGAGAGCCTCCCGACATTGGAAAAACATCGTAAAATATCACCTTTTGCGGCTTATGTGGATTTAAAGAATACTTATGCAATGGCTGGAATATGTGTGGGAGATGGTATTATTGGCCAATATGATGCGGAGAGAATTAAAGTGTTTGAGAAAGAAAAAGTTTTAGAGATCCCTGTGACTCTTGAGGCGTCTTATAAAACGCTTTATGAAAAGACTTTTACTATTCGTTTGGATTCTCCAAGATGGGTAAAAAGATTGTCTGAATCTAGAGAGTACTCTTGCTTTGGAAAAGATATTTGGCCCGAAAATTGTGCTGTAAGATGTGCCGGAAGTATTACTATGGATAATACCAGGTACTTACGCTATTCTGGTGAGATTCAGATATTAATAGAAGATTTACCTGCCGATGAGAAAGTTAATGTTATTGGCAGGGTAGATAGAAATTATGAATTACTGTTAATGAATATAAAGAACGGGCAAAGGATTAGATTTGTAGAAAAGCCCTAATCAGATGGAGGAATAATATGAAATTGAAAAGAAATATTGCATTATTATTGTCAATAGCATTGATGTTAGGAATACTTGCAGGCTGCGGCGGAAAGGGTAATGGTACAGGAAATACAGAGAGTTCTAAAAATACAAACGACACTGAAAAGATGGAAGCAGCAACAGAAGATGTTGTTACAGCACTATTGCCCCCGGTATCTGCGACCTATCAGGACAAGTTAGAAGAGTGGGCAAAACAATTCAATGATGAAAATCCTGGAATTACCTTAAAGATTACACCGGCAAGCTGGGAAGATGTAACCGATAAATTAGATGTACAGGTTAATGCAGGTTCTCCCCCTGACATTGCATTTATTGGCTCTGATGGTGTTTCTAAATATTTGGATACTGAATTACTGGTTGATATTTCTCAATACGCAGAAGAAGCACAACTGGATGATTTTGATTCAACAATCTTGAACTACTTCAAAAATGGTGATGGACAATATGGGCTGCCGGCATATGCTGAAGTTCAGTGCATTGGTGGAAACCGCCAAATGCTGGAAGATGCGGGAATTGACTGGAAAAAGATTCAAAAGGAAGGCTGGAGTTACGAAGAATTTAGGGAAGCGATCAAAAAAGGAGTTATTAAAACAGGCGATACAATAGATACTTATGGTTTCGTATTTGCCTGTGCAGGTGTTGCGGCTAAAGACTATTTCTCTATATTTGTAAACAATGTGGGGATGGCGTCTGCTTTTGATAAAGAATTAAAATATACATACTCAAGTCCGGCAATGCTTGATTTCTTAACTGATATTCGTGCATTGATTGATGATGGCTCTATGCCGAAAGAATTAAGCTCTGTGGATGCAGGAAAGCGTTGGAATATGTTTTTAACGGGTCAGACGATGATTACCGGTAAAGGGCTGTCCTCTTTTGAGAAAAGTGCGGCAGCTAATAATGAAAAAATAGAAACAAATGATGGAAGTGCAGTTGAGGGAAGTATTGAGGTGGATTATATCGTCCTCCCTGTTCCAACCTTTTCGGGTAATGAACAGCAGGCGTATGGTGCAGTGGATGGATATGTATGTTTCAGAGGAAAAGAAAAACCCACCGACGAGCATATGCAAAATGTTATGAAAGCACTTTATTTTTTAGCCAGTGCTGAACGTGCGGCAGAAACTTGCAGCGAACTATATTTAAAGCCTATATGTAAAAGTGGATTAGCTGCGTATGAGAAACTGGAGAAGCCGGAAAATAAGAACGAAAATAATACCTTGGCAGTAGAAACATTGATTCGGCAAATCGCTGAACCAAGGCCTGATATTCCGGCAGATTTAGGCGCTAAGGCAATCAAAATAGAAGATGAAGTGATTGTACCCAAATTTCAAGGTCTGTTGTCCGGTGAGATAACGCCAGAGGAAATGTATGAAGCGATTAAGAAAGCAGGAATTGAATATTTTGGGGAAGATGGTTGTATCCTGGAATAATTAGATAATTGTTATCACTGTGTGAAGCCTCTGGCCTTCATACAGTGATTCAGGATGGGAGTGTACTATGTCAAAAACAAAAATGAAGAAGTCTAAAAGATTTAATAATGACGCAATTTGGGGGTATATATTTGTAATTCCTATTCTCATATCCTTTGTGGTATTTACATTATATCCGGTTATAGATGCGTTTATTGTCAGCTTTCAAAAGTATAAACCCCTTACTGTTGAATGGGTGGGATTTTCCAACTATATTGCTACCTTTAAAAGTACGCTATTTTACAAATCGTTACAAAACACGGTTGTCTATACGATTATTACTGTTCCATTATCTATGTTTCTTTCTTTTGCTGTATCACTTATGATTCTGCCATTTACAAAGAAACAACAATCATTTTTTAAAGCTATATACTATTTACCGGCAATTGCTTCCGGTGTAGCACTGTCTTTTGTATGGAAATGGATTTATGACCCTCTTCCAACAGGATTGCTTAATAGTATCTTGCGTATATTTGGCATTTCCAATATAAATTGGCTTGGTAATTCAGAGACTTCTATGTTGTCTTTGATTATTATGGCCCTATTTTCCGGATTTGGAGGAACGGTCATTATCTATATTGCAGCTCTAATTGGAATAGATGGAACGTACTATGAAGCTGCAGATATTGACGGAGCTTCCTTCTTTCAAAAAGTCAGGTATATAGTTTGGCCGATGGTAAAACCTACCACAGTGTTTCTTGCTATAACAGGAGTCATTAATTCCTTCCAGGTATTTCAAAATGCCTATCTGATGACAGGCGGAGGACCGGATAACTCTACGACAATGGTCGGATTATTAATATTTAACAAGGCATTTAAGTATTTTGAATATGGGGAAGCATGTGCACAAGCATTAATTCTGGCAGTAATCATTGCTATATTTGCAGTTATACAGTTCAAAATTACCGGCGAAGGTGTAGAATATTAAGGAGGGTTTCTATGAGCTTATACAAAAAATATAGTGAGAAAGAAAAAGGAAAACGGACTTTTAGAAATACAATGATTGCGCTGTTTCTTCTGATACTTGGCCTGACCACTCTGTTTCCAATCTGTTATATGATTATTTCTTCATTTAGTCAGCCGATAGAAGCAGGAGCAGCAAGTTATTCTATTATACCAAAGAATCCTACCCTAAGTTCTTACAAATTCTTTTTTGATTTTAGCAAATATTCTTTTAGGTGGATCCTTAATTCATTTATTGTGGGAGCGTCAGTTACGGTATCAAATGTTATTTTTGCAAGTATGGCCGGCTATGCATTTGCAAAATTACATTTCCCAGGAGCGAAGGTGCTTTTTTTCCTTATCATATTTGCTATGATGGTACCTTATCAGGTTACGCAGGTTCCGCTTTATATTCTCGTTTCCAATGTTTTGAATCTGCAGAATACATATACGGCGCTTATTGTACCCTCTGTGGTCACCTGTTATAATGTGTTCATGGCAAAGCAATTTATCGGGTCTATTCCAAGTGCGCTTATCGAAGCGGCAAAGATAGAAGGGTGCAGCCAGTTCAGATTATATGTAAATATTATATTACCATTATCCAAGACCGTATTGGCTGTTATAGCAATCACCACATTTATGGGTAACTGGAATAACTTCTTCTGGCCATTTCTTGTTACCACGTCAGAGTCTATGCAGACAATCCAAGTTGGTTTGAAGAACTTTAGTTTTGCAAATACAACATATTTTGCTCCAATGATGGCAGGTGCAACTGTTTCTGCACTGCCTATGTTTATTTTGTTTTTCTCACTGCAGAAATATTTTTTAGAGGGCGTTACAATAGGCGCTGTGAAAGGTTAAGCGCGGAGCGAACAGGATCATATTGAATAATTACACCAGATAGATAGGAGTGAGTAATGAAGAAATATTTATCAATAGATATTGGTGGAACTTTAATTAAATATGCCATCATGGATGAGGAATATCATATATATCAAGAACAGGAAGAGCCAACATTAAAAGAACCATCACTGTTCTTTGGGCAGCTTTTAAGCATTATTCGGGGCGCAAAAGAAGAGATTAATGGAATCGCAATCTGTCTGGCTGGATTTATCAATCCCGAGACAGGTGTTAATAGTGATTTTAGCGTTGGAGAGAATTTTCGTAAATACAATCTAAAAGAAACGTTATCAAGGCTTTTTGGTTTGCCGGTTCTAATAGAGAACGATAGTAATTGTGCAGCTCTTGGAGAGTTAGTGGCTGGAGCTGCGAAAGGGTGTGATAATATCTGTATGATTACCTTGGGAACCGGGATCGGGGGCGCTTTCATACAGAATGGGCAATTATACAGAGGGAGTCATTTTAAAGCCGGAGAGGCAGGGCAGACTTATGTTGGAATAAGGGCAGCAGATAGAGGAATCGCTTGTGAAAGTGCAGGTGCAACTGCAGCGCTGGTTAGAGAAGTTTCTAATATGCTTGGGCAGAATGTAGATGGTATCTATATATTTAATCATATTTCCGATCCCCTCATTAATAAGATTTATCAGGATTGGCTTTTGAAAGTGGCAATTACTGTTGGAAATATGGCTGTTCTTTTTGATCCGGAGAAACTGTTAATAGGCGGTGGTATTAGTAAGCAGGAGGGATTTATCCGGGATTTGAGGCGAAAGGTATACGATTTATATCCTTACTTGGAAGAGTATACAGATATATCGGCGTGTGAGCTTGGGAATAATGCCGGTAAAGTAGGAGCCTTACATTTGTTGTTAAGGGAACGATCATTACCCTCCATTGTCAATGGAGAGTAGTAATTATTCAGTCATAAAATTTGGGGCATAGGAGGTATTAAAGTGGAAGAGGGAGTAAAAGTAGTAACTATAGGCGGTGGTTCCAGTTATACTCCTGAACTTGTAGACGGATTCTTAAAACGTTTCCATACGCTTCCGGTAAGAGAGCTCTGGCTTGTAGATATACCGGCAGGAAAAGAAAAATTAGAGATTGTAGCAGCATTGGCCAAAAGAATGGTTAGAAAAGCCGGTGTTTCATTGGAGATAAAGACAACCTTTAATCGAAAGGAAGCCTTACCGGGGGCCGATTTTGTAACCACACAATTACGTGTGGGACAGTTAGAGGCCAGAATAGCAGATGAAAGAATTCCATTAAAGCATGGCCTGCTTGGTCAGGAGACTAATGGAGCAGGCGGACTATTTAAAGGTCTGCGTACAATTCCTGTGATTTTGGATATTTGCAGAGATATGCAGGAGATGTGCCCAAATGCATGGCTGATTAACTTTACCAATCCGGTTGGGATGATAATGGAAAGTATAAATCGCAACAGTACCTTTAAGAAAATCATTGGACTATGCAATATACCATTTGGTATGCACAAGGAGGTTTCTAAGTTGGCAAATAGCCCAATGAATGAGATACAAGTGACTTTTGGTGGTCTGAACCATATGGTGTTTGGTGCTAAGGTTATGAAAGATAATGTGGATATTACAGCTGAAATTCTTGATAAATGGGGGAATCAAAGCGTTAGTAATATTAAGGGCATAAATTGGGACAGCCGATTTATAAAAGAGCTGGGAGTTATTCCCTGTTCTTACCATCGTTATTATTACATGACTGCGGAATACCTGGAAGAGGCGCTTATAAAGTATGAAAATCATGAAACACGGGCTGAATGTGTAAAAGAGATAGAGGATACTCTTTTTGAATTATATAAAAATCCCTCTCTGGCTGAAAAACCCAAGCAACTGGAAAATCGGGGTGGTGCCTATTATAGCGATGCGGCATGTAATCTAATTCATTCTATTTACAATGATATAGGCGACATACAAGCTGTAAATACAATCAACCAAGGGGCAATCACGAATTTTGAAAAAGACGAAATAGTAGAGGTTAGCTGCAGAATTACAAAAAATGGACCTGTGCCTGTGAATGTAGGGAAATTGCCCAAGGCTGTAAATGGTTTGCTTCAACAGATTAAGTCTTTTGAGATAGCAGGAAGTGAAGCTGCTATGACGGGTGATTACAACAAAGCTCTGCTTGCTCTCATGATTAACCCGATGGTGGCATCACAAAAGGCAGCAGTGCTCGTTCTGGATGAACTTTTAGAAGTGCATAAGGAATATCTTCCTTTATTTTCATCATAAACTTTAGCAAAGGATGTAAGAATGAGATTAATCGAATTGAACAATAAAAATGTAAATAATGCTTTACGCTTGTTTCAGGAGTCATTAGATAGAAATGAAATGTTATACAAGCCATGTACTAAGGAAAAATTTGTTGAGATTTTTTTACATACGAAGGCAAAAGGTCAGGTCAATATTAATATCATAGATGAGAATGGCAGAGCATTTGCCGGCGGAAGTTATATTATAGGAGCGGAACGCGCCTTCATTACCATGATTGTAGTTGACGAGAGAGTGCGCAGACAGGGATTAGGCAGGGAAATCCTTGGGGCATTAGAAGACAAATTGCGAAAAGAGAAAAATATAAAGAAATTAGAGATTGTGTTCTTTAACCCAGTTGCCTTGGAATGGCTGATTCCAGGGGAAGAGGGCTGTGATCATCCAAATGCGCCAGGGGTAGATATGAGTAGTGGTGCTTATTTATTTTTCAAAAATTGTGGATACAGGGACTTTGCAGTTCAGAACAGTTACTTTATAAATCTCCAAGAATATCATATGCCTAAATGGGTGGAAACTAAGAGAGCAGGATTACGTAATCAAAATATAACTTTTACTCTTTATGATGGAGATAATCATTGTGGAATGGGGGAAATGATAAGAAAATTTTATAACCCTTTGTGGGAAAGAGATATTCTGGGAGAGATACAAAAGGATGATGGCGGACGGCCGATATTGATTACAGAACATATGGGTAAAGTATGTGCGTTTGCAGGACCTCTTGATGTACAGGAGAGTGGCCGTGGATATTTTGCAGGTATAGGAGTTGATGAAGATTATCGAGGCAAGGGAATTGCTAAGGTCCTATTTAATTGTCTGTGTGAGCATCTAAAGAATATAGGTGCGGGCTATATGACTTTGTTCACTGGAGAAAATAATCCGGCCAGAAATATATATGAAAGGGCAGGATTTAAGATTGTAAGATCCTGGGCAGATATGTGTAAGGAAATACGTGATTCAAGTAATGATTAGGATATATGAAAGGAATGTAATATGGAAGAACCGGTAAAAGTAATTATGGCAATTGGGGGGCACGTAGGAGATGCGGAGCTTACCAGCGGCGGCGTTCTTACAACTTTGGCATTGAGAGGTTATAAGGTAGTAACGGTGGCCCTGACCGGAGGAGAAAGAGGGAATCCGCCGGAACTTACGGTAAAGGAATATAGGGAACAGAAAAAAAGAGAAGCAGTTGAGTTTGCCAGGATGCTGGGCGGGGAGGCAATTGTATTACCATATGTAGATGGGGAATTACCAGATAATGAAGATGTTAGGTTCCAGGTTTGTGACATAATAAGAAAATATAAGCCATGTGCTATTTTTACACACTGGAAAAATAGTATTCATAAAGACCATGAAGCCGCGTATCGGATTGTGAAAGACGCACATTTTTTTGCCGGCCTGCCTTCAATAGAAAGAAAAGACCCTCATCATTTCGCAAAAGGCCCGTATTATGCACAAAATTGGGAAGATTCTACAGGATTTAAACCATATGTGTATGTGGAAGTAAGCGAAGAGGGATTTGCATTATGGCAGAAAGCAATACAATCCCATTGGTTTGCGGTGAATAGCCCAAGCTTTTCCTATATGGAGTATTATTCTCATTTGATGAAATGTAATGGATATCTTATTCGTAAGCCTTATGCGGAAGCTTTTGATGTTGAAGAGGTTTCAAAGAAAATAGTGCTTAAGGATTTTTAGCGTTAACAAAGTTCGTGACAGGCAGGAGGATTAAATGGTTTTAAATGGAATAGATTGTATTCATAAATATAGCACTCTATTTGCTAAAAAACGTCTGGGATTGATTACATCCGTATCTGGGGTTGATTGTTGCCTTAACTCTAGTATAAATATTATTCATAAAGAGTTTCGGCTATCGGCATTATACAGTCCGGAGCATGGAGTCCGCGGGGATATAGAAGCCGGTAGAATTGTGGATGCTTATAGAGATCCTTATACAAATGTTCCGGTCTATAGTTTGTACCGGAAGGATTCGAAACATTTTACGGAGGAAATGCTTCGGGATGTGGATGCAGTAATCTATGATATTCAGGATATTGGGGCGCGTTATTATACTTTTATATCTACATTGCTGTATGCATTAGAAGATTGCGGCAGATATGGGAAAGAGTTAATTGTATTGGATCGTTATAATCCGCTTGGTAATAAAGTGGAAGGGAATCTGTTGGATGGGGCATATGAAAGTTTTGTAGGGAGCTATAAGCTATGTATACGTCATGGCCTTACAGTTGGTGAGTTTGCGGCGATGGTAAATAAAGAGAGAAGGATAGGCTGTAATTTAACTGTTATACCTTGTGAAAATTGGAGCCGGGATATGATGTTTCCTGATATGGGAAATGTCTGGATTATGCCGAGTCCTGGAATTCCAAGATTTGATACGGCCTTGCTCTATGCGGGAACATGTCTCTTTGAAGGAACAAATGTATCTGAAGGAAGGGGAACTGCCGCTCCCTTTGAGATGATAGGCGCGCCATATATAAATGCGCCGGACTTGGCAGCACTGATGAATGCAAGGAGGCTGCCTGGCGTACTATTTTCGCCTATATATTTTAACCCCAATGATTCGAAATATGAAGGAAAACAATGCGGAGGGATACATGCACATATTACAGACTATCATGCCTTTGAGGCTGTCAGGACAGGCATAGAGCTGCTATTTTCCATTAAGGAAAACTATCCGGAAGAGTTTGAATTTCTACCACCATTCAAAGAGGGAGGCAGAAGAAGCATAGAATTATTATTTGGAGGTTCTCAAATTACAAATCCGGATTATTCAAAAGAAGATATCTTAAGTCAGTGTAATCAGGATTCTGCGGTATTCACTGAGTATAAGAAGTCATTTCACATTTATAATTAGTTTTGAGTGAAAGTTGCCAAAGCGACGGATAGGAGTACGCATGGATATAAAACATTTGTCATTGCGACAGAAATTAGGACAGCTTATAGTCACCGGATTTCCCTTAGGCTCTATGAGTTTTGAATTTGTTGAATTAGTGAAGAAATACAAGGTGGGAAATGTAATTTTATTTTCTTATAATGTGGAGTCAAGAGCACAGCTGACCAGGTTATGTAATGATATACAAGCCCTTATCAAAGAAGAAACAGGTGAAAATGCATTTATTACTATTGACCAGGAAGGAGGGGCAGTGACACGTCTTCCAAAAGATTCGTTTCATATGCCGGGCGCTATGGCTATAGCAAGCACAGGAGATTCACATAATGCTTATGAAGCGGCATATAGAACCGGCGTGGAACTAAGGGATATAGGAATCAATTTTAATTTAGCGCCGGATATGGATATTAATAATAATCCTCATAATCCTGTAATTGGTGTAAGAAGTTTTGGCAATACTCCTGATATTGTGGCAGAGTATGGACTGGAGATGATAAGGGGGTATCAGGATGCAAATGTTATGTGTCTGGCAAAGCATTTTCCGGGACATGGAGATACGGCGACAGATTCTCATTTAAGTCTGCCTTGCATTTCGAAAACTTATGAAGAATTAGAAAAAATGGAACTCATACCTTTTAAAGCTGCAATAGATGCACAGGTTCCTGCAATTACAACGGCACATATATTATATCCGGAATTGGAAGAGGATAAAATACCGGCAACTATGTCGAAAAGGATTATAACAGATATATTGAAGCAGAGACTTGGATTTAACGGTCTTGTAATATCTGACTGCCTTGAGATGAGTGCTATTAAAGAAGAGTATACTATTACAAATGGAGCAATTCAGGCTCTTAAGGCGGGGGTTGATCTTATATTCATTTCCCATACGGCTTCCGCGGTCAAAGAAGCAATTGAGGCGATGGAGGAGGCGGTATTAGATGGGAGGCTGAGTCTTGGGAGAGTGGAAGAAGCGGTTGCTAAAGTACTATATTATAAGCAGAAATATACGTCTCGTGTAATGTCTAAACAAAATAGAAGCGTACTGGAGGAGAATAAGAAATATGCCATTAAATTAATGAAGAAGAGTATTACTTATGTTAATAATCAAAAAGGACCACTTCCTGCTCTGGGGGCCAAACCATTATTTATGGGTTGTAAGGCTTATCGAGATAATAATGCATCAAGAAATATTGATAATACTCTTTCGTTTTCAGTTTATATGGCCAAGGCTCTTGGAGGAGATTCTGCTGAATGTTCTATACAGCCGGATGAAGATGAGATTCAGAAGCTAATAGGGCGGGCAATGAAACATAGTTGTCTTATCATCGGAACTTATAATGGGTATGTCAATAAGGGGCAGATTGCTTTGGTTTCCAGGCTTGCCAAGCTAAAGATGCCGACTATAATGATTGCACTTAAAGTTCCTTATGATCTGGATGAAGTGACCGATGAAGTGTATAAGCTTGCTGCTTATGAGTATTCCCAGATGTCATTTGATGCGATATGTAGTATTTTGTAAATGAAAAAGAGTAAAACCCGTAATATGACTAATCCAAGATATCATCTGACAACTAGAGAGGAAGAGCTTATGGAAATGCTATGGGAAAGTGATAAGCCGCTAACCAGTGTAGAAATGCTGGAACTTTCTGATGGTTATTCCTGGAAAGACAACTATCTGCACATCATGCTTCGCTCTTTATTAAAAAAAGAGGCAATCAGGGTTTGTGGAACTGTTCAGTATGGCACTCAATATGCCCGCCAATTTGAACCTGCCATAACAAAAGAGGAATATGCCGCAAAACTTATCGCAGGAAAAGGAACTGTGCATACGCAGGGTATAAAAGTGATGCTGACGGATGGAAGAGTAGGAAGGGTAGGCACTGGATGATTTACAAAATATCAAGGATAGAATAACGGAATTATATGGATTAGATGTTGCGAAAAAATGTATGAAGAAAATTACAACTACGGCAAGGCAATTAGAGCAATTCCCTGAAGAAGGGGTTGAATTGCGAAAGCTATTGGATATAAAAACGGATTATTGGTATCTTGTTGCCCCCCAACCACAAATTAGAAACACCTCAGGCAGAATCAATTGCTTATAAGCATGATTCTTCCTGAGGTGTTTCTTACAATCGTATCAAGCAATCCAGCCAGATGATAATTGACGATTCCCCGCCAAACGAATGTGTAACGGTTGGGATTTGCTCCTATCTTTGTACCGTCAATGGATAATGCCTCTAGTGTGACCAATTTTTTAAGGGAATATACATATTCTCTTTAATTGCTTCTTTCTTTTTTTGCGTGAAAGCAGAATTGACAGCCTCCAGGAGTCCCCCCTGATTGCCCTTGAGTCCTCCGACATAATTGCCTTTCTGCGCTGTAATCTCGGAGAGGGTTTCTTTCTGTGTATGCATGGCATCCATGTTTTCAAGAAGGAAGGATACGGTTGCCTGCTGGAGTGATGCGGAATCAATTAGCGAGAAAACCCGGCGGAAGGTGTCGTGGGATGGAATGCCATTTCTAAGCCGCAGGAACTTTCTGAGCCAGCGCTGCTTTGCCTGTCCAAACCGTAGCAGCCATAATAAAATCACCATGCCTGACAAAGGTTCTGCGTAGTCCCTTGTGGATTTTCCCACAAATAGTGAGTGTCAGGGAAGAAAGGCCATATTCGTAAGAGAACGGCGTTTCCCGAGGGGAATGCAGGGAAATTAATGCTTTTTCCTATAGGGAATATGAAAATTTTTCAATAACAAATTTTTCAATTGGCATGTGAACCACGTATGAAAATGTCCCAATTATTCCAATTTCCTTGTTGACAACGAGCCTCTAGCCCTTAGAACCCAGAAAGATGCCCATATGTCAATAAATGTAGTAAAACAGCCATATGGGG
>Ga0153996_1000029_pt1 | contig 104580 bp, 95 predicted proteins | sample TSNC080MetaG_FD_104728 | JGI IMG/M metagenome (GOLD analysis project Ga0153996, IMG submission 104728) | Attine ant fungus gardens microbial communities from North Carolina, USA - TSNC080 MetaG | ecosystem: Host-associated > Fungi > Mycelium > Unclassified | place: USA: North Carolina, Lumber... | reverse complement strand
AGGTGTGGAAGTGCAGCAATGCATGGAGCTGACTGTCACTAATAGGTCGAGGGCTTGACCAAGAGAAGAAGGTTGGGAGATCGAAGGTTTGGTAGTTTCAATGTGTAGTTTTGAAGGTATATATCTTCATTTACAATGAAAGATTTAGTTTGGCCCAGTGGCTCAGTTGGTTAGAGCGCCGCCCTGTCACGGCGGAGGTCGAGGGTTCGAGTCCCTTCTGGGTCGTAGAATATTAATATTCTTTTTTGGGATCATAGCTCAGCTGGGAGAGCACCTGCCTTACAAGCAGGGGGTCACAGGTTCGATCCCTGTTGGTCCCATTGATGCCGACGTGGCTCAATTGGCAGAGCAGCTGACTTGTAATCAGCAGGTTATCGGTTCAAGTCCGATCGTCGGCTCTGTTATAAATTAATATGGATGGGTTCCCGAGTGGCCAAAGGGGGCAGACTGTAAATCTGTTGTCGACGACTTCGAAGGTTCGAATCCTTCTCCATCCACTGTTAACTTAGAGGTTAACAATTTATACGTTAAGAAATGTTAATATTTTGATGGAACTTTCTTGGCGGTAAAAAATAATATCGCGGGGTGGAGCAGTACGGTAGCTCGTCGGGCTCATAACCCGAAGGTCGCAGGTTCAAATCCTGTCCCCGCAACTTTTTAAGATTAGCTGCATATAAGAGTATGCAGCTTTTTTTCTTTTGTGTAAGCGGTGAACATAAGATTGGTTACATCATAGGTCTGGAATAGTAGATGGTCATCATAGGAAGAGTTTTTCGGTGTCATGTGATTTTTTTCTTAGAAAATCCGATAAAAATATCCCTGATTATGATACTCAACCGTCCTGGCTATTGTTTTAATTGACAAAGAAGTGTTTCGCAAGTACTCTTTTGCTTTAACACTGAGTTGTGGCTAAAACAGTTTAAAAAGCAAAGAAACGTAAAATTCAATTTTCAAAATATATATTAAGATTTTGTACAAATAAATCTTCTGTAAAATAAGAATTTAGCATGACAAAGTCATATTTCTCAATGGCGTTTCGGACAATAATAAGACCGTTACCACGGTTTTCACCTTTTGTCGAAACGCCCGCTTTTATACCTTTTTCTTTTTTCATAGATTCCACTGTATTTTTAATAACATAAGAAGCCAGTTCATTGTTTTGAGATATTTTAATACTTAATTTACTATCAGCATTACTCACACATTCTTCAATCCCATTATCAATTAATATCCCTAATATGCGTATTAAGTCTGTGAAATCAATACCAATAGAAAATATCTCAAGTTTTAAATCAATATCCAATTCCGTATATATATTTCTCTCCAGTGCTTGCGAAATTTTGTAATGTAAGAAAGCTTTAAGCTGTTCATTCTTTATAATTGCTAGTTTTAAATATAAGTCATTTTTTAAGATTTCATCAGAGGCAAAAGGATATATTTTAGTTCTATAAAAAGACTTCATCTCCTCATTATCGCTTTCTTCAACATATTGACCCATTGTAAAGAAAATATTTTTAATATCATGCTTTATAGCTCTTATATCGTCAATGTTTTTTTCAAGATTTGACGAGTAAAGTGCCAGGCTTTGATTTTCCAATTCTTTATCATATAGATTATCTTTATAATACGTTACCCTAAACAAAAGAGTAAGATATAGTAACTGAATAACTAATGCAAACATACAAAATATTGTAAGCAGCATGGTATTCTGATAATTATATCCGAATATCCTATAATATCCATAATGTATAAACATGACTAGAAAAATTATACCAATTGTTATATATATGAAATATTTTTCAATAGTAGGATATTTCTTACCCATTTCGTTAATTTCATAGAAATACTTTTTAAAATATTTTTTTATGAAGTAAATAAGAACCAGATTAACAGCTATTATAGCTGCTAGTGAAATTATCCAAACTATAGTTTTAGCAACTGCTGAATTAAAAGAATATCCTATTTCAATTATTACAAAGTTAAAAATTAATCCAAAAATGATTCCATCAATTATAGTCAAAAAAAATGTTAGCCACATATTAAAAATATTGCCTTTGAGCATCTTTATCCGTATTTTATAAATGCATAAAATAGCAAAAAATATTGTGAAAATATAAAATGTTTTTCCGAAAAAGGAACTAAACATTCCAATAAAGCTATCATGCAAAATAATAATTGAAAATAAGACAGCATAATCCAATATGCTGAGTCTAACAAAACCTAAAATAAAAACAACCGAGACCATAGTAAAGGAAAGTGAAAAATAATACATGAATGTGCTGCCTGTGTGAATGTTGTATATTAAAACGGTTGATACAGCAAGAATAATAAGAGCTGAAAATATATGGAAAACCTTGTTTTCAAACTTTTTGTTAACCCATTCAATAAAAAACAAAAAGGCGAAAATCATTACAATATTTATCTGAAACGACATTTCAAACATAGAAAAAGCCATAATAATCACTCCTGCTTTAAGCATTTTTTAATAATATCATTTTTTAAGCGAAACGAGCAAGCCACAGTTTCACCATTGGCAAATTTTACGGTTCCATCTGAAACGGCAACAACATATTTTTTATTAATAATAACTGAACGATGGCTTTTCATAAAATTATCATCCAGATTATTAAGAACATTTTCTATTGTGTCTCTTACTGATATATTGGATCCGTCAACTGTATGATAGCAAACAAAGTGGGAAATTGTTTTGACGGATTCGATATATAGAATCTGTGAAAAAGGTAATGTAATATACTCATCAATGCCAATCAGCAGACTTACTTTTCTTTTGTCCTCGTATTTAGCTGACTCATCTCTAGCATTTAACCCTATAGCAAGCGTAATATATTTTCTATACCCTACTAACATTTTGTTACTTTCGGTTGTCTTCTCAACAAATCCAAATGCTTCAACACCACTTTTTAGGATGTTCATTCCCATATCATCGTGGCTTGTAACAAAAACAATTTTTGATAAGGGTTCTTTTTCTTTAATTATTTTTGCTATGTCTATGCCATTCAAGTTTCCTTTTCCAAAATCCAAGTCTAAAAAATATAGATAAATCCCTCTGTTGTTACTTAAAAAATGAATTACCTCTTTATAATTCGTAGTCATACATACAATTTTTGCATCTAAATCATAATTGTTTATACATTGTTTTGCAAAATCGCTTGATATATTCAACATGAATTTATCATCATCACAAATAATTATCCCAAGCATTAAAACGCCTCCGTTATGATATTATCACGTTATATATTATAAAGTATTTTATCATAAAAGGGAATAGAAAAGTCTTTTTGCCCTGAATGACAAATTTTTGTCCTGAACGTAATTTTTTTTACATTTAAGGCAATTCGCTTTGCTTCAAGCTAAAATCAATACAAAGACAAAAATTTAAGCTATAGCTGCATATACAGTTGGATAAGCGAGAAGTTTTACTGGATATAAATAGCAGTAAAAAATATTCCCAGGCCTCTAAATAGGTTACCAAAACATTTCAATGAATTGTGCAAAAATTTAGGAATTGGCATTTTTGTAAGATTATTGAAAATGTGGCATTTTTGTAAGATTATTGAAAATGTTGCGTAAGTTAGCCGAGTAAATTATAATTATAAATAGAAACGGTATATATAAGAGGATATTGGGAGAATACATAAATATGAAAAAATCAGGAGCAAAACGAATACAACTGACAATGAATCGAAGAATTCTATACAGTGTCCTGATTGCAGTAGCTGTCACGGTGATTTTATTGAGTGGTATTAATTCTGTCTTCTTACATAATACGTCGATGGATACAGCATTAAACAATTACAGTGAAATCAATCGTCTGACGGGAAAGTATGTGGATGAGGCAATCACGAATGCGGAAAAAGGAATCAACCGGTTAGTATTTGGATCCGAATTCCAAAGAGCCTTACTCCGGTATGAAGTCGAGCGCGGCATAGAGGATATAGAGGTACTGCGGTATAATTTAAAAGAGGTATTGGCTAATTCACTAATCGAATCGGATTTATACAGCGGTATTATCTCTAATGTAATCGTCTTTGACACCGAGGGGAGATATATAGCAAGTATGCGGGACTACAGGCAGGACGCAGATATCAGTGGAGAAGCCTGGAAAAGTGCTGCAGAGGAGAATAAAGGCAGGGCTTGGTGGGTAGAAACACATAAGGATGCAAACAACACTCATCTGAAGTATGCAAATGTGATTTCTGTAGCGAAGATGCTATATTCGACAGAGCTTTCATCTGAAAATCCGAAATATGGGCAATGCATCGGTTATGTACTGGTTCATATCAATGAACAAGATTTTGCTAAGCTGTATATCGACATGGCTTATGGCGAGACCGGCCGCCTGTGTGTAATTAATGAAGAGGGAATAATTATTTCCGATGGGGATAAAACCAAAATCGGGGAAACGCTGGATCCGAATTATCTGAGTGCAAAGAATACCACCGAGTACAGTATCAATAATGGCCGGAAATACATATTGTCTAACAGTTACAACAAGAGTACCGGCTGGATGTTGGCCGGGATGGTGGAGACTAAAGAATTGACGGTGGCAGCCCAGAATCAATGGCTGAGTTTTGCGGTTATCGCCGTCGTAATCTTTATCTTGATCGTGCTGGTCATGAACTATGCATCGAAACGGATTACAAAACCATTAGCCGAACTCCAGGACCAGATGAAAAAGGTGGAACAGGGGAATTTTTCAATCCAGTTGGAAAAGAATTACAGTGTTGCGGAAATTGATGATTTGATTCACGGGTTTGGCATCATGGTAAAAAAGCTGGACGAGCTGGTAGAAAACGTTTATGAGTCGGGAAAAAGAGAACAGCAGCTAAAGCTTTATGTAACCGAGGCCAGGCTTAAGCTGCTGCAGAACCAAATGAATCCGCATTTTCTGTATAACACGTTGGATGCCATCAGCTGGCTGGCTTCCTTAAGCGGTCAGGATGGTATATCGCGGATGGTGAACAGTCTCGGCGAAATCCTGAGAGCATCAGTGAAAATGGATACATTTGTGTCAAATGTGGAAGTGGAACTGAATCTTCTGAAAAAGTATCTCTATATTCAGAATGTGCGGCATGGAGATAAACTGGCTGTATCGGTCATGGCAGATGAATCGGTATATGATTGCGAGATTTTAAAATTTATGCTGCAGCCGTTTGTCGAGAATGCCATCGTCCATGGTATCAAAGAAACCGGAGAACAGCTTTCGATAAGTATAAAAATAGAACCAAGGGGAGAGTATCTTGTCTCAGAAGTAAGTGATAATGGCAGGGGAATGGATGCGAGAAGTCAGGAGCAGTTGTTTAAAGAGAAGGAGTCCAATGAAAGAACTACCGGAACAGGTTGTGTAAATGTCTTTAACCGCCTGAATCTGGTATATCCGGAACGATTTTTCTGCGAAGTGAAAAGTATTCAGGGAAGAGGAAGCAGGATTACTATTAAGATTCCTCTGGTTGCTGTTAAAGTAAAAAATCGGAATAAATCGTAAAAAAGCCGTCTTGCTTACAGATCCCTCCCTTGCTATGATGATTTCATCAAATATCTAGGAGGGATTTTTATGATGAAGAAAAAAGTAATTGCAGTTTTTATGGCAGCCACGATGCTATGCGGAAGTCTTATGGGATGCGGCAGCAGTAACAATGATAGTGGCGGTATTCAAAGCGAAGGTCAGGAAAGTGATGAAGTAGTGACGATTAAATATGTCACCTGGGAGTCAAAGGAAGAGGATAATCCGATCATTGAGCAGTTTGAAGCAGAACACCCAAACATTAAAGTGGAAGTTACAGTTGTACCGGACAGCAATAATACGGCTGAGTCACTGGATATCATTGCCATGGGCGGCGGAGAAATGGATGTATGGCCGTTTCAGAGCGGCGGTCAGTTTAGCCGTATGCAAAAAGGCCTGCTTCTGGATGTGAGTGAATTTCTGGAAAAGGACGGAATTGACATGGAAGACTGGTTTGGCAGCTATGCCAAGTGGGGCGAATATAACGGAATTTACTATGGCATGCCAAGTACAGCATCGGTTGGTATGGTATTCTACAACAAAGACATGTTTGATGCGGCAGGAGTAGGCTATCCGCAAGATGGATGGACAATTGAAGAATATCAGGAACTGGCCAAGAAGCTTACGGCCGAGAGCGACGGCCAGCAGGTGTATGGTACGTTCCAGAATACATTCCCGGAAGAATGGGGAATTTATGGCGCACAGACACAATCACTGTACACCGAAGACGGACTGTCGAATTTCAGTATGGACAACGAGGCTTTTATCAAGAGCCTTGAACTGAGAAAAAATATGGATAATAACGGAAATCAAATATCCTATGTCCCGAATGTTGCAAACTTTTCCTATTCCAGCGTAGAGTTCCTGTCGGGCAGGTGCGCTATGACAGTGGGATACAGCTGGGTAATCCGGGATATGAAAGACCATCAAAACTTCCCGTTTGGCTTTAATGTAGGTGTATGCTACTTCCCGCGGGTCAGTGAAGCCGCACCGATGAATCCTTCTCAGGTAAGTGTTGGAATGCTGGGAATCCCGGCTTCAGCACAACATCCGGAGGAAGCGTGGGAGTTTATCAAGTACTATACCCAGCATGGTACAGGACAGACCATTGCTGACGGAAATATTCCGACCTATCAGAAGGCTGATACGGTATCACTGGTAGATGAACTGATTGCCGATACGCCGCTTACTAAAGAGCAGGGCGAGTTGTTCTTTGCAGATGATATTTATACCTATACGGCAGTGCCGACCGGTATTGCTGCAGGGGAATATTCCACAATAATAGAAGAAGAAACCGCACTGTACTTTTCCGGTGAAAGGTCACTGGAAGATACTGTAAATGCAATTAAAACCAAAGCCGATGAAGCTATTAAAAAGGAACAGCAATAACGGGCAATAGGGGGAAGTCAGTTGAAGAAGCAAAGTGTGGTCAAGAGGAACAGAAATTTAAGGCAATCAGAAGAGTTTACGGCATATGCCATGCTTCTGCCCAGCTTCTTAGGGGTGATCCTGTTCTTAATCGTCCCCTTGGTAATAGTGGTTTATCTAAGTTTTAATGAATGGAATTTTGCACAGGGGTTGGCTGGCATAAAGTGGAACGGCCTGGATAATTACATCAGATTATTTCAAGACGAACGTGTCAAAATATCTATTGCCAATAATCTGATCTATTTGTTAAACGTACCGATTACAATAGTGCTGGCGGTGCTTTTAGCCGCCGCGCTGAACAAATATGTGTTTTTCAAAAAAGGAATCCGGGTATTATATTACCTGCCATTTATCAGTTCGATGGTGGCGGTATCGGTGGTATTCCGAAATTTGTTTTCGGAATCAGGCCCGGTAAATCAAATTCTTGAAAATGTATTCAATGTTTCTGAACCGCCGGGATGGTTTTTGAGCTCTGCCTGGGTAATGCCCACGATCATACTGATACAGGTATGGCACGATCTCGGAAATTCTACCATGATATTAATTGCCGGGATGCAGGGAATCTCCAGGGATTTATATGAAGCCGCCGAAGTGGATGGGGCCAATGGCTGGCAGCGGCTGAGAAGGATAACCGTTCCATTATTGACTCCGTATCTGTTTTTCCTGATGGTCATCGGAGTTATGAATTCCTTCAAAGTGTATGATGTGGTGAAGGTATTAACCGGAGGCGGACCGGGGCAGTCTTCCAATGTCCTGGTATATGCAGTCTACCATTATGGATTTAAGATGTATGAAATGGGATATGCATCAGCGATTTCAGTGCTGGTATTTTTGATTATCATGGCAATCACCATATTCCAATTTGCCGGACAGAAAAAGTGGGTGAATTATTAGAATGGAGAAGTATATGACAGAAAAACGAAAAGCATTTCTACTTAAAGTGCTGATGACAATTATCATATTGGGAATCGCAATTGTTGTCATATATCCTTTTCTTTGGATGCTGTCAACATCTTTTAAAAGGGAAATAGATGTATTTGATTATCCGATAAAGTTGATTCCGGAAACTTGGAATTTTGAAAATTTCAGAAAGGTTTTTGCGGACAACCGGTTTTTTAAATTTTATAAAAATTCGCTGTTTATTGCGATGTGTTCAGTTGCAGGGAATCTGTGTTTATCATCAACTGCAGCATATGCATTTGCAAGGCTTAGATTCCGGGGGCGGAAGGCAATCTTTGCATTTTACATGATGACGTTGATGATTCCGCTGCAGATTGTATTGCTGCCAAAGTTTATTATATTTCAGCGTATAGGACTGTATGATTCATACCTGGCGCTGATCTTACCGGCAATGATTTCTCCCTTTGCCACCTTCTTTTTGCGGCAGGCCTATATGTCGATACCGATGGAACTGACCGAGGCGGGTTTGATTGACGGGGCAAGCCAGTGGCGGATCTATCTTAAGTTGATTGCCCCGCTGGCAAAAGGATCAATGGTGACCGTAGGTATTCTGGCCTTTATTGATAGCTGGAATGATTATATGCAGCCATCAATTCTGCTGCGCAGTGTAGAGAAGTTTACGATTCCAATCGGACTGGAGTGGTTTTCGACAAGCAATAGTTCCAATTACGCGCTGATCATGGCGGCAACGGTTGTTTCATTGATACCGATACTGCTGATTTTTATTCTGACCCAGAAATACTATATTGAGAGCATCGCGGCTTCCGGTATAAAAGGGTAGTTAAACAGGGGGGATTTGCAAATGTATTATAATGTACTGATTGTGGATGATGAATTATTAATACGGACAGGACTGCGTTTGTCGATTCCCTGGCAGGAATTAGGGTTTAAAGTTACTGCCGAAGCGGGAACGGCTTTGGAAGCCATGGAAAAACTGGAGAATAACCGTATTGATCTGGCTCTTGTGGATATTCAGATGCCCGGAACAAACGGGATTGAATTTATCCGGAAGATGCGGGAGCGTTTTCCCCATATAAAATCGCTTATTATTAGTGGGCACAGTGATTTTGAATATACGGTTTCCGCATTGAAGCTGGAAGTGAGTGATTATCTTTTAAAACCAATCAATCAAAAATCACTTATCGAAACAGTTACCAAATTGAAAAACCAAATGAATCGGGAAAATGAAAAAAATCAGATTTTACAGAGCCAGAAAACAGCAGCAGGTAAAATGCTGGTGCTGCGGCTCCTGGGGAAAGATTTTAGCAACAGGGAGGAAGTTTTTTCCTATTGCAGCGGCTGCGGAATCGCTGTCCCGCTCGAAGACTTTTGCGTGACGGCGGTGCGGCATAGTGAGTTTATCACCATGCTGGATGTAAAGTTCAAGAGAAACCGCTCACTATATGAGGCTTTTTTTGATAAAGCCCTGTACGGACAGGTCGAACATGAGCCTGATACGATTTTTACGGCGATGGTGGGAGATTACTACGTTGCCGCTGCGCACCGGGATCATATAGCAGAAATACGGGGAGTGATTTATCAAAGAGCCAGGGAAGCAAGAGAACAGGTTTATGTTGGTACCGGAGAAAGCTTTCAGGATATATTTTTTATGAATGTATCTTATTTGCAGGCAATTGAGGAAATCGGCCGTAGGGAAGAACGGCAGGGAAAGAAAACGAAGGAAAGCCAGCTTTCCTATTACAGCAACTTTATGATACAGAAACTGGAAGAACGAAAATTTGATGAAGCAAAAAAGGTTGCTGGTTTAGTATTTACGGAAAGTCTTACCCTGGATACCGGCGCTCTATTTAACTGGTGTATGAATACGCTGTACAGCATTGTGGATTATTTTCAGCTGGCGAACTATGAAGAAATGAAGGGTATTATGGTCTTTGATATACAGTCAGTTTCGACCCTTTATTTTTATGCTGCCATGCAGTCGATGTTTATGGAGAAATTCCAAAAGATATGCGCTTTTTTAAAAGGGATGACCGGAAACAGCAATGAAATGATGATAAACAAGGTGTGCAGTATTGTAAAAGAAGAGTATGCCAATCCCGAGCTTTCCCTCCAAAATATCGCAGCGCAGCTTGATATCAGCTACAACTACCTGAGTACAGTATTTAAACAGATCAGTGGTGAGAATTTTTCTGGTTATCTGACCAGAGTAAAAATGAATCATGCAAAAAAACTGCTGCTTGGAGGAAACTATAAAATGTATGAGATAGCAGAGCAGGTGGGGTATCTCAATGCGAAATACTTTACTGAGCAGTTCAAGAAAAGTGTCGGAATGACGCCCAGCGAGTTTAAATCAGCGAACAGGAAAGGAAGGGATGAGGATGGCATCAGCATTTGATATCAATGTGATTGAAGAAAATAGTATTAAAAACATTATTTACAATGGAATAGAGGCAGGGTTTTCATTTGATATCCGGTTTACGGCATACCGGGGGACATGGCTGTCCTGCCTGGAGCAGTTTGACGTTTTTCTGGACGGGATAAAGGTACCGGATGATGAAGTGCGTTTTTGCCTGAACGAAAAAGAATTTCTGCCGGAACAGCTAAAAGAGTTAGCTTGGGAGTACTGGTTTATTTCAGACAGTGCGACGATCAAAGTGTTTTTACAGCGGGCGCTGCATGGAGAACACCGGATACAGGTGAAATACGCTTACAGGATTCCTTATACTGGTTACTTCGGTAGTTATCTGGTGCAGGAAGGAAATGGCGGCCGGACAGTTATGATGCAGGCATAAGGAGAGAAATTATGATTGATTTAGGTGTTAGTTTATACAGTTTTTCTATTCATTTTTTTAACCGCGGTTTCGATCTGGAACAGTGTATCCGGAAAGCGCATGAAATGGGGTTTCGGGGCGTTGAGATCGTAGCAGCGCAGATGATTGAGAATTATCCCAATCCTACCGATGAATGGTGTGAGTGGCTTCGGGGAATTTTGAAAAAATATAATATGAAACCGCTGAGTTACAGTGCGTATATTGACATGGGGCAGCATACCGGCCGGGATCTGACCGAACCTGAAATCATGCAGTGTACCATAAATGACATCATGTTTGCCAGCAGGCTGGGCTTTCCGATTGTGCGAACCCAGCATGCTATATCACCAGGGGTTTTAGAAAAAATGATTCCATATGCAAAAAAGTGGAAGGTATGGATCGGTGTGGAACTGCATGCACCGCACAATTGTCAGGTGGGTGTTTGGAAGGAATATTTTGAGTTGTTTAACCGAGTAGGAAGTGAATATATAGGCGTAGTGCCTGACATGGGGATTTTTCAGGAAAAGCCGGAAGCGGCAGTTGACGATCTGGATATTATGCTTCCTCACAGTAAATACATCCATGGGAAGTTTTTTAATATTGACAGTGACGAAAAGGAGAGCAGTATTCCATATCAAAAAATCATGCAGAAACTGGGGCAGTTTAACTTTGAAGGTTTTATAGCGGCTGAATATGAAGGGCATTTTACTGACGGAACGGTTGACTGTGTAGAGCAGCTGGAACGCTATGTGCGGATGATGCAGCGTCTGATCAGTAGTATTGATAGGTAGAGAAACTATAAAAGCATAAGATCGTTTAACTTTATAACGGTCTTATGTTTTATTTGTAAGTAATGCACAATTATATATATTAAAATTTAGTAAAATTATAATGTTGCAAAAAGTTTGCAAATGTTATATTATAACTAACATAAAGGAACAAATGATAAAATATATTCTAAGGAGAGGTAAATAATGAGAAAGAAAAACAAGTGGTTGGCAATGGGTATGGCGTTAGTATTTTCCTTAACAGCATTAGCTGGTTGTGGAGCAAAGGAAGAGAGTACTGAAGGTACTGCGCCTGCATCAGAACAAGAGAATGCGATCGCATCTGAAGGTGAAGGCGGAGGTAAAAAATTTGCCTATTGTACTTCTACATTGAATAATCCATTCATGACAACTATCGGAGATGCGTTAAAAGAAGCGTGCGAGGCCGAAGGAAATGAATTGGTAATCTATGATCCACAATATGATCAGGCGAAGCAGATATCACAAATTGAGGATGCTATTACACAAGGAGTAGATGGCATTTTCTTGTTACCGGTAGATTCGGATGGTGTAAAAACTGTTTTACAAACAGCAAAAGATAAAGGGATTCCGGTGATTGCACTTGATAATCCTGTTACAGATGTAGATTTAGTGGCGGCAAATGTAGCATCAGATAATTATAATGCCGGATATATCGTAGGTGAAGCTATGATGGAAGATTTTCCGGATGGTGCTAAAATTGCAGTCATTGATTCACCAACTATGATTGCATGTGTAGAGCGTTTTGAAGGATTCCAGGCAGCACTTTACGAAGCGGGCATGACTGATAAATTTGAAATTTGTGCACAGCAGGATGCACAAGCATCTTTGGAAAAAGCAATGCCTATTGCAGATAATATGATTCAGGCAAATCCTGATATTCAGGCCTTCTATGGAATTAATGATCCGACAGCACTTGGTATTATTGCAGCTTTACAGGCAGCTGATAAATTAGAAGGTGTTAAGATCTATGGTGTTGATGGTTCTCCAGATGGTAAGTCAGCTATTGAAAACGGAACATTACAGGTAACTGCGGCGCAGTCTCCGGTTGGTATAGCGCAGACATCATATGATAATATGCTTAAAGTACTGAATGGAGAAACAATTGAACAAGACATTAAAGTAGATACCTTCAGAATTGATAAGGAAAACGTTAGTGAATATGGAATAGATGGCTGGCAGTAGGCCGGATTGTTCCTGGAATCCTACATAGCAAATGAAATGTTGAGTGGAGGCGAAGCCCTCCATTCTTTTTCAAAAGGAAGTGAGGAAGAAACGTGGGCAATTATGTTTTAGAAATGAAAAACATAAATAAGAAATTTGCCAGCGTATATGCACTGGAAGGTGTAAACCTGCAGTTGAAAAAAGGTGAAGTCCATGCCCTTCTCGGAGAAAATGGAGCAGGTAAATCTACGCTGATTAAGGTGTTGGGTGGTATATACAAAGCAGATGATGGACAGATTTTTGTTGCAGGTAAACCGGTTGTTATTCAGTCTGTTAGAGAGGCACAAGCGCTAGGGATTAACATTGTACATCAGGAGATAGTGTTGGTACCGCATATAAGTGTAGCAGAAAATATTTTCCTTGGAAGAGAACCGGTTACAAAGACAGGGCTAAAAGATAAGAAGAAAATGTATCAAGAGGCCGAAAAGCTGGTAAAGCAATTAGGATTGAATATTGATGTAAAAAAAGATGTTTACTATCTTACAATTGCACAGCAGCAGTTGGTGGAAATTATTAAAGCGGTTTCTTTCAATTCCCAAATTATTGTAATGGATGAACCGACATCATCGTTGGCAGAACGAGAAGTAGATTATTTATTTGAAGTAATTAACAAACTAAAAAAGCAAAAAGTTAGTATTATCTATATTTCACACAAATTAAATGAGTTATTTTCAATTACAGATCGAATCACCGTTATGAGAGATGGAAAGTATGTGGATACGAAGGAAACCAAGACAACATCTATAGATGAACTGATCAAAATGATGGTAGGAAGGGATCTGACGGAATATTATTCAAGAGGTGAGCACACGATTGGAGAGAAGGCTCTTGAGGTAAAAGATTTATCTAGGAAAGGTAAACTTGAAAATGTGTCATTCTATATCAAAAAAGGTGAAATTGTAGGTTTCGCAGGCCTGGTCGGGGCAGGTCGAAGTGAGATTATGCAAGGTGTTTTCGGAGTATCACCAATTGATTCTGGTGAGATTTATCTGGATGGAAAAAAAGTAAAATTTAAGAATGTGCAAGATGCGATTGATCATGGCGTAGCATTAATACCAGAAGATAGAAAGAAAGAAGGCTTAGTTTTAAAAAATACGGTTGGATATAATATTACCCTGACGGTACAAGATCAATATAAAAAGTTTGTATATGTCAATCGCAAAAAGCGTGATGATATCATTCATAAATATATTAAGGCATTTTCGATAAAAACGCCATCTGCGGAGCAGCTGGTAAATAAACTGTCCGGTGGAAATCAGCAAAAGATAGTGTTAGCAAAATGGCTGGCGACTAACCCAAAAGTCCTAATTTTGGATGAACCTACAAGAGGTGTTGATGTTGGAGCCAAATCGGAGATTTATAAGATTATTGACCAATTAGCCGGGGAGGGAATGGCAGTGATACTGATTTCCTCGGAGTTAACGGAAATTATTAATATGTGCGATCGTATTTATGTAGTGGCACAGGGCCAGATTACCGGAGAGCTTAATCGGGAAGATTTCAATCAAGAAAAAATTATGTATCATGCAACAGGAGGGAAATAAGATATGTCAAATAAAAACCGTATTAAAATAGCCAAAAAAACAAATAATCCGGTTTTAAAATTCTTTAGCGAAAACCTCGGTATTTTAGCTGCATTGCTTGTGATTTCTGCTATTGTGGCGATTATGTCCCCTGTTTTTTTAAGTGTTGATAATGCATTAAGCGTAGGGCGCCAGATATCCACTAATGCCGTATTAACCCTTGGAATGGCATTAGTTATTATTACAGGAGGAATTGATTTATCCGTTGGTGCAGTTGTGGCTTTGACCGGAACATTATGCGTAGGTTTTATTAATCAGGGAATGCCGATTCCTCTTTCGGTATTACTCTGTGTGGCTATTGGAATGCTGGTTGGGCTAATTAATGGAGTAATTATTGCTAAAACAGGCATGGCTCCGTTTATTGTAACAATGGCTACAATGAATATCGGGCGTGGGATTGCATATTTATATAGTGGTGGTTTGCCATTACGCTGCACACGTGATGATTTCGCCGTACTGGGAACGGGGTATTTAGGGCCAGTTCCATTGCCGATAATTTACCTGATCATTTTAGTTCTAATAGTATGGTTATTGCTATCCAGAGCCAAATTCGGTACATATGTATATGCTATCGGAGGAAATCGTGAGGCAGCAAAATTTTCAGGTATTTCAACGGTTAAAGTTGAAGTGGTTGTTTATACTATATCAGGTTTTCTGTCGGGTTTTGCCGGTGTTGTCCTGGCAGCCAGAATGTTTTCTGGTCAGCCGTCAGTACAGCAAGGAGCCGAGATGGATGCAATTGCGGCGTGTGTGCTGGGCGGAGTGTCTATGACAGGAGGGCTGGGAAAAGTAGGCGGTACTATGATAGGAGCATTGATAATAGGGGTTATCAGCAATGGGTTGAACCTGATGAATGTAAACTCCTTTGTGTCCAATATAGTAAAAGGCATCATCGTATTAATAGCAGTTTATATTGATATAATTAAAAAGAAAAAACTCATGAAAGGATAAAAACATGTTAGTTGCAGGATTAGATATAGGAACCAGCGGATGTAAAATTGCTGTTTATGATTTGGACGGGGATCTGAAAGCCTCTTCCAGGTATAGATATCATGAAGAAGGCGTCTCAGGCTATAGAGAGCTTGATCCTGTGGTGGTTCTTTCAGGAGTGAAAGAATGTCTAAAAAACGTTACGAAGAGTCTTACAGGCCCTATTACAGCGTTAGCAGTAGGGACATTGGGTGAATCAGTTGTCTGCATTGATCAGGAAAGGAATATTCTGGGCAAGTCTATGGTGACCGGTGATAAAAGGGGAATTCCAGAAGTTAAAGAAATACTGTTAAGGGTCAGTAAAGCAGAGATTATGAATATAACAGGAATACCTGCCAGTGAAATGTATTCCTTGCCTAAACTTTTGTGGATGAGCAAGAACACAAATATTATAAAGAAGGCCAAATATATCTTTATGTATGAGGACTATATTGGGTATTATCTTACCGGAAAGAGAAAGGTTAGTTACTCATCGGCATCACGAACAATGGCTTTTGACGTTGAACAAAAAGTATGGTCTAAGAAGCTGCTGGAAATAGCAGGCATTTCAGTTGGACAGATGTCGGAACCGGTTGATGCAGGAACTATCATTGGCAGGATACTTCCCGAAGTTGCAGATGAACTGGGACTATCTGGTCAAATACAGGTTGCCGTGGGTGGCCATGATCAAGAATGCGCAGCACTGGGTGCCGGAGTTGTATCGGCCGGTATAGGTGAAGATGGTCTTGGCACATGTGAAGTAATGAATATTATGTTAGGCCGCCCCTTAAGAACGGAGTATATGCTGAAAAACGATTTAGCTTGTATACCGGGGATGATACCAGAAACGTACATGACCAATCTTGAAATTACCACATGTGGAATCTTAATGAATTGGAGCAGAGATTGTATCTTTAAAGGGATTCACATGAAATGTGAAGAGATTGGAGAGAACTTTTTTACTTACATGGACCGGGAGGCTGCAAAAATAAAAACTGAGCTTCTAGTATTACCACAGTTTGGCTCTGCAGGCAATCCTAATATTAATTATGATGCAAGAGGCTTAATCTGGGGATTGACGGTTCATACAAAACCTGAAGAGATATATCTGGCAATTAAAGAAAGTATGGCATACCAAATGCGGATGGCCTATGAGTGTTCAACTACGCTAGGTATAGATATCGGGCGAATAGCAATAACAGGCGGCGGAGCGGCTTCAGAACTTACATTGCAGATTCGGGCGGATGTCTTCGGAATAGACACTGTGTCATTAAAAAATAAAGAAGCGGGAACATTGGGTTGCATGATTGCGGCAGCAAAAGCGATGGGATACTATTCCAGTTTTGAAGAGGGGGCAAAATGTGCAGTACAGATTGAGAAAATATATAAGCCCAGACAGGAATATACGCAATACTATCAATCCAAATATGAAAGATATAAAAGATTGTATCAAAAAATGCATCATTTTAAGTAAGAAAACGGTAACAAAAAAAGACATATTTGGAGAATTATTATGGAATATTATTTGGGCATCGATATCGGGACTTCAACAGCAAAATTTACAGTAATTAACGAAGATGGAATAGTAGTCAATTGCTGCGAACAGGAATATCAGTATTCTCAGCCTAAGCCCGGCTGGAAAGAGATTTGGCCCAAAGTATGGGTAGAATCTGTAAAAAAGGGAATGAAAGAAATACTTTCAAGCAATAAAAGAGAATACATTAAGGCAATTGGTTTCTCTGGCCAGATGCATACAACTGTATTTCTTGACAAACAGGGGAACTGTATTCGACCGGCGATCATGTGGAATGATGTTCGAACAAAGGAATACTTTCCGAATCTAAAGACAATATTAACCCAAAAGGATACTGAATCAATTGCTAGAATTATTTCTGCAGGAAGTCCGGCAGCCAATCTTTTGTGGCTTAAAGATTACGAGAATGAAAACTTTAAGAAACTCGGAAAATTTATGATTGGACATGACTATCTGGTGTATTACTTTACTGGTCAATACAGTACTGACTATTGTCAGGCATCAACATCTTCTTTATATGATACGAAGGGCCGGGAATGGTCCAAATCAATGGGGAGGCTTATTGGCTTATCAGAAGAAATGTATCCGCCAATTAAAGGGAGCCAGGAAATAGCCGGCAGATTACGGGCAGAGATACAAAAAGAATTTTGCCTTTCATCAGAAGTAAAAGTTATTGCCGGAACAGGTGATAATCCTGCCACAGCAGTTTCTGCCGGTTGCTTACAGGAGGGTTACCCGGTGTTATCAATTGGGACATCCGGTGTTTTGGTTTTACCAGGGGAGAAAGTTAGAGCAGACTCAAAAGGAAAAGAGATTTTGTTTTCTATAGATGGTAGGCATTTAATGCATTTGACTCAGGGGGTAGTACAATCTGCCGGAGGCAGTTATGGCTGGTATGTTAAGAAGATACTGGGTATCAATAATTTTAACGAAATAATAACGGATATTAATATTTCAGATTTGGGGAAGAATCGGCTGCTATTTTATCCCCATATAAATGGAGATAAGACCATTTATGCAGATTCTTCAATACGGGGTGCATTTATCGGTTTAGATATCAATGATTCAAAGGAGGACTTAGCAGTTGCAGTAATGGAAGGAGTGTGTTTTGCGATAAAACAATTGATTCAGGAAATGGATTTATCATTTGAAAAACTGGATCAGCTAATGGTAACAGGGGGCGGCGCTAACAGCAAGGTGTGGATGCAGATGCTGGCGGATATATTGAATATTCGTATTGCTCAGTTAGCCTACAATGAAGGGGCTTCTTATGGGGTAGCGGTTTTAGCCAGAAACGCTTTGCATCAGGACGATAGCACAATTAATAACGGAGTGAAGCAAATTAAACCTCGAAATTATTTTGAACCAAGAACATATAATGTAGAGTTATATTTGAATAAGTATGAGAAATATCTGCGGATTCATGATGCAGTCAAAATGATTTATCAATGATTTGACATTAAGCTGAGGGTAATGGTAATTAATACTGGAATCTCGCTTCATTTATGTTATTATATATTAAGTATATGAATTAAAAGCTAAAGCGGGGTATATATATGCTAAAAGATAAAAGAAGACAACAAATTCTGGAATTATTAAAGCGAGATGGACAGGTAGAGATTAGTGTACTCAGTAAGATGTTTAATGTAGCAGAAATGACAATAAGACGGGATTTAGATAATCTTGCCGCTACATATGATATTGTACGTACTCATGGTGGTGCAATGCTTTCAGATATCCGGGAAAGTATTGAACTCCCATATGAGCGGAGGATCACGTCACAGGGAGAGCAGAAGAAAAGAATTGCTGTGAAAGCACTTACTTTTATCAAACATGGCCAGACCTTGTTTTTTGATTCAGGCTCAACAACTTATTATATGGCTCAGAATATCGGAAATGATAAAACAAATACTATTTTGACTACGGGGGTTAACCTGGCTCCGGAACTACTAAACCGGCAGAGTGTATCGGTCATTATGATTGGCGGTGATCTGCGGCGAAATACTATTTCTAGCTGCGGACCACTGGCAGAAGAGCAATTGAAAAAATTTCGTGTAGACATTGCTTTTCTAGGAGCAAACGGAGTTGGTGAGGACGGAAATGTTTATATTGGAAATTCTACAGAATTTGGGATCAAGAATACTGTAATGAATATTGCAAAAGAGACATACTTATTAGTTGATTCGAGTAAGTTTGGCTATTCCCAATTTCTTCATTATGCAAATTTAAGTGATTTTGATGGAGTGATTGTAGATTCAGATCTATCAGAAAATATAATGAAAAAAATGAAAGAAATGGGGGCAAATCTGATCATTGCTTAATTCTTAGAGTATTCTTCAAGACTAATTATATTAAGTTAATAATTCAAAATTGGTTATGGAGGAAATACAGAAATGAAAATTGTAAACGGATATGATTTAATGGATTATGGGAAACAGCATAAATATTTATTACCGGCATTTAATACCACTAATTTGGAGATGACCTATGCCATTGCCAAAGGGCTTAATAATGTGAACCTTCCAGGTTACATACAGATATCATCAAATAACTTAAGGTTGTCGGGTCCCGAAGCAATTGTTGCCATTACCAGAGAGGCATTGAAAGATTCAGATGTACCAATTTCGCTGCATTTGGATCATGGTAAATCTTATGAAGATGTAAAAAGATGTGTAGATGCAGGTTTCACATCTATCATGATTGATGCATCTCACCTTTCTTATGAAGAGAATATTGAGACAACAAAAAAGGCCGTTGATTATTGCCATTTTTATGGCATACCGGTAGAGACAGAACTTGGAGCGCTAAAAGGAAAAGAAGAAGATATCGTGAATGAAGCTGACTGTAAGACGGATCCTAATCTCGTGAATGATTTTGTGATGAGGAGTAACTGTGATCTTCTTGCCGTATCGATAGGAAATGTACACGGACTTGATATTGAACCTAAAATTGATATACCTTTATTAGAAGAGATTTCGTCTGTTTGCCCGGTACCGCTGGTGATGCATGGAGGCTCTGGCATTCCTTTTGAAATCATCCGTGAAATCAAACAGTACGGCATGTTGAAAGTGAATTATGGTTCTGATTTAAGAAAAGCATTTGTTTCAACCTTTGGTGAAGCTTATGTTCAAGGTAATAACACTGCAAATGTAATCGAACATAGTCTGGCGGCTGTAGACAATGTGAGTAAGGCAGTAGAGCATATTACGAGAATAATTAACTTATAGGGGGGTTGAATGAGTGACAAGCAAATCTATGGTATATAATTACTGAGTGGCATCTCCGATAGATTTGGAGAGTTACATTCCGACAAGATAGGCAAAAAATGGTATTGACTGATAAGACCATAATGTGTATACTTTCAGATAGGTACTACCTATATTGGTACTACCTATCTATTTGTTTTGTGAGGAGGTGAACCTATGCCAGAGCATAAAGGTTCCCGACAATTATCAGAAGAAGTGACACAGATGTTATTAAATGAAATCAGAAATGGCAGATATTCCAATGTTAAGCGCCTTCCACCAGAAGTGATTTTAGCACAGGAATTGGGCGTGAGCCGTAACTTATTAAGAGACTGTCTTACATCTTTAGAGCGGGAAGGATTTATAAGCAGAAAACATGGTGTAGGAACAGTGATTAATAAACACGTTCTTAACGTAACAACAAGAATGGATTTGGAAGTAGAATTTCTGACCATGGTTGAACGTGCAGGATATGAGGCTAGAATTGCTAAAGTCAATATATATAAAGAATTATGCAGCAAGGAAGCTGCGGCTAAATTAGATATCAAAGAAAAAGATCTTGTTTATAGGGTGGAAAGGATAATTACTGCCGATGAAAGACCTGCTATTTTCTGTATAGATCATATTGCGTTAAATTTAATTAAAAAAGAAAATTATGATGAAACAAGATTAAAAAGACCAATATTTGACTTTTTAGAAGTTGAGTGTGAAACCTGGGTATACTTGGATCTAACGCAAGTTAAGGCAGTTTTGGCTGATGGCCGGCTGTCAGACCGGCTGAAAGTAGAGAAAGGAAGCCCTTTGCTGTATATGGATGAAACAGGATATGATTTTTATGGAAAGCCGGTGTTGTATTCTCAGGAATATTATGTAGAGGGGATTTTAAAACATACGGTTTTAAGGAAGAAAATATAGGAGGAAGACATTGCCTCAGGTTGGTTTTATGACCACATGACCAGCTCGTGGTGTGCTTAAGCGAATGGAGAAGAATGAGGTAAGTATCGGTAATTATGTGGGAAAGCGTCTTGGACGGCTTGAAGGTCCCTGGAAAGCTTCAGGGAAAGCCATGTATGCCGGAGACTATAATGCTCCGGATATGCTCCACCTTGTCTTAGTCCGGGCCAGGATTGCCCATGGTAATATTAAAAAGATAGATATATCTAAGGTTTCGTCAGATGTTTATATTTTTACTGCCGATGATTTAAAAGAAAATATTATCGAAGATATTGTTGAAGACCAGCCGGTGTTAGCAAAAGATAGAGTCCGTTTCCTGGGAGAACCGGTGGCCATTGTGGCGGCGGCTAATTTAAATTCTGCAAAAAGTGCGGCGAAATCTGTGAAAATTGAATATGAATTATTACCTGTAGTGACAGATGTTTTCAATGGAATGGATTTAAAAACAGTATTGGTTCATGAGAAGGGTAATATTTTAGGTGATTTTAAGCATGAAAAAGGAGATGCCCTAAAAGCCTTTAAAGAATGTGATTTAATATTAGAAGACGATTTCTTTACACCAATCCAGGATCATGGATATCTGGAGCCGGAAGCCTCCTTCGCCAATATCGGTGAAGATGGGAAGCTGGCTATATACACATCTACTCAAAACGTTTTTCATGATCAAAGAATGATTAGCCGTGTTTTGGGATTAGAGATGAAACAGGTACATGTAAAGGCAGCAGCTGTTGGCGGAGGATTTGGCGGAAAAGATGGCAATACGACTCAAATTTTTACTGCAGTGGCCACATGGCTGACCAAAAGGCCAGCCCGTCTGGTCTTTGAAAGAAAAGAATCCCTGATGGGCACTTATAAGCGCCATAGTGCCCATATGCATGTCCGCATGGGTTTTACTAAAGATGGATATATGAAAGCCTTTGATGGAAGAGGTTATTTGGATACCGGTGCCTATGCCGGGCTGGGACCGGCTGTGCTTGGCCTGTTTTCTGAACATTTTGCCGGACCTTATGTTATTCCTGATGTAAAGATCGAAAGCAAGCTTGTCTATACCAATAAGCCGCCGGCTCATGCCATGAGAGGATTTGGGGCTCCTCAGGGTGCTTTTGCCACTGAGACGCTTATCAATAGGGCAGCGGTTATTTTGAAGATAGATCCGATAGAATTGAGATATAAAAATGCCCTTGAAAAAGACAGTATTGGCTCTTTAGGCCAAAGGATGGCCCATTGTGTTGGATTTAAGGATGCCCTTAGGCTCATACAAAACACCAGGCTTTGGAAAGATAGGAAATTAAATACGGATCCCCACATAGGTTATGGCATCGCAGGCGGTTATTTAAGCTGTGGCCTGGGAAAGCATATCCCGGATGCTGCAAAGGTGGAAATTAATGAAGAGGACACAGGACATTATATAATAAAAATTGGTTTTGTCGATATTGGGCAGGGAAGTGCTACCGCCCTGCAGGCAATGGCGGCAGATGCTTTAGGAGTCCCTATCGAAAATATTACAATGGTTATGGCAGATACGGATAAGACTTATGACTGCGGATCAACGGCCGGTTCAAGATCTACATTTATTGCAGGGAATGCTATACTTGATGCGATTAAGAATTATCAAGATAAAGTTTGTAACACGGGAAGTGCCAGTTTTCCTGAAAGCGATAAAGAACTGGGGGCGGCAGGATTCCCCCATGCTATGTATACCTTTATTGCCCAGGCAGTTAAGCTTAAAATTAATTCTGTGACCGGTCAGGTGAAGCTTCTTGACATTGTTACAGCGACTGAGGCCGGAAAGGTGATTAATCCACTTTCCATGGAAGGTCAGATGCAGGGAGGGGTGGCGATGTCGGTAGGTTATGCACTAGGCGAAAACTGTATGTTTATGGATGGCCAATTAAAAAATACTGATTTTTCTACATATCTAATGCCTACCACGGTGGATATACCCCCTATTAAGAGCATGGAGGTTAAGGCCTATGAGACGTCTGGTCCGATGGGGGTCAAAGGCGCGGCAGAGGTGGCAACGGTGTCTATTGCGCCCGCAATCGGAGCCGCAATTACTCAGGTATCAAAAGCGCAGCTTAATCAACTGCCTTATGATATAGAAACTATATTGGAACATATGAATGGAGGAAAATATCAATGAAAAAATCTTTAAAGCTATTTGCGTTTATGCTGGCATTTATCATGACATTATCAGCATGTGGAACATCGGACAACAGTACCAGGGATACCGAAACTAAGGCAGCAGGCAGTGGTAATTCAGCTGATAGTGAGACTTTGGCAGACAGCGGTGGGGCGGGTGAAAAATTAAAAGTAGCGCTGATACTTCCTGGAAAAAAAGATGATGTGTCTTTTAATCAGGCAATGTATGAGGGAATAGAAGCCTATGCCAATGAGCATTCTGATACAATTGAGCTAAAGGTGGTGGAAAATGTTTATGAGGTGGCTGATATTGAGCCGGCGCTCATGGATTTTGCAGACCAGGGATATGATGTAGTTTTTGGACACGGATTCCAGTTTATGGAACCCATTATTAAAGTAGGAGCGTTATATCCGGATACCTATTTCCTATTGGGAACCGGTTATAAATCATTGGATAATACGGCGATATATGACGTACATCTGCAATCAGGCGGTTATTTAATGGGAACAGTTGCAGCATTGGCCACAGAAACCGGAAAAATCGGCGTTATCGGAGGCGCCAATGTTTCTGAAATTTATCGTGGGCATGAAGCATTTAAATATGCCGCAAAACAAATCAATCCGGATATTGAAATAGAAGAGGTCTACACCGGTGACTGGACAGATACGGCCGGAGCTAAAGAGGCGGCGATTGGCATGTATGATTCAGGTGTAGACGTTATCTGGCATTCAGGTGACGGTATTGGTCTTGGTGTTGTTCAGGCAGCAAAAGAAAAAGATCAGGTCTGTCTTGGAAACGTTGCAGATCAAAATCCATTAGCCCCTGATAATGTATTGACCGGCGTTGTTTATGAATGGAAAGTTGTGATTGAAGATATTTTTAATGATATTCAAAATGACAGCTTCAGGGGAAGAGAAGAAGCCGGCAGATATTATTGGATAACCGCGGAAAATGGAGGGCTAACCTATGCACCTATTGTGGATCCCAAGGGCATGCTAAGTGAAGAAGACATCACAAAGATTGAAGAAGTCTATCAAGGCCTGATTGATGGCACAGTAGAAATGCCTGATTTTGAGGAAGAGGAATAATGAAAACCTTAGCAGTTGACATGCAGGGAATAACAAAAAGTTTTAATCATAAAAAGGCCAATGACAATGTCGATTTTAAGCTCAAAACCGCCTCTATCCACGGACTGCTTGGCGAAAACGGCGCCGGGAAAACGACGTTGATGAATGTCCTTTATGGACTTTATCAACAGGAAAAAGGCGACATATATATCAATGGCGTAAAGCAGGAGATTTCATCACCTACAAAAGCCATTTCCCTGGGAATAGGAATGGTTCACCAGCATTTTATGCTTGCCCGTCCTTTAACGGTTGTCGAAAATATTATGCTGGGCAAGAAATCTGGCAGGAGATTTTTATTAAATACGAAACAGGTGGCAGCGGAGCTTTTAGAATTGGCAGGGAAATACAAAATGAATATTGATCCATACGCAAAGATCTGGCAGCTCTCTGTTGGGGAGCAGCAGCGTGTGGAGATTTTGACGGCTATCTATCAGGGCGCTAAAATACTTATTCTTGACGAACCGACAGCAGTCTTGACGCCTCAGGAAGCAGAAATGCTTTTTGAAACGCTCAGAGAAATGAAGGCAGATGGAAAATCCATTATTTTGATTACCCATAAACTTGAAGAAATTATTTCTATTGTAGACGAGGTGACGGTACTCAGGGATGGCAAAATGGTTGGAAGTGAGACGGTCACAAAGGTAACGACAAAGGAAGATTTAACAAGAATGATGGTAGGCAGGGATGTTCTGTTTGATTTCCCGGAGATCATAAAAGAGCCGGGAAAAGTAAAGCTTTCCCTGGAAAATATTCGTGCCCTCAATGACAAAAAATTACCTGCTGTTGTAGATTTTTCACTGGAAATCCGTGAAGGAGAGATTGTCGGCCTTGCGGGCGTAGACGGAAATGGACAAAAGGAACTATGTGAAGTCATGACAGGGATGCGGCCTGCCATAGGCGGACATTATCTGCTGGAGGGTCTCGATATAGTTAACAAAAACCCCAAGTATTACATAGATCAGGGCATAGCCCATATACCGGAGGACAGGCACACGATCGGTCTTGCCCTGGGCTGGAATTTAAAAAAGAATTTAATGATTAAAAAATTTCAAAAAACCCCATTTTCTAGATATCATTTATTAAAGAATAAAGAAATAAATGCCCACTGGGATAAGGTGATGGATGAATACAGTATTAAAGCAGATTCCGGAGATGATATTGCCAGGGCGTTGTCGGGGGGGAATCAGCAAAAGGTTATTCTGGCAAGGGAATTGGAAGATGCCCCCCAGGTATTGATAGCCAACCAGCCGACAAGAGGGCTGGATGTGGGCGCATCTGAATATGTGCGGCAAAAAATATTAGAAGCAAGAAACAATGGCACAGCGGTGCTTCTAATCTCTGCAGATCTAGAGGAAATTCTTCAGCTGTCGGATAGAATTGCCGTTATTTACGATGGAACACTCATGGGAATCTTACCCAGAGGGGCCACAATCCAGGCAATCGGGCTGCTTATGATGGGTAAGAAACAGGAGGTAGCAAAAGATGCATCATCAACTTAAGAATATCGTCAATCAGATATTGATGGCTGTGTTTACTATCGCATTGGCACTACTTATCGGCGCCGTGCTGATTGCGATCTCAGGAAATGACCCTGTAGAAGCCTATAAAATGTTATTGACCGGTGCATTTGGATCTAGGCAGCGTTTCTCAGAGACAATTGTAAAGACGATTCCGCTGATGATTATGGCATTGGGGACTTCCATTGCTTTCAAAGCCCAGCTTTGGAACATCGGAGGAGACGGCCAATTTATCTTTGGTGCTATTTTATCTATTATTGTCGGTCTTTATTCTGGTCTGCCGGCCTGGCTCATCTTACCGGTTTCCATGGTCTTTGCCATTATTGGCGGTGGCTTATGGGCGGGACTTGCCGGCTGGCTCAAGGTGAAGTTTAATGCCAATGAAGTTATTACAACACTAATGCTTAATTATGTCGCAAGTTACTTTCTCTCCTTTCTTGTTTATGGGCCTTTGAAGGATCCTGCAGGATTTGATTTTCCACAGACCGAAATGCTGGCGGAAGAATACCAGCTGCCTTTGTTTGCCACCGGTTTGCGCATCCATGCAGGTTTATTTATAGGCATAATTGTTTTAATTGCAATGATATTTTTCTGGAAATCCACCTTTGGTTTTAAAGTAGACATGATTGGGCAAGGGGAACCAATTTCTAGATACGCTGGTTTAAATGTAAAGAAAACGATAATTATTACAATGATATTATCCGGTGCCTGTGCAGGCCTGGCGGGCTGGAATGAGGTTTATGGCGTACAATACCGGCTCCTGGATGGATTAGCCAGCGGCTATGGGAATCTGGCGGTGGTGATTGCCCTTTTAGGCGGGCTTCATCCTATCGGTATTTGTGTCTCTGCATTTTTCTTTTCCGCGCTTTTAACAGGAGGGGCAGCCATGCAGAGAATGACAGATATACCTTATTCGATTGTCGACATTATTCAGGGTTTGGTTATTGTATTTATTATTACCCGGACTGCTTTTAACTGGAATGGAAGGAGGAAAGTACATGCTAAGTAATATTTTTACCGTAGGTTTTATCGTCAGCTTATTGGCAAGTACTATACGTCTGGCAACGCCGATACTGCTTCCTGCCCTTGGGCAAATCTATACACAAAGAGCCGGAATCCTCAATTTAGGTGTTGAAGGGACGATGACTATTGGTGCTGTTGCCGGTTTTGCCTGTGCTTACAATACCGGTAATCTCTGGCTGGGCATCTTAGGCGGCATGTTTTTTGGAATGTTATGGTGTCTTATTATGGCATGGCTTAGTGTAACAATGAAAGCAAATCAGGTCATTGCCGGCACAGCATTAAATATATTAGGTGCCGGCACGGCTGCTTATGCCTACCGGGTTATATTTGGTATTCAGAGCCTTCCGCCTCAGGTGGAGCCTTTTCCAGTGGTAAAAATCCCTCTTTTAGGAGATATTCCGGTGATTGGCCCGATCTTTTTTCAACATAATATTTTGGTCTATCTGGCTTTCATACTCGTAGCCATAACCTGGTTTATATTGGAAAAAACAACTTTTGGCCTAAAGATTAAGGCGGTTGGAGAACATCCCAGGGCGGCAGATGCGAAGGGTATCAGTGTGGCAAAGATACGTTATAGTGCAGTCTTGATTGGCGGCATTTATGCGGGAGCGGCAGGGGCATTTATGTCTATTGGTTATATGAATCTTTTTACTGAGTCCATCATCAGTGGGCGAGGTTTCATTGCCGTATCCGTCGTGGTATTCGCGAGATTTCTGCCGCTTCGGGCGATGTGGGGAGCTTTACTTTTTGGCTTTGCCAGTGCATTACAAATGAGGCTTCAGGCTCAGGGGATTGAAGTTGCTAATCAATTTATGCTGATGCTCCCTTATGTTATGACGATAGTGGCTTTAATCGGAAGCTCTAAAAAAGCTGAATTTCCTAGTGCTTATACAAAACCCTATTCGAGGCTTGAACGATGAAAAAGGATAGAAAATTTGTGATAGCAGCAGCCATTATATTGATTTTGAGTATAGTGGCTGTAGCTGCCATAAAGAAGATGATAAAACAATCAGAGAGGAATGCTGTCAATAGAGTTCAGGCATTTGCTTATGAGATTAATTATAACTATAAACATCCTGAAAATGTTTACCAATACCTCAGTGAAGCGTTTCGCTCACAGATGACAAAAGAAGAATTTATAGAGGCTTTTAATAAGGAACGTTCTTACCCTTATTTGACACCGCTGTTTATTAATTATGAATCCATAGAGCTATCTGAGGATTATTTGAATGGGACTGCGGTTTTTTCTCAGGCAGCCAGATTACCGGGGATGATATATGAATTGCCTTTTGTATTTGAAAATGGAGATTATTATATGATAGCTTTTGTTGAATTTTTAGATGGAAGTTATTTGGACAAATTTAAGGATTAAATGGAGGGTTCTGAATGTCGGCAAAGGTATATGCGGTAAAGACAATTGATGAAGCTTTGACTTGTTTACAAAAAGAATCTGTCATGGTAATAGCTGGCGGAACGAACTTTTTGGTGGATAAGAAAAGGGGAAAATACGAAAATAAAAATTTGGTGAGTATAGATGGTATTGATGCTTTAAAAAAAGTTGAGAGAAAAGAAAATGGCATGTATAGTATAGGAAGTCTTGTAAATTTTTCTAGATTGGAAACTGACTGGGCGAAAAACCAGGCATATCAGGGGATAAAGGCCGCGGCCTCAATGGTGGGAGGACCTCAGATCCGAAACAGGGGAACTATAGGCGGTAACCTTATCTCAGCGTCACCGGCCGCTGATATGGTTCCGGCATTGCTTGTTTTAGATGCAAGTGTTAAATTAAAATCGAAAGTCTGGGAAAGGATAATTCCTTTAGAAGGATTTATGACGGCTCCTGGGAAGACCCTGATAGAGGCAGATGAATTAATGACCGAAATTCTACTTCCTTATAGAAAAGGGAAGTCGACTTTTTATAAAGTAGGAAAAAGAAATGCATTGGCTATTTCGGTTATTAATCAGGCAGTTTATTTGGAGATTGAAAAGGGAGCTATTAAGAAGGTATCAATAGCAACGGGGTCGGTAGCGCCAACAGCTGTAAGGGCTCATGAAACAGAGGCTTATTTAAGAGGAAAAAAGCCAGAAAGCCATGAGTGGGTGAATGTTCTTAATAAAGCCGCTAGTATTCTCATGGAGGAAATATCACCGATTGATGATATTCGTGCCACAAAGGAATACCGTAAAACTTTAGCCCGGAATCTGTTGGTGGAAAACCTTTCATGCTTAACAGGAAGGAAGAACTGAATGAAGGAAGAAATGATAACGCTTCGATGTAAGATTAATTCAAAGGAAGTTCAAGTGGACATTCCCAGTGATGCTGCGCTGCTTTATGTATTAAGAGAGGTATGCCATCTGACGGGAACAAAAGAAGGCTGTGGTGAAGGTGATTGTGGGGCATGTACGGTATTAGTAGATGGCATAAGTGTTAATAGTTGTATCTTTTTGGCAGTTCAGGCAGAGGGGAAGGAAGTTCTGACAATTGAAGGAGCAGCTAATCATCCGGTGCTCTCTTTGATTCAACAGGCTTTTGTTGAGTACGGTGCGGTACAGTGTGGTTTCTGCTCTCCGGGGATGATTATGTCAACCTATGTGCTGCTGCGCAGCAACCCACACCCTAATGAAGAAGAAATCAGGAGGGGATTGTCCGGAAATTTATGCAGGTGTACAGGTTATCAGGCAATGGTAGATGCGGTGATGGCTGTGAGTAAAGCGTTGTAAGCCGAGTGACGCTTACTAGGTGCCCATCCCCATGAAGACCACATGGGTTCACTGGGTACTGTTATTAAAACCTGAATATACTAAGCAGTCCCCCTCTTCTTAGGCGGTAGCTTACTTGATGCGATTAAAATAGCACTTGAAGAATTTAGTCTGTTGATATATAATTGTCTGTATATATGTCAAAGCTTGAATTCTATTCGTTAATTTTCTTCATCTTTTCTTATTTTTTCGATTTTCTTTTAAATTTTTCAACTAAGAGTAATCTCAACAATTATTAATAATAAATATTTTAGCAATCATTCTTCTAAGAAATCTTTTCTAATATTCAGTTCTAACATCGGGCAACCATGCTCTAAATTTCCCCACATTAATAACGAAAAGTATATGCTTGACGTATGTGAAACTTGTTTTGTTGAAATAAAAATGATATAATGGAGGAAACATATGAACAAAAAAGAAACATTTATTTCGATGACCAATGACTACGTTTTCACGGAGGTCATGAAACAACCCAAGGTACTTAAAGGATTCTTGAGTGCAGTACTGAGGGTGCCGGCAGAAGAACTTTCTATTAAGGAGGTTCTTATAAAAAACCGATATCTTTCGAAACACTCACCTACTGACAAGTTGGGAATCCTGGATGTGCACGCAGAAATTTTAGGTCGGGGAACTTTTGCAATTGAAATGCAGGCGACACTGTTTCCATTTTGGGAAAATCGCAGTATTTATTATACCTGCAAGGCATTTACAGAAGGAGGTCAAAGCGGTAAAGGCTATGCTCAATTTCAAAAAACTGTGAGTATCAGCATTATGGGATACAATCTCATTAAGGACACAGATTACTTTTATTCATCCTATAAATTCCGGGAAGACAGACGATACACGGTATACAGTGACTTGTTGGAAATCCATGTAATCGAATTGATGAAATTGAAAAACAGGCGACCAAATCCAGAGGATGAAGTTTTATATAGGTGGGCATGTCTGCTGAATGTAAAAAGCAAGGAGGAAGCGCAGATGTTAGAAAAAGATCCTTATATTGAAGAAGCGCTTAAAGAACTGGAGCGATTAAGCCTTGATCCCAAGCGCCGTGAAGAATATGAGATCAGGGATCGTAATTTGCGGGACTATGTGACAATGACTAATTATATGAAGAAGACGGGATACGAAGAAGGTAAAGAAAAAGGAATAGAAGAAGGAAGAGAAGAAGGAAGAGAAGAAGGAAGAGAAGAAGGAAGAGAAGAAGGAAGAGAAGAGGGCAAAATACAGGAAAAGAAAGATAGTGCTATTAATGCCATTAAAATGGGTCTGACCAATACACAGATTCAAACAATCACAGGTCTTTCTGAGAACGACATTGAATCGATAAGAAAATCACAATAAGAGTAAATACTCTTATTGTGATCATTGTTCACAAATTTTCAGGAAAAGCTTAATATTTTCATATTCTTCTGCTGCATTGCTTCTGCCCCGGCCTAAACGGTCGCATAAGCCTAGCAGGGCGATTTCGTGGATATCACCACGGGTTTTCATTCCCTGTATGTCTTTGAAAGGCAGGTCATTGACAACATACAGTATTTGCATATGATAATGGATAAGCTGATATACATCATCAATGAATGAAGGCTCCTGGTGAAAATACTCCTGGAAAAAGGAGAGGAATTCTCTACTCAGGCAGGCGCCGATACAATCATGATTATAGGCGGTTATTCGTCCTTTTTTAGTCTGGGTTGCAGCAGGCTTTCCGATGTCATGAAGGAGGGCGGCCCACATGAAAACCCTAGGCTTTTTGCTTTTTTTTTTTGTTTTGCAGCCTCATCAACGACCATTAAGGTGTGCTTCCAAACATCACCTTCCGGATGATGCTTAGGAGATTGTCTTGTTACCTTTAATGCAGATAGTAAAGTAAATGGATATAAGTTAAATATTTCTCTGCATGAAAATTCATCAAGGGCATGAGACGGTTTATCATCGTCCATCAAATGCCTGTCGATGATATTAATGGCTGTTATTGAATCATTGACAGAGTTATCGCTTAGTATTTGGACCAAGACCTTCCTTTTTGGCATTGTGTGGCTGGCTGATGCCGGAATCATTGACTGTATTGGAATGATTTGCATTTGCAAGCTGCTGCTGGTTGGTATGGGGTTGTTTAAATGTTTTATTGTGGTTGTTTTTAACTGACATTATGCATCACCTCTGCATTTAGTATGACCACTTTGCTTCGATTAAATGCATATGATAAAAAAGTAAAATCCAAAGCTTTTCTTTAGAAATTCTTTGGATTTTTTTGTATGTGATTTTTAGTTTTATAGAGTACTTTATCATTATGGAAAGACTGCAGGCCTGCATGTATCCATTTGATGCTCAATTTGAATTATGTTATGATAGACAAAATAACATTAAAGGATGAGTAGTTATGGGCAAATATAACATTTTAATAGTAGAGGATGATAAAGAAATCAGAGAAGGCATTGAAAGATATTTATTAAGCCAGGGTTACCACGTATATCAAGCTGCCGACGGTGTAGAAGGTATGGAGGTTGTTGAAAAAGAGAGGATTCATTTAGCCATTGTAGATATTATGATGCCCGGAATGGATGGTATTACAATGACGATGAATTTACGCCGGAACCATGATTTCCCTGTGATTATGCTTTCTGCCAAGTCGGAAGAAGTAGACAAGGTCATGGGCCTGAATATTGGTGCCGATGATTATATTACCAAACCCTTTACCCCTATGGAGCTTTTGGCCAGAGTCAACTCCCAGTTGAGGCGATATGCCAGGTATTTACAGGCCGTTGAATTTAAAACTGAAGAAAATGATCATAATTATATTATCGGCGGTCTGGAAATTAATGAAGAGACAGTAGAGGTTTTTGTAGATGGGATCCAGGTGAAAATGACGCCGATAGAATTTAAAATTCTTTTGCTATTAATGAAAAATCCCGGAAGAGTATTTTCCGCAGATGATATTTATGAAAGAGTATGGAATGAGCGGGCAGTCAATACAGAAACAATTATGGTTCATGTTCGTAACATCCGGGAGAAAATAGAGATTGATCCAAAAAATCCAAAATATTTAAAGGTGGTATGGGGCGTTGGATACAAGATTGAAAAAGTGTAATAAAATAAGGATTATTATGATATTGGCAGTATTGATAGCTGCTATTGGAACGGTGGCATTATATCCGGTCTTTAGAGACCGGGCAGCTAACTCGTATGTAACGGATCAGGCGATTTTAGATGATGGATTACTTCGTGAATTTAGTACAGGCAGCTTTGTGCTTTATATGGAAGCCAGAGAAGTGCAGGATAGCCAAAAATATAGTCCGTCAGAATTATTTCTGTCTAAGGGTTATTCAGGAAGCGAATCTCAGTATGGCTCATATGAGGTTAATGAAGTTGAATATTTATCATCAAAACAGTCATTGGCGGCAGAAATTAATCAAACCGTTTATATGTGGCAAGATAACTTTGAAAATGTCAGGACATTGCTGGAGTATGCAGTCTATGATCAGTCAGGTGAGTTGCTGGTAACAAATACCAGGAACTCAAACTTAAAGTCATTTATAAGCAGTAATAGTATACCGAAGAATCCCGGAAAGTATGCCGCTGTCATTGCGATGAACTATGATTCTATAGGAGATCTGACAGCGCAGCAATATGATGGAAACCAGCAGGAGAATACTGTGAATGTTTTGGAGAGATATAACAGGGAAAATAGTTTGTTGGGAGAATATTCGTGGGAATCAGCAGCTATAAGCCAGCCATCAGATATAACAATAGTTTACGCCATTCCGGAAAATTCAAATCTGCTGACTGCAAATAACGATTGGAATACATATCTGTCATATAGTGAATCAGGTTTTAGCGTTTGGTATTTGATGCTGCTGATAGGTATAGCCGTCATTGCATTCGTACTTCCATTTTTTAAGTCTTTGTATATCAATGACGTGAAGATTTTAAAGATACCTTTGGAAATTGCTTTGGCAGCCATCGTCAGTATCTGTGGGTTATATAATGGTATACTGTATATGGTTATAAGTACGAATTCAGGAACATTCTTACAGCCATTAACTCATTTGATTTCATCTCCGCCGGTATCATCAATTACAAATTTTATCATTAATGTTGTTGTATGGATATTAGTATTAGGTATTTGGTATATTGCGGTGGAGTCGATGCATTCAGTTGTTATTATGGGTCCTAAAAACTATTTGAAGAACAGAACTTTAATAGGGCGGTTTTGTATATGGCTAAAGATTAAAGTAAAGTCATTTATAGCTTCAATGGCAGAAATAGATTTATCGGAACAGAGCAATAAGCTGATTTTCAAAATTGTGTTAATCAACTTTTTTATCCTGTCATTATTTTGTACTATATGGCTATTTGGTATGGGTGCTGTTTTGATTTATTCAATTGTTATCTACTTCCTGCTGAAAAAATATGCCGGAGAGGCTAAGAAGCAATACGAAATACTGTTAAAAGCCACCAATGCCATGGCAGAAGGTAATTTGGATATCGTTATTGAAGATGATTTGGGACTTTTTAATTCCTTTAAAAAGGAGCTTAAGGAAATTCAGATAGGCTTTAAAATAGCTCTAGAAAAGGAAGTAGCCAGTCAAAACATGAAGACTGAATTAATAACCAATGTGTCACATGACTTAAAAACACCATTAACAGCGATAATAACTTATGTAGACTTGCTGAAAAATGTAGATATTACGGAAGAAGAACGTAGAAACCATATTGAAATCATTGATAATAAATCCATGCGATTGAAAGCGTTGATAGAGGATTTATTTGAGGTAAGCAAGGCCGATAGTAAAAACGTAACGCTTCAGTTGATTCATGTAGATTTAATAGATCTTGTAAAACAAGTTTATTATGAGTTGGCAGATAAAATTTCGGAAGCAGAGTTAGACTTCCGCTTAAACTTGCCAGACAGAAAAGTGGTGCTGTATTTAGACAGTCAAAAAACTTACCGGATATTTGAGAATTTATTTACCAATTGTATCAAGTATGCATTAAAGGGTACAAGGGTGTATGTTGACTTTGAAGAGACTGATAGTGAAGTTAAAGTTATTTATAAAAATATGTCAGCCACAGAGCTTAATTTTCCTCCGGATAAGCTGACTGAACGTTTTATTCGGGGAGACTTAGCCCGCAATACGGAAGGCTCCGGACTGGGGCTGGCCATAGCAAAGAGTTTTATTGAATTACAGGGAGGCAGGTTGGATATTGAAATAGATGGAGACTTATTTAAAGTTACCACGAGATTTCGTATTTCAAGTAATTGAACGATTTGACGGCAGTCCGGTTCACACCTTATCTTAAGTGGAGAACCGGGCTGTATCTTTGCAAGTTTTCCATACCCGGAAGGCTAACCGGCACTAATAGGCTCATACTCCGATATTGTATTTAAAACCTTCCCAACAAGAAAATCTACATATCTTTCTACTTTTGAAATATTAATATTTTCGATATCAACAAAGGATGTTTGCATAGATTGTGTATTTTCATCAATATCTCCTGATTTAGGAGATCGATATTCAAAGCTTTGATAGCTTTGGCTGATATATTCACATGGATTCGTAACCATGATATATTGGTCGAACCTGCCTAAGTATTGTTCAGCCATAATGAAATCCAGCTTTGCATCCACAGAAGTATCGCCATGATCCAGACCAAATAATACTATTATTCTCTTGGTTTGTTTTAAACTTAATTTTACTTCAATAATCATTGTATTTCTGTTTGTTATCTGAAGCATCTCACACTTTAGTTGGACAGCAGGCTTTATGTCATAATAGATATCCTCCAGTATCCTAAATTCTTTACCATCCATACTTTTATCCATGGTCTTTCGTATCAATGTATTTTTTGCCATATCAAAATATAGGTATCTCAGCCTATCTTCCCTTTCCAGCACGTCTATAGTTAATCCATAGAATAAATACTTTAGAAGATTTGTATAGTTTAACGATAATATATTATGATGCGTTTTTCCTCTTGGGTTCAGCTTTAATCTTTGTATAATTGCATTTTTTAAAAGTTCGTTCAAATATTCGAACTTTGTCTGATTCAGGTATGTGTAAATGCGGTCATTATAGAATCTTGAAATATTGTGACTGCCATTTATCCATCGGCTTAGTAAACTGGTATCTACGTCAATGCTTACGGCTATTTCACGATGATAAATACCCTCCCGATCTTTGAGTATTTTACACATAGCTAAAAATGTTTCTTGCACGATGAGATTTTCTTTTGTCCTTTTCATGGTAAATCCTCCTTAATTGTGTGTTACTATATATAACAGGACTTATCTACAAAATGTGACATTTTTTTATTTTCTTAATACTACATGTTGAGGAAAGATACCTTGTTCTGGCTATTCTGCATGCTCATAACTTGTATTTTCACTGGAACAGGAAAATATCTTTTGGTTATCATAAAAGAGTTCGAAATGTGCCTTGCAGGCTGCGGATTCTTCAATAAAACGTGTCATGTCACCTGCATCCGGGGCTTTTAATGATTTGCCAGGACTCTTTTTAACGGTAGTTACCAGCCGATATTTTCCCTTTTCCAGGATGATTTTACGAGGTGTATGAAGGATGATTTTTCCACGATTATATGTTGCAAAACGGTATTCTTTTCCTCTAAAGCAGACAACGGCGATTAAGCCCTGAAAGGACAAGTATTTAAAAGGGATATCAGCCACAGATATCATGACGGCTCGCTTTTCATTGGAATTAACACCTTGAAAGTCGTTGCATTGAATCCATGTATATGACTTTGGGAATGAACTGCCCCAGTCCTTTTCAATATACCCGACGCCCTCATTGAAGCTGACGATAGAACCATTGATTGTTAAAAAGCCTTTAAGTGTATGATGGAGGCTGATGATACCGTGATTACATTCCATTTTCGGAAAAATGGCAAATGGCCCCATGATATCGTAAGCCGGCGGTGTTAAATGCCGGTAGTAAATTTTTCCCGAACAATTGATATCGGGTGTATGAATATTAACAATAATTCCTTTATCGCAAAATATATTGTCTCCTATTTTAATATAAAATCGGTGTTTTGATGCATGAAAATCTTTATAATCGTAGTCAATAAGATACGATTTGTCGTTGGAGATAATCTGTATAAATGCTTTTTTTATACCGTTTTCAGTAATATGGACCCCTGGAATAAAGGAAATGGTCTGATTACCTTTTTGATGCTTTAAATACCAGCCTTCAAAAAAGCACTTTGATTGTTTAGTAATATGACAGTTTTTCATAGTTTCTTTTCACTTTCTGTAACCCTAAGTAACTTAGGGAGGTTATTTTGTGCAGGATTATTAATTTTATTACCTTTATAATCAAATCGGGAGCCATGACAGGGGCAATCCCATGATAATTCGTCGGGATTCCAAGAAAGCTCACAGCCAAGATGGGGACATTTGACTGAAACCATATAAACTTTACCTTCCGGTGACTTATATATACCTGATTTTCTTCCTTTATATCGGATAATACCGCCATGGCCCATGGGAATGCCCGCGAGCTTTTTAAAAGGAATTTTAAGCTTTTGCTTAATGAGTCCTGATGCAGATGTGGCAGTATCAACTGCGAGACCTTTAAGGGAAGGTATCAAATTATTTCTACTAGGGCTGAACACAGGATAGGGTGAGGTCTTACCGGATATTTCATCGGATAAAATCATCGCTGCAGCCATAGAGCTGCTCATTCCCCACTTATTAAAGCCTGTTGCCGTATATAAATTATCTATTTTGGAAGAAAACCTGCCTATATAGGGGATACTGTCATGGGTCATACAATCCTGAGCAGACCACTGCCAGAAGTTTTGACTGCCGGGGTAGAAGTTTCTTGCCGCCTGAGTGAGGCTTGTGTATTTTTTCCCTTGTCCATTCTTCCCCGTCCGATGTGGACTGCCGCCTAATAGAATACAATTATTATAGCTGCGTAAAGAATGACGGCTGCTGTCAACGCCTAGATATGCACCATCAAGCCTGGGAACATCTTCCAGTGCAATTACATAAGAGCGTTCCTGATGCATACGTATAAAATAATAGCCTGGAAAGTTAATAAAAGGAAAATGAGCTGCTAAAATAATCTGATCAGCCTGGATTGTCCCACGGGATGTAAGAACGGTGTGCTTATCAATGGCCAGAGCCGCAGTATTTTCAAAAATGTTTAAATCCTTTGAAATATGAGCAATAAATTCCAATGGATTAAACTGTGCCTGATTGTCAAATCTCAGTGCTGATTTCACAGGAAAAGGAAGCGTTGTTTGTTTTGTCAAACTGCATTTCAATCCTGCCTGCGTGGCGGCATTATATTCTTTATTTAGGGATTTATCATTGATAGTAGAGTATAGATAGGCTGGAATGCTTTCAAAGTGACATTGTATTTTTTCTTCATTGATAACGGTTTTATACATTTTAATAGCATCTTCATTGGCAAGGGCATACTGTCTGGTATATTCTTTACCATAGCTTTTAAGTAACTTTTGATAGATTAAATGATGCTGGGAGGTTATTTTAGCTGTTGTATTTTTAGTAACACCGCTGCCGATGCGCCCGGAATCAATTAGAGTATAGTCAATCCCTTTCTGCTTAAGCATATAGGCACTCAGTATGCCGGCCATGCCGCCGCCAATGATGAGCACATCCGTTTTAATAGAATTGTCCAGCGTGGGAAAAGATTTTATATTATTGTTTATCGTCCAAATGGAATCCATTGCATCCTCCGTACATATATACTTGCTATCTGCATTCTAAATTGACAAAATGTTCACTTTGTCAACTTAGGTATTAGTGTCTGCAATAGAATATATTTTATACTAAAGAATTGCATACTCACTTGGCAAGGGCAAGTGGGTTTTAAATAAGATTAAGATGTCTGCAGGCGTTCCATATTCCGTCGCAGTCTATAGAATCGGTTACATAATCGGCGATTTCTTTGAGTTCATCAATGGCATTCCCCATAGCGACTCCGATGCCTGTTTCTTGTATCATTTCATAATCGTTCATGCTGTCTCCAAATGAAACAGTTTCTGCCATATCTGTATTCAAATAGTTGCATAAATGCTGCAATCCCACTGCTTTGGAGATGTTTTTCTCAACGACATCCGCACCTGTTTTATGGGAATACATGGGGAGTTTGACCCATGGGAAGTGAGCTTCGATATCCTTAGCGCCTTTTTCATTACCAATATAGGACAGATTGTAGACCTCCATATCTAATAAATGACGGATGTTTTGAAAATCTCGTTTAGAATCACCCCAGAAATTGATGTCGTGCCTGGTCACCTCTTCAGGACTCGTAAAGTAATCTTTTTCGTCCTCGGTCGTGCCGATACAAAGTCCCTTTTCCTCTGCATAGTCAAGCAATGCTTTTAACAGCATCTTATTAAAAGTCTGCTTAAAAATCACTTCATCATTAATAGTAATCTTAGTACCGTTCATATGGACAATGGCATCAGGCGCAATGATATCCCGGTATCTGGCACTATAATGGGCATCCATATCACGTCCTGTGGCAATAACGATGGTACGGGTGCCGCGCAGTTTACCAATGGCAGCCATTGTACTGGCTGGTATACTTAAACTTTGATGATCAAAAAGTGTCATATCAAAATCAAAACTTATAATAGGTTTCATAAAAATTCCTTTCGGTTGGAAGGTTAAATTGTCGACAGATTTAATTATAATATTATGAGGCTGATGCGTCAATGTTTTCATACCCTTCATTGACAATGGAGGGTATGGTAATGCTTAAATACTAAAGTTTTATGTTAAAAAGGCATTACCCAGGACTGTTGACGGACCTCTCCTGCAATAGTATACTTTTTATATAGAACTTGAGATAGGAGATAACATATGGGAAGTAAATGTCGGGATATTGTAGTTATTGGCGGAGGTACGGCAGGCCTGGCGGCAGCGGTGGCCGCAGGCAGGAAAGGTGTAGATGTGCTGGTTTTAGAAAAGAACGCGACGCTGGGTGGAAATGGAAATTTCCCTGAGGGAATGTTTGCGGTGGAAAGCGATATTCAAAATCAATTACTAGTGGATGCCAGAGCCGATGAATATTTTAAAATGGCCATGGAATATGCCCATTGGAGACTGAATCCCAGACTGATACGGGCTTTGATTGATAAATCTGGAGAAACCATCAGCTGGCTAACCGATATGGGCGTGGAATTTGAGACGGCCCTGCACCATCTTCCGAAGATGCCTGAAGTATTTCATGTGGTTAAAGGTCCTGTTGGTACCGGAAGAGCAGTGATGAATGCCATTAAATCAGCATTATCTGAGCTGCCTGTCGAAACCATAACAAAAGCAGCTGTAATCGAATTAAAACTAAATGACAAAGGCACTTGGAACGTGACAGCACAGATAGGGGAGAAACCTGTAGATATCGAAACAAAGAATATCATTATCGCCACAGGTGGTTTTGCCGGAAATTATGATATGATTCGCCGGTTTATTCCGTCCTTTGATGAAAATGAAACTATTCTCAATATGGGCATTCGACATCAAGGCGACGGTGTCAAGATGGCTGAGGAGATAGGTGCGGCCATAGGGGATAGCGTTGCCCTGGAAATGGCGGCACCTAAATACAGAGGGCAGCCGGTTCTGGGGATGTTTTTAAGCAAGCCCAATACGATCTGGATTAACAGGCGGGGAGTACGCTTTGCCGATGAAGGGCTTGTGTATAATTTTGCCGAAAGCGCCAATGCTGTTTGGAGGCAGCCGGGAAAGGAATGCTATGTCGTCTTTAGCGAGGATATTAAAAATGCGATTTTTAAGATGGGAATGGATCCTGTGGAACAAAGGGCGATGTCTCCCGATGCAATTGAAAAAATACCGGCTGCCATTAAACATGAGACTAAAACAGGATTAGCTTTATGTACCAATGCAATAGAAGAAATAGCAGGCTTTATAGGCTGTGACCAGGCTATATTTGTGAATACAATCAAAGAATACAATGAGAGCTGCAGCAAAGGGTATGATGCCATATTTGCCAAGGATAGAAAATATATGATTCCGCTTTCTGAAGGTCCTTACTATGTAATTAAAGCCGGTGTCGGGATGATAGCGACCCATGGTGGTATTTTAACTGATGAAAAGATGCGGGTACTGGATAAAAATCAACAGCCAATGAAAGGATTGTATGCGGCAGGCATTGACGTGGGCGATGTCGATGGCGATACTTATCAGCTGGCACTGAGCGGGCATGCTTTCAGTTTTAGTATTAACGGCGGACGTATAGCAGGAGAGAATGCGGCGGAGGATTAGAAATGCAGATTGCGGATACATATTTAAAAGTGATGGGGCAGGATACACTGATTGAGGTCCTTGAGAATGTTCAAGATGCTGTTTTAATCATTGATGTGAAAGGAATAATTATTTATATCAATAAGGCTTATACAGAACAGTTTGGCGTTCTTCCGGAAAAGGTGCTTGGAAAAGACTTAAATAAAATTGAACCGGATGCTTTTGCCATACAGGCGGTAAGGACAGGAAAGCCAATCATTAATAAAGTATCTTATGTCAAATCCTTAAATATTGATACAATAGGTATTACATTTCCTCTATTTGACGTAAATCATGAAATTGTGGGTGGTTGTACCTTGTTTGAAAATGTGACAAAGATATTAAAGGTTGCTCAAGAGCTTGAGAAAACCCAGGAGATGACTGCTTACCTGCAGGAACAGTTGAATCAGCAACAGCTGCCTTCATCTTTTAACGCTTATATCAGCAACAATACCGGAATGAAAGAAGTCGTGCAATTGGCTTTAAAGGTTGCGAAAACGGACAGTACGGTCTTAATCCGCGGTGAGAGTGGGGTGGGCAAGGAGGTGCTGGCTAAGTGCATCCACGCCGAGAGTAAACGTTGTGGCTCACCGATGATTAAAGTGAATTGTGCCTCTATTCCGGAAAATCTTCTGGAAAGCGAACTGTTTGGATATGAAGAGGGTGCATTTACAGGCGCCAAAAGGGGTGGGAAAATTGGGAAGTTTGAATTGGCCCATCAAGGTACTATTTTTCTGGATGAGATCGGTGACATGTCATTTAATATGCAGGCAAAGCTCTTGAGGGTTTTACAGGAGCGTGAGATGGAGCGGGTCGGCGGAACAAAGACCATCGAACTGGATATTCGGGTCATTGCCGCTACAAATCAGGATTTGGAGCAGATGATTGAAAAGGGTGGTTTTAGAAGCGACCTATACTACAGGCTTAATGTTGTTCCATTAGTTATTCCGCCTTTACGAGAAAGAAAAGAAGATATTATGCCTCTGGTCAGACTATTTCTAGAGAATTTATCCGATGAAGAGATAGGGATTCGCCCCAATGTCAAAAAGATACTCAGGTCTTATGGATGGCCTGGAAATATCCGTGAACTGCAAAATGTCATTGAACATGCCTATATTGTCCGTAACAGTCAGAATATCGAAGCAGCTGATTTGCCAAAATATTTGCGGCCGGCTAATGTAGGTGCGGGTAATTATCATAAAGAGACAACGAATTTAAAAGATGCGGTTGAATTACTGGAGCGAGATATGATACAAGATGCCATAGAACGGTGTAAAGGGAACAAAAGCCAGGCGATTAAAGAACTTGGGATTTCCCGGAAGGGGTTTTATGAAAAAATAGCCAAATATAATCTGTGTGAAAAAGAAACAAATTAATGTATAAAGCCTTATACAATACAATTGATTGTGCTTCTTACTCAACATTGGCAAATAGGGCACAATTGCTAAAATGCCAACCTTTCCGGCATGGGAACTTGAAACGCTGTTAATATGTGTAAATAAGAAACATTAAAACTAATAATAAAAGCAAGAGTGTTTCTAAAAGAAATAGGATAATGAATGTGAAGGAAGTGCGATAAGCCTTCCTTTTCTTTAAATATAAGAGCTTTCAAGATAAGTAGAAAATTGGCACGCTTTTTGCTCATGTATAAAATTGATACAAAAAGATTATTAAAATATAAGGAGGAATTGACCATGGGTGTTGGAACCTTTGAACAGTACAAAGAGAGATTATTTAAGATGAAACCGAATATTTATATCGGTAATGAAGTTGTCGACCGTACAGATCCACGGGTAGAGCCGGGAATGTATGTAATGGGACAGACTTTTAATTGTGCACATGATGTCAGATATAAGGATTTCTGCACGGCAACATCTCACCTGACAGGCGAAACAATCAACCGTTTTACACATATTCATCAAACAAAGGAAGATTTACTTAACAAACAGAAAATGACTCGTTTACTTAGTCACAGAGTAGGTGGCTGTATCCAAAGATGTATGGGTATAGATGCCCTGAATGCTCTTTCCGTTGTTACATATGAGATGGATGAAGATTTAGGAACAGATTATAATAAGAGATTTATTGAATACTTAAAATGGGTACAGGAAAATGACATTGTTGCCAATTGTGCTCAGACAGACGTGAAAGGGGATCGTCTACAGCGTCCTCATCAGCAGGAAGATCCGGATATGTATTTAAGAATTGTCGAAACAAGAGAGGATGGAATTGTCGTCAGAGGTGCGAAATCATGTAATTCGGCAGCACCTTATGTAGATGAAATCATTGCCACGCCAACAAGATTCATGGGCTCAAAAGATAATGCTTATGCCGTAGCATTTGCTATTCCTGCAGATTGGCCAGGCGTTAAAATAGCAGCACTTCCCGGAGTCCGTCACAAACGCAGCCATATTGATGCACCAATCGCTCATGTAGGAGATTTAGAATCTTTGACTATCTTTGATGACGTGTTTATTCCAAAGGAAAGAGTATTTATGAATGGCCTTGAACATCCAAAATGTACACCATATGCAGGATTTTTAGCGTTAATGTTTGCTCATTTCCACAGACATTCTTACACAGGATGTAAGCCTGCCACATCAGAAGTGCTTGCAAGCGAAGCAGCTTTAGTGGCTGAATATAATGGCATAGAAAAGACGAGCCATGCCCAGGATAAAATCTGCCACATTATTGGCATTGCAGAGTTGGTTTATGCCGCAGGCGTAGCCAGTGCCGAAAGATGTGAAAAATCGCCTTCAGGTACGATGATTCCTGATGAAATTTTAACCAATGCCGGAAGGAAGCTAGCTGGTGAGGAGATTTATAATGAAGCCAGGATACTGGCGGATTTATCAGGGGGTTTAATTGCCACTTTACCCTTGGAGGATTCTTTCTATCATGAAGAAACTGGGGAACTCTTACATAAATATATTATGAGAAATCGTAAAGTTTCGGCTGAAAATGTTCACCGATGCTTTCGCATGATTGAAGATCAGTTAATCAGTGAATTTGGCGGAGCGACGATTGTTGCTGGCTTGCATGGCGGCGGATCGCCACAGATGGAAACAGTTGCCATGATGGGTGGATACGATCTGGAAGAATTAAAAGGCATCGCTAAATATTTGGCCGGTATTGAAAAAGATATTCCCATTTATACAAGAAAAACCGTAACTCCAAGAAGAGTTTTGGAAAAATATCGTCAGATAGAGCTGGCAAAACAGGCGAGGAAATAATGTTGGAGGTTAAGGAAATGGGATTAAATAGTATAGGGGTAGTCGGTGCCGGAGCGATGGGAACAGGCATTGCCCATGTGGCGGCCATGTCAGGCTATCAGATAATATTAAGGGATATAGACCAGAAGTATCTGGATAAATCAATCAACCGGATGTCCTCCTTGATGGACCGCTCTATTTCCAAAGGAAAGATTACCGGGGAAGATAAAGCAAATACGTTGGGAAGAGTTAAGACAACAACCGAGTTAGGAGATTTTAAAGACTGTGATTTGATCGTTGAAGCAGTTATTGAAAATATGGATTTGAAGCAACAGGTGTTCGCGGAGCTTAACACGATTTGTAAAGAAGAAACTATTTTCGCGACGAATACCTCATCAATGTCAGTAACGGCTATTGGCGCCGCTTCAGGCAGAGAAGACAGATTCTGTGGAATCCACTTCTTCAATCCGGTTCAAGTAATGAAATTAGTTGAGATCATTAGCGGCCTTAACACATCGGAAGCGACAATCAAAGCTGCCTATGATTTGGCTCAGGGTATGGGAAAAACGCCGGTTCATGTAAAGAAGGATATGCCGGGATTTATTGTAAACCGTCTGCTGGTACCTTATTTAAATGAAGCGGCTCAGATGTATGCGGAGGGTATTGCGTCTATTGAGGATATTGATACCGCCGTAAAGTTAGGGCTTAATTACCCGATGGGACCGTTTCAGATGCTGGATATGGGCGGCGTTGATTTAACGGTTACTATTATGGACTATTTTAAAGAGGAATTTGGCAATAACAAGTATGCGCCTGAATTATTACTGCGCCAGATGGTAAGGGCTAATAAGCTTGGCCAGAAGACAGGTGAAGGTTTCTATAAATATGATGCATAATGAGGAGGAAATATCGTTGGGCTATGAATATATAAAGCTGGAAGTTAAGGACCAGATAGGTATTATCACGCTTAACCGCCCTAAGGTATGGAATGCATTATGTGCCGGGTTGAATTATGAATTGGCAGATGCGCTCGGAAAAATACATCATGACCAGTCGGTCAGGGTTTTGATCCTGACCGGGGGTGATAAGGTATTTGCGGCAGGTGCGGATGTGAAAGGCATGCAGAATGCGACACCTTTTGAAGCGGAAAGAACCGCTTATCTTGGGCACATGATGAATGACATGCTGGAAGCTTTGCCGATACCTGTAATTGCGGCAGTTAACGGCGTTGCTTTAGGTGGAGGTTGTGAACTGACTCTGGCTTGTGATTTCAGGCTGGTTGGAAAAAATACTAAATTTGGTTTGCCTGAAGTTGGGCTTGGCATTTTGCCGGGAGCGGGCGGAACTCAGAGGCTGACAAAGCTTATAGGAGCAACAAAGGCCAAAGAAATGGTTATGCTTGGAAAAAACATCAAAGGTGAGGAAGCCTACAATATTGGCCTTGCCACAGCTGTAACGGAGGATGCGCTGGTAATGGAAGCAGCCATGGAAATGGCAGAAAAGTTAAAGAAAAAGCCGGCTTCAGCATTACGTATGGCAAAGGCAGCCATTAATTATGGCGAAGATTTTGGTACAGGTACAGGAAAAAACTTTGAAAAACTGATGTTTTCATTATTATTTTCCACAAAAGACCATCAGGAAGGCTTAGATGCCTTTATTGAAAAGAGAGAGCCTGCATTTGATCATCAAAGGTAATTGAAAGGACAGATAAAGCCATGATTGACCTTAAAATATTGGTGGAAACAGATAAAGCGGTGATATATGCAACGAAAGAAAAGGTAGCTGTATTAGCATTCCGTGCGGAAGACAGCACTATTGATGATGTAACCGCAAAGTGGGCATCAGATGAATTGGCTGCCTTGGAGTTTGAAATAATCGGTGTTGTGATTATATCTGAGAGAAAGGATTTCTGTGTAGGAGCCAAATTAAATTGGATAGAAAGTTATCAGGAAGAAGATAACCGGGAGATCCTTGAGGCGATTTCAAGTAATTATCAGTCCTTAATAAAGCGGATACAAAATTTTAAAAAGCCGGTTGTCACATTGATTAAAGAGAAGACATTGGATTATGGTGCAGAACTGGCATTATGCAGTCCTGAAGTCATCAGTATCAATGAACTTGTTTTTGGATATCAAACAAAAGGCTTTGCACTGACAAAAACAGCAGACGAGGCCGTCAAACGTCGCCTGCTTCCGGAAACAGTGAGCATTGTAGAGAGAAATGTATTGTTGATTTCCGGTATTCAAAAAGTTTGTCAAATGCACAGGAGGCTTAACGAAATGAAAGAAAAGATGAATCAGGTCATTGAGGAAAAAATAAATCCTAAACTCATGGAGCACCAGGGTTGGATAGAACTTGTTGAGATCACTGATGAAAGGGAGGCGGTCATCCGTTTCAGGGGTGCTTGCAGCGGCTGTATGTCTAATCAGGAAACATTAGATGAAACTATATTGCCTATTTTAAAGGAGCACGTGCCTGAAGTTAAATCTGTCCTGATATCCGGCGATGTAACGCCTGAATTGCTGGATTTGGCAAAGAGCCTTTTGAGTAAATAATTTTACAGGAGGATATAGTTAGTGAATCAGATCAGAGAAGTTTATGAACAAATAAAATTAGCTGCCGCACCCACAATGGCTGTAGCATCTGCAGGCGATGCCGATGTATTAAAAGCTGTTCTGGGAGCCTGTGATATGGGCATTGTAAAACCGATTTTGGTAGGTGATAAGGAAAAGATTATCGAGATTGCGGCGGATAAAGGTTTTAACTTAACGTCTGCTGATATTATCAATATAAAGGACCCTAAAGAAGCTGCAGAGCGTGCCGTAGGCCTGGCAAAACAGGGGGAAGCGGACATTGTCATGAAAGGGTTTCTGGAATCCGCCGATTTTCTCAGGGCAGTAGTGAATAAAGTAACAGGCATAAAGCTTCCTGGGCGGACGATTTCCGCCATAGCTGTCGTGGAGCTTAAGAAACTTGGACGTATGGTCTTTATTACGGATCCAGGATTTATACCGCTTCCGGATAAAGAAATGAAGGTTAAAATAATCGAAAATGCAGTGGATGCGGCAAAGAAATTAGGAATTGACGAACCAAAAGTCGCTTTATTGTGTGCGGCTGAGACCGTGAATCCTAAGATGATTTCCACCGTTGATGCTTTCGAAATCAATGAAATGTATAACAAGGGAGAAATTAGGGATAGTGTTGTTGCCGGGCCGATTTCCTTTGATTTGGCGATCTCACCTGAAGCGGCTGCCCATAAAGGATATACGAATCCAGTGGCAGGCAAGGCTGATATTTTGGTGGTGCCATCTTTAGAGACGGGAAATATTTTATACAAATCATTATCTTATTTTGCAGAAATGGAAACTGGTGGCATTATGACGGGAGCCAGTGTGCCGATTGTGTTTACATCAAGGGCGGACACTGCAGAGACGAAATTGAATACAATTGCACTTGCAGTATGCCTTGCTCAAAACAATAATTAATTTAGGAGGTATTTACCATGTTAGACTTTAAAAATTGTCCGATAGAACTACCATCATTTGATTTGGCAGGTAAAGTAGCGGTCGTTACAGGAAGCACGGCAGGTCTTGGCTATGGTATGGCTATCGTTTTGGCTGCCTATGGCGCTAAAGTTGTTGTCAACAGCAGGCGCCAGGAAGATTGCGACCGGGTTGCCGGAGAAATTAATGATATGGGTGGGGAAGCTATCGGCATAGCAGCTGATGTCCGCATCAAGGCAGAGATTGATCAGATGATAGCAAAGACAGTGGCAGCTTATGATCGCGTTGATATTATGGTAAGTAATGCCGGAATCGGAATTACTAAAAGAGTCATAGAAATGACGGAAGATGAGTGGGATGAGGTCTTAGATACGAATCTTAAAGGTGTATTCTTCTGTGATGCGGCAGCAGCCAAAGTCATGATTGAAAAGGAAATCAAAGGGAGAATTATTAATATTTCATCGGCAGGTGGTTTAGTAGGCACCAAAAATATAGCGGCTTATTGTGCTTCAAAAGCCGGGGTTGTCAGCCTCTCAAAGACAATGGCCATGGAATTTGGCAGATATGGCATTACTGCCAATACGGTATGCCCGGGTTATATACCCACATCTATTAATCAGAAACCATTGTCGATACCAAAGGTGAGAGAACAGATCTTAGGAAAAACTGCATTAAGACGCTTAGGCGAAGTCCATGAAATTGCGGCCGTAGTGCTATTTTTGGCATCTGATGCTTCAAGCATTGTTACAGGCGCTTATATCGCCGCAGATATGGGAACGACATGTAATTAACGTACCAAAGGCGTTATGGTTTATTTCATAAATTTCAAGAATTCTTTTTCAAAAATAACTGTTGCCGGGTTGGGATTATCTTTCTTCCATAACAGATTCACGGTGAGGTAACATCCATCATCGCTAAGCTCAATGGCAGCCTGATCAGACACAAGGTAAAGAAGATGTTCCGGAATGATGAAAAAGCCTTTGTTTAGTGATACAGAAAATAAAGCATTTTCCACATTACGGACTTCCTTGGCAACATTGAGCCTTGCACCATGTTTTTTAAATAGGTTTTTATGGAAGTCATAGGCAATTGTATTCTTCTCTTTGGATAACATAACAGCCGGCAGTTCAGATAAAGCCTGGATGCTGATACTCTTTTGGAGGCTTAAGGGATGGCTGGTGTTGACGACAGCATATAGTTTATCACGAAGAATATGCCTGCTCATTAAGCCGGGAAAGTAAGAGTCATCCACATGGGTGGCAAATGCAATATCCAGCTGATCCTCATTGAAAGCAATTAATAAATCTTCTAAATCGTAGGATTGCAGTTCTAAGCTGATTTGTGGATGTACTTTACTGAACTCAACAATGAAGTTTTTGAAGAAAGGCTTTACCGCAGCTTCTAAAAAGCCAATGTTCAGCACGCCGTTAGCCGCTGCTGCTGCGGCATGGATGCGTTCCATGGACTTGTTATATGTATTGATGATTTGCTTTGCTTCTACCTCAAATAGTTTTCCGATTTGGGTCAGTTCAACTTTGTGGGTGTTCCGGATCAGCAGCGGTGTGCCTACTTGATGCTCTAAATCGTGGATATGGCGGCTTAGAACTGGTTGGGTCAGATATAACTGACTGGCGGCTTTGCTGTAATTTAAACAGTTTGCCAGAACTAAGAATTCATTAAGACGGTTAATATCCATAATTAATCTCCGTAACTTTTATATTTTATGTTATAATTTGTATATTGACTAAATTATAACATAAACACGACAATAAATCAAACTTGTTATGCACTTTATGCATGACAATGAACAGGAGGAAATAGCTATGCACAAATATCCAGTATCTATTGATAAGATGCCTTATAAAATCGAGGAATATGACACTCCATTGGTGGATTATCCCACACCTGAAAAAAATTTACCCGGTACCTGGGCCATTACCAGTGATATGGCAATGGTAGACTTATCACATCCATGGGGAAATGATCAGCCAACATGGCCGGCAGGGGAACAGCCCTGGACAACACCGGTACAATACATGTCGAAGTTTAACCGGAGGACGCAGCTGATGCATAATTTTTGCCAGCATGTATCTACCCATTACGATGCGCCTTCCCATGTCTGCCAGGAAAGCCCTTTTGTTGATGAAGTACCTATTGAAAAGTTTATTGCCCCCGCAGTGGTATGGAAAGTTGAATGCGGGCCGATGGATACCATAACGCCAGAAATGCTTGCAAAATGCGAGCCAAAGCTTCAGCCGGGTGATTTTGCCATCATTGTTACAGGCTGGCATCGTCTGTACTCAGATTCAGACCGGTATTTCTTATGGAGTCCGGGACTGTCAGAGGCAGCAGGTGAATGGCTGGTAGAGCAGGGCGCTTCAGGTTTTGGGATTGACTGCCAGGCGCTTGATCATCCTTGTGCTTCTTATATGGCACAGCATGGGCCGGGACCATTGGTACCTCGTGTAGTTGATTTGTATGAAAATACATTCTTCCCCGGACGTAAAGCGAAAGAAGATCATCCAAAATGGGAGCCGGTGCATGAAGTATTTTTAAAGAGAAATATACCGGCATGGGAAAACGTAGGCGGAGATGTTGATAAAGTACTTGGAAAACGCTGTGTGATTTGTGCTTTCCCAAGCCGTTGGCATAAGGGCGACGGATCAATCGTGCGTATGATCGCCTTTATTGATAAAAATGATTTAAATGATATACCTGATCGTACATATAAATATGGAACTTATTAATAGTTAAGACGAGAACCCCTATCTTGAATTTACAGGATAGGGGGCCTCTGTTACTATACTTTAGCTATTTCTAGTATAAACTAAAGGATATTATTATTTAACACGTTTTAAAGCACAGATGATGTCCAGCAGCCCTTCTTCTATATCACAGGCGCCTTCAAGAATTTTTTCCAGCCCTTCGCAAACGTCACCACAGCGGACTTCTTTAAGTCCTTCGTGGATATCTTTAATACCTTCTTTAATGTCAAAGATACCTTCCTTGATGTGTTCTTTGTCTTCAAGGCAGAGAAGATTTAATCCTTTAATAAGATCTTTTAAACCCTCTTCAACATCCTCAAGCCCTTCACGGATATCCTTTTCTCCTTCGCAGATATCGTCGTTAAGAATATCCCAGACACCTTCACGGATGTCTTTAAGGCCTTCCTTTATATCATGGATACCCTCACGAATAAGTTCTTCACCTTCATTTTTCCAGCATTTGTTATTGTCATTACACATATGATTCACTTCCTTATTTATTTTTTACACTTGCTCTCATCTACAGCCCTGGTGGCATACAAATGAGAGATAGTGAAAGTGTTTTCCTTTCACTATTTATAAGTGTAATATATATATATTCATAGAAGTGAAAAATGTCACTATTTGTAAATAAATGCTGTAATTTATAATTTATTTAATGATTTATGCCAATTTGTTGCAGGCTAAACCACCGGATGGAATTTTTTCTGCCGGCTGATAACCAATGCAACGATCAAGAGGGCGGCGGCAAAGCCAAGCTGTACCAGGATTCCCTGCAGGTAAGGCTGAATATTTGCAGTGTTTAGGCTTGTTATATCAGTGAGAATGTCATTATTACGGATGTACCAGTAAGCCGGTAAAAATTTCGCTATAGATAAAATACCGGAGCCAAGTAATTCCTGGGATATAAAGATGCCGCAAAGAAAACTCATTCCCAAAGAGATACAATTGGTCATAAAGGTTAAGGACTCGGTTGTCTTTAAAAACTGTCCCAGTAAAAAAGCAATTCCCATGCTGACGATAAGGAAAATCAAGCTGTTAAGAACACGTAAAGCAGATGTCAAGGTAAATATGTCATTTGAATTTAAAGCTACCATGGCGGCCATGAATATTCCCCATAAAACTAGGGAGATCACGATACACCCAAGGGCAATCTGAATATTTCTTTCCCTTAAAGTCAAGGAAGAAGCTTCCATTCTTTTGGATATATCTCTTTGATTAAACACCATTAAAACGGGACCTAGTGCGGAAATGACTATGGCGATGAGAACATAGGGCAGATATTGAAAATAAGCTGCAATCATCGATACCCCCCTTGGTTCGCCGGTATTCAGTTCAACTGCCGTAGTAAGGGCTAAATCCTCCGAAGTGTTGATAAGGGCATCAGCAAGCTTAAATTCCGCATTTAAATAGGCGTTTATAGTGGCCAAATAACGATCAATCTGATTATCAATATAAATACCGGAAGTTGATCCGGGCAGCTTTGTGTTTTCTAATAGGAGATTGGTGCTTTTACTTAAAAAAGTTTCTTCAAACCCGTCAGGTATCCATAAAATATATTCTATGTCCCGAAAAAACAGAGCGTCTTGAAGTGCTTCGGTATCGTCAGGTAAATCAACTAATTCGTGGCGTTCCCCCAAATAATCGGCCAATGCTTTAGACAGGCTGCTTTGGTCCCGGTCGACTACCGCCATTGGTATCGGTGTATTGCTAAAACGTCCATCAATGTCAGAATTACTTGTATTAGCAAATAAGATAAATACTGCGATAAAAACGACGGTATAAATCAATATTGATGTTATATTTTTTTTTACAATTTTATAAAAGCAGTTAAATACTGGCATATCTTTTCCTCCTCAGGACCAAAATACTAACGGTGCAGAAAATAGCTGAAATGATGATAAGGCTTATTATATTGCGCGTATAACGGGAATAATTATCATAAACGCTCAAGCAATAAAAGGCATCTGTCAGCAGTGCGGCAGGGTTAATGCGGTTAATGGCAGGTGCATAATGTTCAACGATGTTTTTCATATTTTGCAGCATCAATCCACTTAAGAAGCAGAGGAAAAGGGAGGAGGAGGTTAATAGGCCCTCAGCGGTACGCTGGCGTACCTTTAAGATTGAGCCAATGAAAACACCAAAACTGACACCTATAATACATCCCACAAAACCAGTCAGGATTACAAAGCCCCATTGTTCCCCAAAGTTGACGCCTAGGATAAAAATCAAGTAAGCCATGACAATCAGCAGCAGTATAAATTGTGTACAAACAGATGCTGTGAAATCAACTAAAACCATGAACATTTTCCTTGTAGGTGTCACACAGCGTCTTGCCGCAAGGGAAGACCGGTTTGCCTGGATATTAACGACTCTATAAAATCCTTGATAGCAGCCAAAGAGACATTGCATTGCAATCAATGCATAGAAGTAGTTTAAAAAAGTATCCGTTTCGCCTCTTCCCAATGTGATTTCCTTATTTGCCTGAAATTCACCATTAACATCTTCAATAACCTGAGAAATTAGCTCAGGACGTGTTTGGGCAATAGTGGCTACTGTGCCAAAAGTCTGCAGAAAACGATCTGAAATGGTTTTTAGGACGCTGGCATTTAGGCTTTCTTTGGCCACAACCAGACGAATGTCATTCTCAACATAAAAAATACCTTCGATTTCTCCGTTTTCCAATAATTTCTCTGCCTGGACAGAATCTACATATTGAGGATTAATCAATGCCTCATCTCCACCGGCAAGCTGCCTGGCCATGGAGGTAAAAGCTTCAGCGTTTTCTCCTTCTTTAAGTGTTACTATAGCAACCGGGATTTGTGAAAAATTTTCTGTCGTTTTTATAATACTGCTAAAACCAAAATGAAAGAGCGTTCCAAGTATAATAGGAAACAATAATGTCCAGAACAATTGGCTTTTATTCCTTATAGCCGATAAAAGTGCATATTTAAAAGAGTGCAGCATAATGGTCCTCCTTCTAGTCGCGTAATTGTTTGCCTGTGATTTCTAAGAACACGTCGTTTAAAGTGGGAAGCTCGGAGAACACCCGGCCACAGCCTAAGTTATGTTCGTTTAGATAATTCAGCAGGTTAACCAGGTTGTGGCTGCCTCTTCGGCAACGTACCGTCAACAGGGCATCTTCGAACTCTACTGAAAATACATGCTTCAGGTTTTTAATATTCTCAATATGTTCTTTAGGTAAATCTAATAATTCAATACGAATGGTTTCTCCGGTTTTTATCATTAATTTTAATTCTTCCGTGGTGCCTTCCGCCAGATTACGTCCTTTATCCATAATGATAATGCGGGAGCAAATTTGTTCCACCTCTTCCATGTAATGAGAGGTATAAATAATTGTCGCACCATTTTCATTAAGGGATTGGATACCTTTTAAAATACGATTACGGCTTTGCGGGTCTACGGCCACTGTCGGTTCATCCATGATGATTAACTTAGGCTTGTGGGCAATACCGCAGGCGATATTTAATCGACGCAGCAGTCCGCCTGAAAGTTTTGAAGGATAGAACTTCATATAATCCTCCAGACCGACAAATTCAATGGCCTCTTTGACCAGGCTCTTTCTTTTCTGTTTATCTCTAACATATAGCCCGCAGAAATAATCCACATTTTCAGATACTGTCAAGTCCTCGAATACAGCAACATTTTGAGAAATGATACCGATATTTCGTTTGATATCATAACTATCCGGCGACATCGGCTTTCCAAAAATCTCAATGAGTCCTTTGTCGAACTGCAGCAGTGACAAAAGACAATTAATGGTTGTTGTTTTACCTGAACCGTTAGGCCCTAAAAGCCCGAGAATTTCTCCTTTTTCAATGATAAGGTTAAAATGGTCTACTGCAGGGACATCTTTATAACGCTTGACTAAATTTTCTATTTTTACAACAAATTGTTTCATAAGTAAGCTCCTCTCCAATTGATTTTATTATCTTATCATTTTTATTGTAGCCCTTGTAGTGTCTGGCGTCATAACTAAATATGACAAATGTCATGAACTGTGTTATAATCAATATAGTATTAGCCTCCATTGACAATGGAGGGTACCAAGGTGGGAACAAAATGCTTGTATTATTTATTAAATTATTATTGATGCTATTTGGTATAGGTTTACTGAACCAGGAAGTGCCGTCGGTTTTTTCTGTAGCTGTACTTTTATTCGCCGTGATACTCACAGCAATAAACCAGTATTTTAGTTCTCGCTCTGTTACAATACTTAGTGTCGGTATTTATTTTATCCTCAGCTGCTTATTTCCTGTATTTTGTCCCTTCCTGCCATTATTCTGCCTTGACATATGCGAAGTGGACAGGCGTTATGCAATAGGGTTTATATTATTCCCTCTGATAGTACATATGAACGGCTGGCATTTAATCAATACGGCTTGCTTAACGTTATTGCTTTTTCTTGCGGCATGTATGGCATATATGTGTGGGCAGATTCGCAGCATGATGGAAGAAAACAGGAGCATCAGGGATAGCAGTACCGAATTGAATTTGATACTGAAAGAGAAAAATCAGCATCTCATGGAAAAACAGGACTATGAAGTCCATCTTGCCACTTTAAAAGAACGAAACCGTATTGCAAGGGAAATCCACGATAATGTGGGGCATATTCTTTCACGTTCTATTTTGCAAATGGGGGCCTTGGAAGTGATTAATAAAGACGCGGGCATCGACACCCAGATAAGTGGGATTAAAGAGACACTTTCTCAGGCTATGGATAATATCCGCCAGAGTGTCCATGATTTAAGGGATGATTCTGTTGATTTACGTGAGGCTCTTGATAACATAGTGATGAATGTAGACCGCGATATCAATTTAGATTATGATGTCAGCCGGGAGATGCCTGGAAAGATTAAATATTGTTTTTTGACAGTATTAAAAGAGGCTATGACCAATGTTTCAAAACATAGTGATGCGACCAGTATCCATCTTGCAGTGCAGGAACATCCGGCCATATATCAGCTGCTCATCCATGACAATGGAACAAAGGAACCTTCTACAGTAACACACGGCATGGGCCTTTCCAATATGGAAGAGCGGGTCAGGGCATTGGACGGTCATTTTCTGGCCAACTGGAAAAATGGTTTCCGTATTTTTATCTCAATACCAAAAACAGGAGGACATAATGAATGAACATAATTCTTGTTGATGATGATGCCCTGGTGTCAATTTCACTGAAGACAATTTTAGAAGCCGGAAAGGACATTACCGTACAGGGCATAGGAAAGAGTGGCCATGATGCCGTTCGCTTGTATTTTAAGCATCAGCCGGACGTTGCTCTTTTGGATATTCAAATGCCGGGAATGAATGGGCTTGAGGCGGCAAAGGATATTCTTGGCCGCGATTCTAAAGCGAGGATTTTGTTTCTGACAACATTTTCAGATAATGATTACATTATACAGGCACTTAATATAGGCGTCAAAGGTTATATATTGAAACAGGATTTTGAAAGTATTATCCCAGCCCTGAAAGCGGTGATGAGTGGGCAAAGTGTCTTTGGCAGAGATATTGTTTCAAAACTGCCGGGGCTGCTCCATGGAAATAAAATTATTTCCTATCGTGACTTTGGAATCAGTGAAAAAGAAGAAGAAATCATCACCCTGGTTACCCAGGGGTTAAATAATAAAGAGATAGCAGAGCAAGCATATTTGAGTACGGGAACGGTCAGGAATTATTTAAGTTCCATTCTTGATAAATTAGGTCTCAGAGACCGTACTCAGTTAGTGGTTTTCCATTATCAGCATCATTAGTGGATTTGCTCAAGGTAAATAAAAAAGGAGTGTTTTACGAATGAAAAAATTTTTGTGCTATTTGGCATTAACACCTATTGCGGCATTGCTGGTGTTTAGTGTTGTCATCTTTACGTCTCAAAGTCAAGAGGCTGGGGCTGTGATTGACAGCATCACCAAAAGTGAGGGTGCAGTGCAGGAAGAAGCTACACAAACGGAAGGTATTTTAGTGGGCAAAGATAAAACAGATGGCAGCTCAGAGACTCATAAAGATGAGTGGAATCTGCGGCTAGTCAATGAAAAGAATCCCCTTCCGGATGATTTTGTGCCGATATTATCTGAAGTATATGAAGGGTATGAATTTGACAGCAGGGCGGTAGGGCCTCTAAGGTCGATGATGAAAGCAGGTAATGAGGCCGGTCTTCAATTGAAGATATGCTCCGCATACCGAACTTTAGAAACGCAGGCAGAATTGTTTGAAAAACAGGTATCAGGGCAGCGTTCTAAGGGACTATCTGAAGAGGCTGCTATTGCCATAGCTAAAAGGACGGTAGCTTATCCTGGAAGGAGTGAGCATAACCTTGGGCTTGCAGTTGATATTGTTTCTGAAAGCTACCAGCTTCTTGATGATGGTTTTGCAAATACGAAAGAAGCCATATGGCTTAAGGAACATTGTGCTGAGTACGGTTTTATTTTAAGATATCCTGAGGATAAAACAGATATTACGGAAATCATTTATGAACCGTGGCATTTTCGTTATGTTGGCGTAGAAGCAGCAACATATATCATGGAAAATGGGTTGTGTCTGGAAGAGTACTTACAAAAATAAGAATATCCGTACTAACTGATGAATATAATTAAAGCGATGCCAAATTAAAGGAGATAATCAATGATACAGGATATATTTACCTTGCTTATAGAACGACGGGAGTTTTTCTTAAGTCTGCTTGGAGAGCATCTCGCCATTTCAACTCTTTCGATAATAATTGCCATAATCCTTGGAGGCATGATTGGAATACTGATTAGTGAATATCATAAATCAAGCAAATGGATATTGGGGGTCATTCATTTTATTTATACCATCCCCTCGATATCTTTACTTGGATTCCTCATTCCTTTTTCCGGAATCGGCAATGTTACGGCAGTGATTGCCCTGACAATTTACGCATTGCTGCCAATGGTTAGGAATACCCATACAGGGATAACCAATATTAATGCGGGCGTTTTGGAAGCAGCGAGGGGCATGGGCAGCACGAAACTACAGATTTTGTATAAGATAAAATTACCGTTGGCAATGCCGGTTATTATGTCTGGCATAAGAAATATGGTTACGATGACTATTGCCCTTGCTGGTATTGCGTCCTTTATCGGGGCAGGAGGACTTGGTGTCGCCATTTACAGGGGGATCACTACAAATAATGCGGCGATGACAATGACAGGGAGCCTGCTGATAGCCTTGCTTGCTATTATAGTGGATATAATTCTTGGTTATGTAGAAACGAAGATGAGTAGGCATAGGAAGTCCACAGCACCCCGCAGGATTGTTATGGCGGCAGCCGGTGCCGCTATTTGTATGGGTATAGTCCTTGGACTTTTTTGGAATAATCAAGATAACAAGACTATCCATATCGCCACAAAACCAATGACAGAGCAATATATTATTGGTGAAATGCTGGATTTGCTCATTGAACAAGATACAGATTTAAATGTGGAATTAACCTCCGGCGTCGGTGGAGGAACTTCCAATATTCAGCCGGCGATGGAAAGTGGAGAATTTGACATTTATCCGGAATATACGGGTACCGGCTGGAACATGGTACTTAAAGAAGAAGGCCTTTATAATGAGGATATGTTTGGCACCCTGCAGGCTAAATATTATGAAAGGCTTGATATGACATGGGTTGGTATGCTGGGTTTCAATAACACCTATGGTTTAGTTGTGAGAAAAGAAATAGCTGACAAGTATAGCCTTAAGACGTATTCTGATTTGGCGGCTGTCTCTGATGAATTGATTTTTGGTGCCGAATATGACTTCTATGAACGAGAAGATGGCTACGATCCTATGTGCGAGGCTTATGATTTTAATTTTCAGTCAACAATGGATTTGGATATTGGATTAAAGTATCAGGCAATTAACAGCGGGAAAATAGATGTTATGAACATCTTTACAACTGACGGGCAGCTTAGTGTATCTGAGGTTGTAGTACTGGAGGATGATAAAGGCTTTTATCCATCTTATATGTGCGGCAATGTTATACGTAATGAAGTATTGGAAACCTATCCTGAACTTTATGAGGTGTTTGACAGGCTTACGGGATTACTTACCGATGACTTAATGGCCGATATGAACTATCAGGTTGAGACAGGAGGCAGGGAACCACGGGATGTGGCTGAGGATTTCTTGAGTGAACAAGGACTGTTATCCTCACAAGTGAGTATCCTCACAAGGGGGGAATAGGAGGCTTTTATGGGTGTGTTTATTGAATACAAGAATGTGCAAAAAAAGTATGGTGAGCAGGCAGTAGTAGATAATTTCAGCCTAGCCATTTCTAAGGGAGAATTTGTGACTATTATAGGTTCATCTGGGTCTGGGAAAACGACGATTTTAAAAATGGTTAACGGCTTGATTTTACCTGATCAGGGAAATGTTTATGTGGAGGGCAAAGATATTGCCAAAGAAGACTTAATTGTATTACGAAGAAATATTGGTTATGCAATTCAAGGAAGCGTTCTTTTTCCTCATATGACGATTGAAAAAAATATAGCCTATGTTCCTAATCTGCTGAATAAAGGAGATAAGAAAAGAACAAAAGCGGCTGTGAGGAAGTGGCTGGAGATTGTCGGATTAGCTGAAGATATGCTGGAGCGTTTCCCTGATGAATTATCAGGCGGCCAGCAGCAGAGGGTGGGAATTGCCAGGGCGTTAGCGGCTTCTCCAGATATTTTAATTATGGATGAACCCTTTGGGGCAGTGGATGAAATCACCAGAGTCCAGCTTCAGGATGAGATTTCACGGATTCATAAACAAACAGGTATTACTGTTATGTTTGTGACACATGATATTAAAGAAGCACTTAAGCTGGGGACGAAAGTCCTGGTTATGGATCAGGGGGAAATTCAGCAGTTTGCCAAACCGGAGGAAATTATGGAAGCACCGCAGACGGAGTTTGTGGGGCAGTTGGTTCATTCGAGATAAGCTTACAAGCTTACAATATACCAAGGAAATATAGATTGGCCTAAAGTGGATAATGGCGGAATTGAGTTTGCCATTATCCGTGCTGGCTAGGAAGACTGGCAAGCCAGGAAGATATATACTTTAAACAAATTATTCGGCTGCAACAGCCATAGGGATGCCAATTGGTAATTATTGGTATTCTTATGCCGCGACTGTTTTGGGAGCAGAAACAGAAGCGGCGGCATGCTTACAGGTCCAAAATATCAATTACCTGTAGTAGGTCATTACAAATGTAGCTGCATAATTGTGCGATTTCTGGGATTGGCTCACACATATCTGGTACCATACATGCGGCAGCGCCAGCTGCATGGGCGGCACGAATACCGTTATAGCTATCTTCTAGAATGAGACATTCCTTTGGGTCTTTATTAAGTTTCCGGGCGGCGGTTAGGAAGATTTCCGGGTCAGGTTTGCCTTTTTGTACTTCATCACCGCAAACCGTCTGCTGGATATATCCATAGACGCCTGAAGATTCCCATAATTTAAATGCTGAGTGGCGTGGCGTCGAAGTAGCAATGGCTGCCGGAAGCGAGTTATCACTGAGATATATTAACAACTCCATTAAGCCTTTTTTTAAAGGTACGGGCTGTGTAGCCAGATAAGAATTCACATAAGTGGCGCAGATTTTCTCCGCTTGAAGGAAATCGAATCTTCCATTGAACCATTTTTCAAACACTTTCTGGCAATTAGAGAATGAAAGTCCGCACATCTGCTTAAAGAGATCTATTGATAATGGAAAACCCATTTCGCCGGAGGCCTTTTGATAGCCTGTATATGCAAGACGTTCAGTATCAAACATCAATCCGTCCATATCAAAAATTACTGCTTGAATCATATTGATAAACCTTTCTATTAATGTGAATAAAAGCAACTAGTATCTTTTAGTATTTTATAATAATTGATAAAGAAGCGCAATAGATAAAAATTATTATTGGAAGTAATAAATAAGATTCTAGGGAATAAGTATAAGGAGGCACGTCCATGAAAATTGACCGTTTAATCGGTATACTTACTATCCTCTTACAACAGGTAAAGGTCACCGCTCCTTTTCTTGCTGAGAAATTTGAAGTATCCCGACGGACGATTAACCGGGATATAGAAGAACTTTGCAAGGCAGGGATTCCCCTTGTTACCATGCAGGGGTCAAATGGTGGGATTTCGATTATGGAGGGATACCGGCTGGATCGAACGCTCCTTACCTCATCGGACATGCAGGCGATTCTGGCGGGACTAAGAAGCCTTGACAGTGTAAGTGGAACGAATAGATATCAGCAGTTGATGGAAAAGCTGTCGGTTGGGAAATCTAACGTGTTGGCCTCTAATAATCACGTGATGATTGATTTATCCTCCTGGCATAAAACTTCCTTGGCGCCTAAAATAGAGCTTATCCAAGTGGCTATTGACAGGAAAGAGAAAATTGAATTTATCTATTATTCACCAAAGGGCGAAGGCAGGCGTATTTTAGAACCATATCTATTAGTATTTCAATGGTCTTCATGGTATGTTTGGGGCTATGACACGAAACGTTTAGACTATCGAATGTTCAAATTAAACCGCATGCTGGAATTGAAATGTACAGGTGAATTCATTGAATCAAGGGAAATACCGGAATTTAAAATAGAAAACGAAAGGATTTTCCCCAAAAATATCCAGGTGGCAGCCCTCTTTGAGCCGGTCATGAAATGGCGTCTCATTGAAGAATATGGGATAAATAGTTTTAAAGTGCAAGATGATGGAAAAATGAGGTTTCAGTCAGGTTTTATGGATAAAGAAGGATTATTTGGCTGGCTGCTGAGCTTTGGCAATCAAGTAGAACTTGTTGAGCCTAAAGACTTGAGAATTGAATTTATCAATTTAACTAAAAAAATTACAGAAAAATATGAGTGATTAATTTCCATAAATTAATTGACATTTAAATCTATCTTCATAGCAACAAAGCCGCTGCAGTTCTGACTTAATCTGTAGTTGTGCAACGGCTCCTTTATTACCTAAAGAAAAGTTCAATATCTTCCTCTACAGAAGAGATGCCGCTGATTCCAAAGTTATCAACCAGAACGTTTACGACGTTTGGTGAAAGAAATGCGGGTAGTAATTCAAATACTTCCTTCAGCTTTAATGCAATAAGAGCTAATGAATAAGAATCATTGCACTGTCCGGCATCCAGTACACGTGGAATACCACTGATATCACCTAGATCCAGTTTATTATATTTATATTTTGCGCAGCCTGCTGTCAGGATAACCGTGTCTTTTGGCAAAGCTTTTGCAAATTCCGTGTAATAGTCTCTGGACTTTGCCCTGCCGTCACAGCCTGCCATTACGATAAACTTTTTAATCGCGCCTGATTTTATGGCATCAATAATCTGACCGGCCTGGGCAAATACACTAGAAATTGTATCATGGCAGATAGAAATAGATCCTTCAATTGAAATAAAAAGCTTCTCTGGCTTGCCCTGCTGGGAAAAAATGATTTCACCTTTATGGTAGCTTCGTATCTCTGAATTAGTGCAGGTAATACAATTTTCTATATCATGATCAGTCATATGAATGAACAGCAGACTTTTTCTCAGCCTGGAAATCATTTGACACCTCCGGGTATATGTGAAAATAAGTTAATTTGGTGCATTAGGCTCTTTATATAATTTAATCGTTCCATTTTCATGTAGAACTAATAATATCTGAGCCAAAATAGGGAACGCAATCATGCCGATGACACCAAAAAGCCTGTATCCGATGTAAACAGCCATCAGTGAAACGATGGGATTAAGACCCAGCTGATCTCCGACGACTTTTGGCTCAATCACGTTGCGAACCAGGGTAACAACACCATAAAGGGCAGCAAGGCCCATAGCATGAGAGAAGTTCCCCTGTAGTAATTCTATGATAACCCATGGAATCATGATACCGCCGGTGCCAAACACAGGAAGAGCGTCAAAGATTGCAATAAGTACCGCTGTGCGCAGGGCTCCGGGAGTTCCTAAAATAATAAAACCAATTGTAAGTTCAACAAAAGTGATAGTCATTAATATGAGAATAGCCTTCATATATTTGAAAATTGTGTTTTTAAATATATCCTTTAAACCCGCCAGGGATGAAGACACTTTCACCGGCAGCTGCTTCTTCAAAAACATCATGACCGCATCATACTGGAAACTCATGAATAATGACAGCAGTATAGTAAATATCAAGCTAAAAAGAAAACTGGGAATCGTATTTATAAAAGAGGTAATGACTGAAATACCCTTTTCCGAGAAGGTAACAATTAAATTTTGTATGCCACTCATTAAGCTGTTCTGGATAGTCTCAAGTGGGGCAGACCACGCTGAGGGAATGACAGACATCCATTCCTCCATCGTGGAAGAAAGGTTTGTGATCAACGGGGCAATTGTATCCTTGTAATAATCGGGGAATGCCGTAAGGGCATCTCTTAATAAAAATACCGACTGGGTAATCAGCCAGAAGATCAAGGTGCCTGCACCAACATATAGAAGCACAATAATGGTGACAGTAGCGATTTTCTGATTGACTTTAAATTTGCGATAAATGAGCTTTATCAACGGACGAAAAAGTGCAACAAGAATAAAGGCTATCACAAAAGGATAGGTCAGCTGTAAAATTCTGAAACCTACATAGATGACCAGGGCAACGGCCATAATATAAGCAATATTGATGATGAAATCTAATTTTTTCCTTATGTTTTCTGACAATATATCACCTCATATTGAAAACTTTTTTATTTTATTGCGTAGCCATTGTCTTTTAGTAGTTGGAGTCCTTTATTAAAAGAAGAGGATTTTAGTAAAATATAGTCTGTATTATACGTTGAAATAACAAATATGCTTATATTAGCCTTTGCGAATATGTTTGATATTTTCGCAATAACTCCAATCATTCCAAAATCTAAAACACCTGTTATCCTTAACGCATTCCAGCCTGGTTCAGATATAATTACATTGGAAGGCGTAAAAGATGATTCACATACAAGAGATATTTCATCATCTGTCTTTGATAAGAAGACAAAATCTCTTGTAAAATCCACATCATCAGTATTAGTGATTTTACTGATTGTAAACTCAGAATTAATTTTTTGTAATTTCATTATACATAATCCGCCTTATGTTAAGAATCGTGTGGACCCATTGATTATATGAAATTCACTAATGAGTGGATTGCCGCAAAATCAAGTCAATGGGTACAATAGTTTGCCGCTGTTCTGGTTCTTTATCACATATCATATCTAACAGAATTTGGGACGCTTTTTTGGCCATTGCCACCGTATTCCTGGAAATTGTTGAGATTGTTGGAGAGCAAAGTATTGTATATAAAGTATTGTCAAATCCAATAATCTGAACATCTTCGGGAATTTTAAGGTTATAGCGTTGTAGTGCATAAAGTGAACCCAAAGCTGCGCGGTCACTGGAAGCGAAGATGCCATCGCACGTCGAACCTCGTTGAAGATACTCGGCGAGGAGGATTTCAGCTTCTATATGAGAAGGATCCCTTCCGGTTACCCTTAAATATAACTCTTTGTTAATGGGAATGCCATATTTCAGCAAGGCCTTTTCATAGCCGGCAGTTCTTAAGCGTTTGTCATAAGAAGCGGTATAGCTCTCGATATTTAGTATTTTCCGACAGCCTTTTTGAATAAGATACTCCGTAGCCTGATAGCTGCCATCCATGTCATCAGATGCCACAAAAGGGATATTATCCTGGTTATCCGGATAACGGTCGATACAGACAATTGGTATGTTTCTGGAAGTCAGATTTTTAGGGAAATACTGAAGCCCGCTGATACATATGATACCATCAACGAGCCTGGAATCCAACGTGCGGAAATACATCAATTCCTTTTGGGGGTCATTAGCTGCATTGCATACAAATACCGAATATGAGGCATCTGCAAAAAAATGTTCTACATGCAGGGCAATAGTAGCGTAGAACTCATTGGTGATATCCGGTATGATAAGGCCAATCGTATTTGACTTAGACGCCCTAAGGCTCTTTGCTGCATTATTGGATACATATCCATAGGTTTCTATGAGATTCAATATTTTTTGTTCGGTTTCTTTAGAATATTGGCCTTTGTGATTAATAACACGGGATACGGTTGCGATACTGTATCCTGACAGCTTAGCAATATCCTTGATTGATATAGGTTTTTTATCAAACATACTTTACCATTCGATTCATCATTATAATTTTTCCATTCATTGATAACGTTATACATTTAGTGAAACTTTAAATATGGGAACTTTCTCTATTAATAATAGCAAAGATAAATAGAAATGTAAATCAAGAAAAAATAGAATTTTGATTGACAAAAAGAAATTAAATATATATAATGATTACGTAAACGTTTACCTAATAATATAAGTAGGAAGAATAAATAAAATACAATGATTTTTTATTTATTGGTAAACGTTTAAGTAAAAACTGCATAGGAGGAAGAATTAATGGATTTTAAAAGATTAGCAAAAGAGATTCTTAGAAATGTCGGCGGAGAAGAAAATGTAGCTTCATTAGCCCATTGTGCGACACGCCTTCGGTTCAAGCTAAAGGATGAAAGTAAAGCTGACAAGATAGCTGTAGAAAAAACTGATGGTGTGCTAAGTGTAATCATTAGCGGTGGGCAATTCCAGGTGGTTATCGGTAATACCGTTGGGGATGTATTCCGAGAAATCGAAAATATGACTAGCCTTATGGGAAAAACAATAGATATTAATGAAAAAGAAGATTATCAAAAGAAAAGTAAGCTGATGGATAAGATTATCGACCTGGTTACCGGGATATTTACACCTATACTTCCAGTGTTGATAGGCGCAGGTATGTTAAAAGCTGTGCTTATGATATTGAATAAGTATTGTGGCATAGAGGCCGAAAGTGGTACTTATTTGGTTTTAAGTGCAGCGGCCAGTGCGGTATTTTCTTATTTACCGATATTTCTTGCCTATACTTCAGCAAAGAAGTTTAGATGCAATCCTTATATCGCTGTAGCCATAGGGTTGGCATTATGCAGCACAGCCATTACAGGCTCAGAAGAAGCATTAGCTTTTCTCAGCATTCCGATTGTTGTTCCTGCCGGTGGTTATGGCTCAACCGTTATTCCTATTATTTTATCAATCTATTTTATGTCTAAAATAGAATGGCTTTGCAATAAATATATCCATCCGGTTGCTAAAAATGTTTTGAAGCCTCTAATTTGCCTCTTAATTGCGACACCGGTCACTTTTCTAGTCATCGGTCCAGTTGCAGCAGGAGCGCAGAATTGGATTGGTAATGGTTATACATGGCTATATTCTTTAAATCCAACGATTTGTGGAATTATTTTGGGAGGCGCCTGGCAGATATTAGTTGTATTCGGCCTACATTGGGGGATTGTCCCACTGGGATATGTTAACCTAGCAAACTTTGGAAGAAATACCATTAATGGCATTACCGGACCAAGTAATTGGGCACAGGCAGGTGCCGCGCTGGGGGTTGGTTTAAAAACGAAGAATCGAAAGGTTAGACAGACTGCATTATCAGCGGCATTAACCGGCTTCTTTTCAATTACGGAGCCAGCAATATATGGCGTGAATTTAAAATATAAAAAGCCTTTTTATATAGCTGTTTTATCTGGGGCAATTGCGGGAGGTATTGCAGGATTTGCTAATAGTGCGGCTACAGCGCCTGGACCGGTCGGGGTTTTGTCATTTCCTCTTTTTATGGGAGAAGGCTTCATGGGTTTTGTTATAGCTATGCTTGTATCATTTGGCTTATCGGCGGTTCTTACTTTTTTGTTTGGATATGACAAGAAGAACGATATTGAATAAAGGTGGATAGAATAAAGGATGAAAAAATTATTATGCCCCAGCATGATGTGTGCAGATTACGGTTCACTGAAAGACAGCGTTATTCAACTAGATGAGGCAGGCGTGGATATCTTTCATTGCGATGTAATGGACGGTATCTTTGTTCCTAACATTACTATGGGAACTTTGGATATTAAGGCCATTCGAAGTTATACAGATAAAATGGTAGATTGTCATCTTATGATTGAAAATCCAGGAACTAAGATAGATATGTTTATAGAGGCCGGCGCAGATTTAGTCTATATTCATCCGGAGTCAGAGCGCTACGTTATCAAAACGCTGGACTATATCAAAAGTAAGGGTAAGCTGGCAGGACTGGCAATTAATCCGGAAACGAGTATAGAGACTATACATGAAATGCTGTATCTGACAGATTACGTAATGGTGATGACTGTAACGCCTGGGTTTGCAGGACAGAAATTTATTGATTTTACAAAAGACAAGATACAGAAGCTAGTTGAATTGAAAAAGTCATTTGATTATGTAATTACAATTGATGGCGCCTGTTCACAGGAGGTCATCGCCGGGTTATCTCAGATGGGCTGTGACGGATTTGTGTTGGGAACTTCGGCTCTTTTTGGAAAGGAAAAGAGTTATTTAGAAATTGTCAGGGAGCTACGGGCTTTATAAAGACTGATAGATTGAGTGTCCGCTGAAGCGGTCAGACGGGAAATCAAAATAAATGTAAGAAGGGTTGCAGAGGTAATAACGAATGAGTGAAAAAGTGGTAACAAGAATAATAAATTGTTCTAAACAGGAATTTGAGCAGATGACCCCTATGGATTTGAAGGAATCGATTTATAAAGCAGAAGGAAGAACGATTATGGGTCAGCATCTGATATTTGCAAATACAGGCTTAGTACGTGGCGTGACGAATACTGAATTGATGTTTGCCTTCGGTGCGGATATGGTCATGTTGAATACATATAACTTTAATAATGTAACAGATAATCCTGGAATGCTGGGGTTGAGTATAAAAGAACTTAAGGAAAGATGCAATCGTCCCATCGGTATTTATATGGGTTGTCCTGGAAAGAATATGCCTAAAGAAAAGAAATTATATGACCTAGATGGTATGTTGGCCACATCAGAACATGTGGAAAAGGCAGTTGCCCTTGGTGCCGATTTTATTATCCTTGGGGGAAATCCGGGTTGTGGAACTGCCATCCGGGACGTGATTGAAACGACCAGGAGGGTAAAAGAAAAATATGGTGACCAAATTTTATTGTTTGCTGGCAAATGGGAGGATGGAATTAATGAAAAAGTTCTGGGCGACCCGCTGGCCAAGTGGGATGCAAAAGAAATTATTAAAGAACTAATTGATGCTGGAGCGGATTGTATTGATTTACCCGCACCGGGTTCCAGACATGGAATCAGTACACAGATGATTCAAGAGTTGGTTCAATTTATTCATACCTATAAATCAGGAACACTGGCAATGACATTTTTAAATAGTTCAGTGGAAGCGGCAGATTCTGATACGATTCGCATGATTGCCTTGATGATGAAGGAAACTGGTGCAGATATTCATGCGATAGGAGATGGAGGCTTTGCGGGCTGTTCAACACCTGAAAATGTGCATCAATTATCAATATCAATTAAGGGAAGGCATTATACATATTTTAGAATGGCAAGCTGGAATCGCTAGTACGCTTAAATATCGATTGAAAAGGAGTGAAATCGTGGTAATAGCAATTGGAAATGATCATGTTGCACTAGACATGAAAAATGAAATAAAGTTTTATCTTGAAAGTAAAGGCCATGAGATTGTTGATGTGGGAACCAATAGCACGGAACGATTTAATTATCCCATAAGTGGCTACAAAGTAGCCAAATTGGTTACAGAAAGGAGGGTAGAAGCAGGCGTCTTAATATGCGGCACCGGTGTTGGCATTTCACTGGCGGCAAATAAGGTAAAGGGAATAAGAGCCTGTGTTTGCTCAGAACCATATTCTGCAAAACTGTCTAAAGAACATAATAATACGAATATAGTTGCCTTTGGCGCCAGAGTTGTTGGCATTGAGGTCGCAAAAATGATAGTAGATGAATGGCTTGGGGCGGAATTTGAAGGTGGGCGTCATGAAGAAAGAATAGATATGATTGAAAAGATTGAAAATACGGGGATAATATAAAAATTTTTATACAAATCAGGAGAATGTCAAAAGGCATTCTCCTGATTTCTCATATTACTCAAAATCCTTCAATGACAATGTACGGTACCTATAATTCTTTCAACACAATCCCAGTAGGGTACTGTATATTATCATAATAGATCCCCAATTTAAAGATATACTTTAACCTCCTAAGGAAGTTCCCCGCTTCTAAGTAAAGCGAAAGCTAATTACTTAAAATTGTCCTATCTGTGGTTATATATTCTTTCGCAAAGAGGTGCTTTTCGTTATTTATGGAGATTTTGAACCCAAAAACAGATTTATTGCAAGTCCGGCAGTCACAAGGAAACCTCCGATGAGGTTGACAATAGAAAAAGCACCGGTTAACAACACATCCAATAAAACACCTGTAAACACCTGGCCGATAAATGTTAGCAGAGTCATAGAAACCGAGGGCATCTTGACTACAATCAGATTAGAGAGACACACAACAATAACACCGACTGCACCGCCCAGATACATCCATAGCGGCTGATTAGCGGGAACCGCATCTATGGTATCTGGCCTCGAAATCAGGAGAACTACAAGGCCTGTAGCCAATCCGGTAATATAGTTATACAGTGTACTGTAAAATACATTGCTTTCTTCGGCAAGGGCAGCATTAACTGTTCTGTTGGCTACAATTGTAAAACCAGTCAGCAGCGAGAGGATAATCGGCAGTAATAACGTTAAATCCTGGATAGGGACCATGAACATGATACCTCCAGCCACTATTGCGATACCAATTAGTTTCTTTTTGTGGAAAGGATGTTTAGGCATACCAAAAAGACCAAACCTGTCAGTGGCCAGTGAAGTAATAAGCTGGCCAAGCAAACCTAAGGCGAGCATGGCAGATAAGCTGATCTTACCAAAGGCAAGATTACTGAAAGCTGTAGTAGCTACTCCGACAACACCACCCAGATACTTCCATGGCGGACACTTACTTTTCGGCATAAAATGATAACGTTTGAACACCATTATACAGGCAATTAATATCAAGCCGACAATATGAATAATGACGGTGGAACCATATGCACCGTACCAGTTAGCCAAAACACCGTTTTGCATTGTCATCAGAGAAACTAATGCGCCGGATAATATTGAAAGTATGTAATATAAATTCATTTACGAGCTATCTCCTTTACATCTGATTCCATTATGAAGTACATTATTATTTCTGTCAATCTGAAACCTGTACAATTGTAATTATAGTTTTTTTATAAAATTAAAATAGAAACGTCTGAAAAATCACCCTTTTGGGCGTTGAGCTAATAAAATATAAGTGATATGATTGATGGAATAAATCCGTGCTATGGGTGAACGTGAAAAATTGTCCACAGTCGGCAGTTCTATGCGTGGTCGTAGTGCTGACAAAGAAAAAGTGGCAGTAGCGCTCCAATTATTTGCAAAGGTAGGAGGGGGAAGGGTAATCGGATTGGAGGGTTGAACATTTCTGCCAGATTTAGTATAAACACAACGACCATATAGGAAAAGGGAAAAGGAGTCTTGGTAGGATAAACGCTTAGAAAAAACAAAAAGAGGAAAAATGTATGAGAAAAAAAAAATTGGAACAATTAACAGCAATTATTTTAACTGCATGTATGCTGTTCACCTCCATATCGTGGGAAGAATTGACAATACATGCGGCGCAAGAGGATGTTCTGGCAGAATCGTCAGCCAATATGACGGAAAATACTGCAGAGTCATCCATACTCCCGGAAAATGTTACACCGGAAGATGAGATTATTGAAGAACGGACAGAATATTCTACTGTATATGACCTTGGGGCTCATAAAAAGATGAAAGTCATTTATGGAAGCGATGTCCGTTTTATAGATGAGGAGGGAAACCTTGTAGATTATGATCCATCTCTGGTTGTAATTAAAGATCAAGACAGTATAAATGGAAACTCCCTTGAAGGATATTCTTATACAAATATACGGGGGGATAGAAAAAATTATATACCGGAAGAGATATCGGAGAAAACCCCTGTTTTATTAGAAAAAGAAGAGTATTCCATCTCTTTCTATCCGATACCCGGTATGGTAGGCGAACCGGCTGAAGAGACGCAGACAGAGGAAGAAAAGACAGAGCAGGAACCAGATACGAAAGAAGAAGAGGTCAATGCCGATACATCTGCTTTCTCAGAAGTAGTTTTAGAGGAGCAGGAAGTCATGGATCTGTATGGGCAGGAGAAAAGCAAGCCTGTCATTGCGGTCTATGAGAATGAAGATATCAGGCTGGAGTATGAATCCTCCGATATTGGTATAAAAGAAAACATTATACTGGATACCGTACCGGAAGACAATCATTTTGTACATGAATTTAAGACAGTAGGATTAAAGGTACAAAAAAATGTATTGGATGAAGGCTTCACTTTTTATAATAAAGAAACCGGAGAAATAGTCGGCGGTATTATGGCACCGAATATGAATGATGCCACCAATGAGGCTTATTCCGATGCAATTACCTGTGAAATAAAAGAAAAAGAAGGTGAAGGAGAGGAGAAACAGTCTATTCCACAACCGATAAAAACGGTGATTTGCTGAGTTTTAATTTATTGGAGTTTGAGAACAGTGTTATTGCAACGGAAAGATCTGATGATGGGAAATCAGGAATCTATTATTTTTATCATAAAGATGTCAGAGGCAGCAGTTCAGCCATTTTATCTCCGGAAGATATAGCGGTAGTTTCATACAGCTATGGTGACTTTGGCGAAACCGAGATGATGGGAGATCCCGATTTCTATAATGAAGTATGTTATGCAGGGGGAATTTATGATAAAAATACGGGTTTATATTATCTGAATGCAAGATACTATGATCCTGAAAATGGCCGTTTTATCAGCCAGGATACAAAACGAGAGAGTATTGATGAACCGAACACCTGGCATTTATATGCATATTGTGCAAATGATCCGATTAATATGGTGGATTACAATGGGCATGCGGCTGCTACCTTTACGTATGTGATGCTTGGAGTGCTGTTTATAATTACTGCTGTTTATGTCAGATATTTAACGATTAAACTACTACAAGAGTTTTATACGCGATGGCGGGACATACGAAGATATAGCGTTGTGAGTTTGGCTAGGGCGCTAAGGGGTGTTGCAGCGTCTTACGATTGGGTTCAGAGTAGAGCTGATGCGATTGTGGAACAGATAAGGGCCAGTTTTGCAAAAGCCAAGACAAAGCCTAGGTATCGTCGTAACTCCGAGAGACATCATATTGTTGCACAAGGAGCTAGTAAAGCAGAGGAGGCCAGGAAAGTTCTGACAAAATGTAAAATAAAATACAAAACTGACTTGAGAAATTTAATATGGCTCCAAACGGGACTGCATAGACGCCTACATACAAATTTATATTATGCATTTGTAAACCCGTTAGTAATAAATGCATATCATAAAGGATTAACGTTAAATAAGAAAAAGAATAATACAAAAGCGGCCGTCTTAGGGGTAGAAAATACGCTGCTACGTTTAAAGATTTTCCTTGAAAATTTGAATAACGCTTCGCCATGGTAATAGAGCGCAGGCGTAATCATACTAAGTTTTAGGAGAATGTTGTGAAAGATAAGTTTTCAATACAATATAAAAAGAAAGGGCGTGCCATATGAAATTAAAAAAGTTACCCGATAAAAACCTTATAGATATATATAAAAAACCATACCTGGGGAGCATACGCATTATGGAAATAATCAATCGATATTTTCGTGATTATCAAAAACAATATATCAATTTACGACAAAATGTCGTGTGTTATGAATATGCTTTAGGCAGTGAAGGTTTGGACAGAGGATATTATTGCCCGAGTCCAATTTTGGATATCATCATTGGCGGGTGTAAGCGAGGACGGATATCAAAAACCCCACCGCCCTCCGGGGTGGATGGATACCGCTACGGATTCAATGCAGACGGCCAACTAATCATTGCTGAAACACTGGAAGACATAAGTGATAAGGAGATAATATGCTATCAGGAGGATAGCGTGTTAGGTGTTAGCTTTCGAATAGGTGATGGAAGTTTGGAAAAAATCAGAAGTTATATGGAATGTAGATATGAAAATGGGAAAATAAAAAGCTGTATTAGGGCAGAGGATCCCTATGAATCTCAGGGATATCGAGAGTACGTAATAGAAAATTATCATTACTGTGAAAATGGGTTGGATTATGTTGAGCTTATTGTGTTTGATTTCAATAAGAATGATTTGAGTATGGAGGATTTCGAACTTTGGCCGGAAGAGGGTCAGGCTGAAGATTTTGAAGTCTGGTATAAAGAGAAGAAGAGAAAACTGCGTCACCGAAAAGTATTTACGAGAATTCATGAGCGTTATTATTTTCACCATGATGAAAAAGGATATCTGTCCGAATATAATGTTGTTAAATATGAAGGTGGAAAGGTAACAAAAGGGTATTGGGATGGTCATTACTTTAAAGTAGGCTTAAAAAGAAAAGCGGCAGATTGGCGGATGGAGATGTTTAAGAAAGATATGTCTAATATAAAAGTCAATAAGACAGAACTGGAGGCTCAAATGAAATTACCTGCGTCCCCATCAGAAGTTTTGGAGAATAGCGGGAAAGATCTTCGGAGAGCTGTTTTACAAGGAGAAAAGGGGGCGGTAGAGTTCCTTTTAGCTCATGGCGCAGACATTAATTATCAAGAAGCCGATATGATATTTACCTTTGGAGGAACTTCACTGTTAGTAGCTGTTGGACAGGAAAATTTTGAAATGGTCAAGTATCTTGTGGCGCAGGGAGCAGATGTCAGCATACCGGATAAAATGGGGTTACGGCCTTATCATAGAGCATTAGAATATGATTATTTGGAGATAGCCCAGTATTTGAGAAACCTGGAGGAGGATGATTTGCACAATCAGGAAAAGAGAGAGGAAGAGCTAAAGGAGTATAAGCTCCCAAAGGCTTTGGTAGAGTTTTTGCGCCAGGAATCGCCCTTTTTAAAATTTGAGGATGATTATACGATTAATGAAGTTGAATTTTTTACCCTGGCGGATACGGTAGAAATGAAAATAAATGAAAAAATGCTACTGCGGCTGACAAAGAAAATGGGCGATTATCCAGATCTAATCTTAGTATGGAACCCAGGGGAAGAATGCATAGCCTATTATGATATGGAGCATGAGTGGTATGGTAATATTGCAGATTATGAGGAGTTTAGAAGGAATGCTGCGGACTATATTGAAAACATATTTAATGAAGGCGGTGAATAGTATGGAATTAAAAAAAACTCCCAATAAATACCTTATAAATATATACAAAGATCCGAACTTAGAATATTTTCGTATTATGAAAATAATCAATCTTTATTTTAGTGATTATCAAAAACAATATGTCAATTTACGACAGGAAGTAGTGGATTATGAATATGCATTGGGCAGTGAATGTATGCATAGGGGATATTATTGTCCGAGTCCGATCCAGGATATTGTTATTGGCGGTCTTAAGAGAGGGAGGATTTCGAAAACCCTACCCCCTCCCGGGAAGGCAGAATACCGCTATGGATTCAATGAAGACGGTCAGTTAATTATTGCAGAAACACCAGGAAAAATGGGTGAGAAAGAGATAGTACGCTATGAGAACGATAGCGTACTAGGCATCACCATTAGAATGGATGATGAGATGCCGGAAGAAATAATGCAATACACGGAATGTAGATACGAAGATAAAAAAGTAAAAAGCTGCATTATGGTGGATACTCCCATGTCTCGTTATAATCGATTTGATGAGTATACACGAGAAGATTATCATTATTCCGAAAACGGATTAGACTATGTTGAGGTTATCAAGTTCGGCTTCTGGAAGAGCAGCTTTGTAAGCCCGGAAGATATTGAACTTAGAAAGTGAATCAGGGGAATGTGAAGATTTTGAAATCTGGTGTAAGAATAAAAATGGAGACCAGGATAGTAAGAGATTATTTGTGAATGAAATAACTCAAAAGCGTTATTATTTCTGCCATGATGAAAAAGGGTATCTATCCAAGTATCAGGTAGTTAATTATGAAAAAGGAAAGATAAAAAAAGGGTATTGGGATGGTCATTACTTTGAAGTTGGTTTAAAAAGAAAAGCATCAGATCGGACTATGGAGATGGCTAAGAAAGAGATGCCTGTTAAAAAACTCAGTAAGGCAGAACTGGAAGCTCAAATGCCATTGTTTGTTTCTGAGTGGGAACTGGCTCTGGAAAATAAAGACAATGATATCCGGAATGCTGTTTTAGAAAGGAAAAAGGAAGAAGTAGAGCGCCTTTTAAATCATGGAGCGGACATTAATTATCAGGAAATTGATTTAATATTTGCTTGTGGTGAAACCCCGCTTCTTGTAGCTGTAGTACATAAAGATTTTGAAATGGTTAAGTATCTTGTGGCGCAGGGAGCAGATGTCAGTATACCGGATAAAACGGGGATGCGGCCTTATCATGTGGCGTTAGAATATGATTATTTGGAGATAGCCCAGTATTTGAGAAACCTGGAGGAAGATGATTTACATAATCCGGAAAAGAGAGAGGAAGAGTTAAAGGAGTATAAGCTCCCAAAGGCTTTGGTAGAGTTTTTGCGCCAGGAATCGCCCTTTTTAAAATTTGAGGATGATTATACGATTAATGAAGTTGAGTTTTTTACCCTGGCGGATACGGTAGAAATGAAAATAAATGAAAAGATGGTACTGCGGCTTACAAAGAGGATGGGAGATTATCCGGCTTTTATTTTAATCTGGAATCCGGAGGAAGAGTGTATCGCCTATTATGAGACAGAGCATGAGTGGTATGGTAATATTGCAGATTATGAGGAGTTTAGAAGGAATGCTGCAGATTATATTGAAAACATATTTAATGACTGGTAGGAGTTAATCCAGAAAGAACAGCCATTTTGACTGCCCCTAAAACCAATATTTCCGCGACAATCGCAAGTTTGACCTATATTTACGATGGTCGAGACATAAACACATCGATCTCCAATGAAGAAGGAGAATTAGTCAAAGAGGATACTCGTAATCCGCCTCGCTACTTACTCGTAACCTCCCAGCAGCTCTGCTGCTATTTCAGTGAGCGCTTGAACGCTCACTGAAACAAGTAAGTCCTCAGAGTGTTTTTGACTCTGTCACACCGCTTTCGCTTCGCTTAGAAGCGGGGGACTTCCTTAGGAGGTTAAATATAAACGTGTGTACGCTAGATATATTGGCCGACAAATTTCCAGATTGCCGGCCAATAGTTTTCTTGATCAATAAAATACGAGTTTGCATGGCCTGCACCGTGAACAACATATAAATCCTTAGGGCATGAAGCAGCTTCATAAAGTTCGTGAACCATGGAAAATGGAACGAAGTCATCTTGATCGCCATGTATGAATAAAATAGGCGTCCTCGACTTCTTAACTTGTTTGACAGCAGATCCTTCATTGAGGCTGAACCCCATCTTAAGACGGCATAGTAAAGCAGTCAGAGGGAGCATGGGGAATGTCGGGAGGTTATACATTCTGGGCATCTGGTATGTAAATTCGTCCATAATTGAAGTATAACCGCAATCTTCAATGATACATTTAACATTTGGAGGAAGCTTCTCGCCGGAAACCATCATTACCGTAGCCGCTCCCATGGATATGCCATATAAAACAATACTAGCCTCAGGATTAATATCAATAATCATGTTAATCCATTTAAGAACATCAAGACGGTCATACCATCCCATGGTAATGTCATTCCCTTCGCTGTCTGAATGGCCGCGCAGATTAACGGCTAAGACATTATAACCTTTGTCATGGGCATTCTTGGCGGCAGGATATAATTCTGCATGAGAGCTGAAGTAGCCGTGTACGCCAAGCAGCCAATTATGTGAACCTTCACAGGGATAATATCTTGCATTAAGCTTCAGCCCATCGAAGGAAGTAAGTGTCCAGATATCCGGAGAAGCATTGGAACACCATTCGCTATAGGGCTTAATAAACGCAATAAATTCATCTGATAAAATAGAGCCTGGCTTTTCTTTGGCTTTATGCAATTTATTTGTTCGATTTTTAAATTTAGCTAAATTTGCCCGTGCCGACCTTGTCAGGGTTAATTTGTAAAGCAGATAGCAAAAGCCAGTAAGCAGTAGTGTACATAATAAAACAAGGGGTGTTAATATACTTAAGGCTTTCTTAAATATAGATTTTGAACAATTCATAGGATAACCTCCTTTTCAGGTAAATATTCCCACCATGGCAGCGCCTGCTATAAACCCAGTAAGAGTGAAGCAATCTGAAAATAAATAATGAGCGATAGTGCATCCACGATTGTTGTGATAAAGGGGCTGGCCATTACGGCAGGGTCAAAACCGATTCTTTTCGCCAGGAGAGGAAGCGTGCAGCCGACTATTTTGGCAAAAAGTACAGTAAAAACCAGAGTCAGGCAGACGACTAATGCAATGACTATCTCTACCTGGTCAAACAGTAACAATTTAATAAAATTGGCTGCGGCCAGGGTAAAACCTATCAGTACGCCGACCTTGATCTCTTTCCATAATATGCGGAATATATCTTTAATGTAGATTTCATCAAGAGATATTCCGCGGATAATTGTAACCGAGGCTTGTCCGCCGGCATTGCCGCCGGTATCCATAAACATTGGAATGAATGATGTAAGGATAACATATGAAGCTAAAGCATTTTCATAGAATTGGATAATACCTCCGGTAAATGCGGCCGATATCATTAAAATTAACAGCCAGGGGATCCGCTTCCTCCATATTTCGAAAACCCCGGTTTTCATGTAAGGCTTATCACTCGGTGTAATAGCAGCCATCTTTTCAATATCTTCCGTAGCTTCCTGCTGCATAATGTCCACAATATCATCTACAGTGATGATGCCCACAAGACGGTCTTCGCTGTCAACAACAGGCATTGAAGTAAAATCATATTTCTGGAAGATGTGTGCGACCTGTTCCTGGTCCATCAGTGTCTTGATAGTTATGACATTTTCCTGCATGATATTACCGATAGTATCTGTAGGCTGCGCTAACAGCAGCCTGCGCAGTGAGACGGTCCCTAAAAGCTTACGGTGGGAATCAAGAACGAAGCAGTTATCAATTGTCTCCTTGTCTACGCCTTCCCGACGTATTACCCTGATTGCTTGTTCTACAGTTATATGTTCCTTCAAGTCCACAAATTCCACAGTCATAATACTGCCTGCAGAGTCATCAGGATATTGAAGTAAATGGTTAATGTCCCGGCGGGTCTCGGGATCTGTCTGAGATAGAATCTTCTTAACGACACTTGATGGCATCTCTTCCAGTAAATCTGCAGCATCATCGGCATAAAGATTATCAATAATAGACGCCGCTTCTCTGTCTGTTAAGCAGTTAATAATGGACTGCTGCTCCTCAATGGGAAAATAAGCAAATATTTCAGCCGCCATATTTTTAGGAAGTATACGAAAAATTTTGACAATCTCTTCACTGGAAAGATTCTCAAATAAAGCTGCTATATCGGCAGCATTCATCTCAGAAAGTTCATTGCGCAGTTGGATATACTTTTTGTTTTCTATAAGCTCGTTGATTGTTTGTAGCATAATAATTCTCCTTTGCATTTGATTTTTATGAACGGCCCGGGTTCGGGAACATCCTGAGTATTACTATTTGCTTTCTGCTTCATAAAAACCACCTGCCTTTCGAAATTATTATATTAATTATTATAGCCTATAAAAATAGTTTTGATAAGTCTTTAAAAATAATATCTCCTATGGATAAATCAATGCTGGTCTGATGGAATATTTCCTGGGATTTTACTGCTTGATAAATAAGCATGTAAAGACCGGTACAAGTAATCAGCCCGTTCTTTCTTGCAAGCTTTAGAAACTTTGTTTCCAATGGATTATAGACGATATCCACAGCTGCCTCAAATCTTTGGATAACTTCTTCCGGGATAATGGATTCCCCGATTAATTTAGGATACATACCAACCGGCGTAGCGTTGATGCAAATATCACCTTTAAAACGGCCGGTTTCTGTTAAAAATGCGGTATCAACGTATTCAAACCGTTCTTTAATTGCTTCAAGTTCTTCCTGTATATTGGATACGACTAAAATTGACTTAGCTTTTGCATCATGTAAATAAGCAATCAATGCCTTTGCAGCACCGCCGGCACCAAAAAGCACTGCTTCTTTGCCGTTGGGGGAAACCTGCTCACGGTCCAACATTCTTGCAAAACCAAAATAATCACTGTTATAGCCATAGCTCCTACCCTCGCGTATCTCAACAGTATTGACAGCGCCGATGGCTGAGGCTTCCGGCGATATGACATCCAATGAGGGCATAATTATCTCTTTATAGGGGATGGTAACATTGATGCCTTTATAACCGAGAACCTTGATTGCGTCGACAACCTTTGAAATATTATTGCGTTCAACCTCTAAAACGCCGTAAACGGCATCTACATTCAAGGCTTTGAATACATATTGATTGATTTGGGGAGAAAGGGTATGTGAAAGCTTCCCGCCCAGTACTGCGTACATTTCCATAAAAGGTACCTCCTCTTATTCTTTAGTCCTTAAAATGAGTTTACAGGAAAGATTTTCAAATGTAAAGTAAGAAATAAAAAAATAAAATCAGGTATCAACATTATTGAAAAATAATGTTATAATAAAGCAGAAAATATTAGTAGCAGGAGGATGATGTTTGATGAGAAAATTTAAAATTATTACCGATAGTACCAGTGATTTGCCAATGGATTATGCCCAGCAGAATGATCTAGAAATCATTCCTATTTGCTATTCGTTTGATGGAAAGGTATTTGGCGTGGATGAAGAGCTTTCGTCCAAAGAATTCTTTGGAAAAATGCGAGAAGGATTGATGCCCACGACGATGGCCGCTAATCCGCAGATGATTGAACAGACATTACGCAGATATTTGGATGAGGGATTTGATGTGCTTTATATTGTCTTTTCCTCCGGTTTGAGTGGGAGCTATAATTCTGCAGCCATGATAGGTCAAAGTCTTAAGGAAGAATACAAGGAGGCCAAAATTTATGTCATAGACTCTTTATGTGCATCCTTAGGCGAAGGATTAATTGTCCATAAAGCATTGCAGCTTAAACAAAAGGGCAGGACAATAGAAGAAGTTGCCGCATGGACCCAGGAAAACAAATTGAACATATGCCATCAGTTCACAGTGGATGATTTATTCCATCTACACAGGGGCGGCAGAGTTTCTAAGGCGGCCGCCATAGTGGGAACAATTATTAATGTCAAACCGATACTGCATGTTGATAACGAAGGCAAGCTAGTGCCGCAGGATAAAGTGCGGGGAAGAAAAAGGGCGTTAACTGCGCTGGTAGATAATATGGGCAAAAGTATAGGCGGCTTCAAAGAAGAGAATGATATTGTCTTTATCAGCCATGGGGATTGTCAAGAAGATGCTGAATATGTAGCCAATTTAATCAAAGAGAGATTTTGCATCAAGGATGTCTTTGTAAGCATCCTGGGTCCCACTATAGGTGCACATACAGGCCCAGGACTTGTAGCATTATTTTATATGGGAGACGTAAGGTAATCTTACCAACGCCCAAATTCAGATAGTTCTAAATCTTTGTTCTTATCCAGAACAGTCTTAACTGCCCAAGGGTGGATAAACAGAAGCAGAGGATTGTCGTGTAAATCTTTAATACGCTTCATGTCAGAAGTGCCATTGATTTTGGAAACATCAATGGCCTCCTCACCTGCAATCCATCGGATATGTTCATGCGGCATGGCATCCATACGGATTTCCACACCATATTCACTTTGAAGACGATGTTTTAGGACATCAAATTGAAGGACACCTACAACGCCTACAATGATTTCTTCCATACCGGTATTGTATTCCTGGAAAATCTGTATGGCGCCCTCCTGAGCAATTTGTGTGATTCCCTTGACAAATTGCTTCCGTTTCATCGTATCTGCCTGACGAACCTTTGCAAAGTGTTCCGGTGCAAAGGTAGGAATACCTTCATAGGCAAACTTTTTATCTGGTGTGCATAAAGTATCGCCAATGGAAAATATACCTGGATCAAAGACACCTATAACATCTCCGGCATAGGCTTCGTTGATGATCTTTCTTTCCTGTGCCATTAACTGCTGGGGTTGGAGCAGCTTTAGCTTTTTGTTTCCTTGAACGTGGAAAACCTCCATGCCGGCATCAAATTTCCCTGAACATATGCGCATAAAGGCAATTCTGTCACGGTGCGCCTTGTTCATATTCGCCTGGATTTTAAAGACAAAAGCAGAAAAATGCTCATCAAAGGAATCAATGATACCGCAGTCAGATTTTCTGGAAAGCGGAGAACTTGTCATTTCTAAAAAATAGTTTAGAAAGAGTTCAATTCCAAAATTGGTTAGGGCTGAGCCAAAAAATACAGGCGAAAGCTTCCCGTGGGCCACCTCATCCATGACTAATGGATGACTGGCGCCATCCAGCAGTTCTATATCATCTATAAGTGCCTCATGAAGGTCATCACCAATGGTGCTTTCCAAATCAGGAGAGTTCAGAGTGAGATCTGTATCTTCGGCCTCTTTCTGTCCGTTGCCATAAGGCGTAAAGGTATGGATATGCTTTGTCTTACGATCATATACGCCCCTAAAATCCTTACCATTGCCAATCGGCCAATTGATAGGGCAGGTCTTAATTCCCAAAACAGATTCTATTTCATCTAATAAATCGAAAGGATCTCTGGCGTCCCGATCCATTTTGTTAATGAAAGTAAAGATGGGGATATCTCTTAATAAACATACTTTAAATAATTTAATTGTCTGTGCTTCAACACCCTTTGAAGCATCAATGACCATGACAGCAGAATCCGCCGCCATTAAAGTCCGATAAGTATCCTCAGAAAAATCCTGATGTCCTGGTGTATCCAGGATGTTAATGCAATAACCGTCATAGTTAAATTGCATGACGGAAGATGTAACGGAAATACCTCTTTCTTTTTCAATTTCCATCCAGTCTGAAACGGCATGTTTCGATGCTTTCTTGCCTTTCACAGAGCCAGCCAGTTTAATGGCACCGCCGTAAAGCAGAAACTTTTCTGTCAGTGTGGTTTTACCGGCATCAGGATGGGAGATAATTGCAAAGGTTCTTCTTTTGCTGATTTCATTTATATATTTAGCCACAGTATAGCCTCCAAAAAATATTTATAGGTCAACTGAGGGTTATTGTATCCCAGATAATGGTGGGATGTCAAGGGGCATTCCAAAGCGGCAGGTGCTTTCTTAAGAATAACCGCTTGACAAAAGTAAACGGCGAGGTACTTTACCCTGTAGAAATAAAGACTGCAAGCGATCTAACTATTTATTATGATCTTTCCTTCTCTGCTCTAAATCCTTCATCATTTCAGGATATATTTTATCAATATTTGTGAAGTAAAGTACAACGGCTGCAATCAAAAATAGTATGAGCGGAACATATATATACATTGCTTTCATTGCAAGCAGCGCAGGTTCACCTTGCACAACGGCGGCGGCATTATAATTCCCCCATGCCAGAAGCCAGCCGACCAATGCGCTACCTAATCCTGTTCCTACCTTCATACCAAAGCTGGTCGCACTAAAAGTCAATCCATCAATCCGTTCCCCTGTTTTCCACTCGCCATAATCCGATACATCTGCAACTAAAGCAAATAATCCCGCAGATTGGGGGACCATACCAATACCTCTCATAAAGAGGCCAACCATAATAAGCGTTATATTTTCCGGCCAAATTAGCATCATAATGCTTCCTAATACGATCATCGCATAACCACCCATCATTGCTTTCCATTTCCCGATTTTATTAACAATTGCCGGAAATAGTGGTAAGCCAAAAAAAGATGGTATAAATCCCATAACGGACAGTGTCCCAAAAATTCCTATATCCCCCAATACATCTCTGGCATAATATATCCCGGAACCATTGCTTAATCCCATTGCCGCATAATTAAGAATAAAGAGCATCGCTACAAATACAAAATATTTATTTTTAAGAAGTGCTTTTACTGATGCTTTTAAACTTAATCTTGCTTCAGCCTGGCTTTTAATTGGCACATACCTTTCTTTAGTGCCAAAGAATGTAATCAGTAACAATATGAAAGCTATTACGCCATATGTAACGGACATACCCATCCATCCTATACGATCGACAAGATTCATAGTACAATAGACGATGATGACAACAGCCGTCATTGTACATATGAAGCGTATTGTACTCATAAGTGTCCGGTCTTTTTGTTGTGTAGCTGCCAGAGAGAGCAAAGTGCAATAAGATAAATTGCAGGCAGTATACGCAATTGCAGCTAAAAAAATATAGGTAATGTATGCATAAATAAGCTTTCCCGAACCATCAAGGCCGGCAGGTACATTAAATAGCAAAATCAGTCCTATTGCCAATGGAAGCGAACTAATCAGAATCCAGGGGCGGGCTTTTCCCCATCTGGTATTTGTTTTATCAATGATTACTCCCATTGCGATATCAGAAGCACCATCCAGTAAACGGCTGATAAGCATGAGTGTTCCTACTGCGGCGGCTGTAAGTCCGACACTATCCGTATAGTAGAGCGTTAAGAAAGAACCGACAGTTGTCCATACAAAATTACAGCCGGCGTCTCCCAGGCCATATGCGATTTTTTCTCGTAAAGGTACTTTATGATTCATAATTCATATCCTCCCTTGTTTTTTATATCAATACAATCCCTGAAATCAGGTCTTTCTGATGTGAACTTGTGCCGATATAGACTTCATATTCCATATGTTCTAATTCCATGCGTTCGTTCATGGGATTATACCAGGTGAGCTTTTCGAATGGACAGGAGATGCTTACATTTTTCTTTTCTCCGGCTTGCAGAGAAACTCTTTGAAATCCTCTCAACAATTTTACCGGCCTGTCCACAGAAGAATTTGAAAAACCTATATATAGCTGAATAACCTCCGTTCATTCTCTGCCACCGGTATTTTCTACCGTACAAGAAGCCGTAACCCTGGTCTCATCTGCTTTGAATATGCCATCTGAAATTTTAAACGTCGTATATGACAGCCCGAATCCATAAGGCAGCAAAGGCTCAATTCCTTCTTTTTCCAACTTGGCATATCCGTGATAATAGTTATAAAATTGTGATTGTGTATCCCAGCGGATTTGCGGAAGGTCTTCTTCTCTATAAGGGATGACATAAGGAATTTTTCCGCTGGGGTTCACATCACCAAACAAGATCTCAGCAATTGCTGTTCCGCCCTCCATGCCGGCATAATAAGCCATCAGGATAGATTTCACACTATCTTTCCATTCGTTCATCATAATCATATTGCCGCCAATGAGCACAGCCACACTGTTTTCATTTTCAGGAGCTACGGTTTTTATGAGTTCAATTTCATCTGTATGTAATCCCAGAGAATCTTTTCTGTCTCCGCCAAATGAATCTGTATAAGCATCATTTTGATCTTCGGAAATATACTCTCCTTCATCATTATGATCATAGCCCACGACGAAAATAACGGCATCAGCGCTTTTGGCCAAATTTCTTGCATGGGATAAATTTTCTCCGTTATAGTATAGGACTTCTGCCTTTGGCACGGCATTGGCAATTCCTTGCAGTGGGGTGATAACATAAGCTGGAAATACCTGGCTGGAACCATGATCTCCAATGACTTCTTTATCTCCTAATTTTCCCAGTACAACAATTCTGTGCATTTTATTTTTATTTAATGGCAGAACAGTTGCTTTATTCTGAAGCAGGGTAATCCCTTCCCTGGCTGCCTGTAAAGCCAGATTTACATGCTCCTTACAGCCGATTTTGAAGCCGCTATCAGGATTTGATTTTTTATAGGCATCTTCAAAGGCAAGCAGTGTCCGTATAATACGAGTAACAGATTCGTTTATTTTTTCTTCTGGTACAAAACCGTTTTCAACTGCACAGATCAATCTTTTGCCAAAAAATTCTGTGTTGCACATTTCCATATCCTGACCGCCGTTAGCTGCTTCTACCGTATCTCTTATACCCCAGCCGAAATCGCTCATTATAAAACCGTCAAAATCCCATTCCGTTTTTAAAACTTTACTTAATAAATATTTATGATGTCCGCATTTTGTGCTTTGATATAAATTATACGAACTCATTATACTCGCCGCACCTGCATCAATACAGTCTTTAAAATGAGGTAAAAAAACTTCTCTTTCAGTTCTTTTATCACATTCTACGCTCACTTTAAACCGGGAGATTTCCATCTGGTTAAAGGCATAGTGTTTGACGCATGCAATGACATTTTCTTCCTGGACTCCGCGGACCAGCGCAGCTCCCATCTGACCCAGATGAAAGGATTCTTCTCCATAAGTTTCCTGGCTTCTTCCCCAGCCTGGGTTATAAGGCAGGTTAATGCATACTCCGGCAAAAAGATTTCCACCATAAGCGATAACTTCTTTCCCGATGGCATGTCCTATTTTTTCTTCCAGTTCTATGTCAAAAGTGGCGCCGCGCAGCATAGGAACCGGGAAACATGTGCTTTTTCCGGTTCCGCAGACAACCCCCCTGGGACCATCGCAAAAACGCATGGCAGGAATCCCTTTTTCAGGATTACCACCCGCAGTATATGGCACATGGTTATAATGATTACCAGCTTCCATTTCCTCAATCATACGCTGAAGACTCATATCCCCGCTCATTAAGGCCACTTTTTCCTCCAATGTCAGTCGTTCTACAATTTTTTTGGCCGGCTCTGTATATGAGAGCCTGTGTTGTTTTGTACAAAGCATCGTTACCCTCCCTAGTCTCTTATAAATATTCTTTTAATAAATTCATCGCTTCTTTTTTACTATACTCTAAATATCCTTTTACTTCGGGATTTGCTGTCCCGGCAATTCCATTACTGCGGTAAAACTTTGGTGTTATGCCTACTTTCTCTCTAAATACACGGTAGAAGGTTGCTTCCGAAATAAATCCGCATTCATTGGCAATATAACTTATCGATTTGTCAGTATATTTCAGCATTGTTTTAGAATGCCTGATTTTACATTCGATAACCAAATCTTTTACTGTTTTGCCTATGTTATGTTTCAGAAACCGGTAAATTGTTTTTTCACTCATACCAAAGTTATGACATAAGTTATTCATCAAAATCTCATCATTAAAATGCTCTTCTACATATCTGATGATACCCATTAAATTTTCTGTTTTCTCTGTTTTTTTAGAACTAAAGGCATATTGCCGGATATCATACTGTACATTATCAAATAAATCAGCAATCAGCATATAAATATAAGATTTAGTACGATAATAACCGATCACATCCTCCCTGCTCGCTTCCCAGGCAATATTCGCTATCAATTTTATAAATGGCCTACACCCTTTTTTGGGTGTCATCTCACCATCGTTACTATTTAAATAAAAATGATAATTCTTATGTTTATTTTGTACTTTTTCAAATAAATCCGGGCTTAATTGCACAAACAAACAGATATTGTCTTCTTCCGTTTTTTGTAGTTCATGTACCTCCTTCGTATTAATCAATAGAATATCACCGGTTTCTAAAATCATTGGCCTTGAACCTGTGCTTATTAATAGAGAGCCCTTTAGCACGAAAATGAATTCATATTCATAATGCCAATGAAAATTTGAATGATCAATAAATGTCGTAAACACTTTTGCAAAAGATTTTTCCTTGTGCTCAATTGATTCGAAGATAAATGAATCCATTTTTTCCCTCTTTTCATAAACACTTTTTATTATCGCGATATACATTATTATAGACCGGGCAATATCCATTTTGTTATCAAAAATGCTTTATTTATATATTAATTTTGGACATTTATTTGCTGCTGTAAGCGAAGGTATATTATAATTATTCAATATGAAAGAGACTTCCAATCGGTGTAAAGAATTATGAAGATATGATAAAAGAGAATTGGACGCAATTAAAAATCAAAACAAAAGGACTGTCGCACTAACGGTTATTCAAGTCGTTAGTGCAACAGTCCTTTTGGTCATGCATTAGTATTTAACCTTATCAGGTTATGAGCAAGGAGCGAAAGCGGATTGCTAATATCCGAAGCGACTTTGCCAGGGCTAGTTAGCCAAGGCTAGTTAGCCATATATACTTTAGCTGATCCCACTCCAAATTGGAGGCATCTATTATGATCATTCATAAAGATATCAATATGTCCGTAGGGCGTGCCTCTATCCTCTACTGTAAAAATCACGCCATTGACAACTAGTTTTGTTCCTAAGGGAACGCCGGCCATAGCTACTGTTCTTCCTTCTGTTGCAACAGTTCCACTAGCGGTGATTCCATCGGCCCATTGTCCGCAGCAGATAGCGCAGGCGCAGTAAGCAGTGAGTTTAAATTCTCCCAGATATTCTCCTACATCTGCCGCCGTTGCAGCAGAGTATGACTGTACCGGAGACATAGCCGATGTCACCTGAATATTTGGTGTATCACTATCTTCAATAACTCTTGTAGCCCATACTGCATGTGCTGTATCAATATCCGAGATAATAATGCCTGTCTTACTGGAACTGGCATGGATTACTTTACCATCACCCATGTACATGACCACATGGTATACATATCCGTTTCTTGCATAAAAAATCAGATCCCCGGGTGCTGCAGATCCTATAGGTATCTGCATGCCATATATCGCTTGATCCTCAGCGACTCTTGGCAGTGAATAACCATAGTGTGCATAAATACTTTGTACGAATCCGGAACAATCTGCACCGTTCGTAAGGCTGGTTCCTCCCCATACATAGGGATTGCCAAGAAACTGCTGTGCAAATTCCAACATAGAGGTTCGGATGGAACTTCCGCCAACGCCTCCTTTGATAGAAGTGAGGGTATAATAACAGGCTTTATTCTCATTTATAGGAATGATTTCAGTGGCCTGCTCAAGATTCTCTTCTCCGGCTTCCGTGACCAGCGCATCTGCTTTATCACCCTGAATAAGATAATCTTTTTCAACAAATCCGCGTACGTCATTGGATTCAATAAAAATCCAATCTTCATCGGCGTCTGCGATGATATAACAAAGAGCGCCATCGGAGAGTTCTCCAACAACCCTGTTCTCCGTATCTTTTCCTTCATATATATTTAACGTCTCGTTATCATCTCTTTTAACAGTTGCAATCGCATACACCTTATCAACTATAGTTTGTTGAGTAGTAGTTTTAGTATACGTTAACGCCTCGTTATTGACAGGCTCTACCAGGGTCTCGGCAAAGGTAAAGCTCTCCTCGCCTTTTTCATATATCAATGCGTCAGCTTCATCACCGGTCAGCAGAGATTCTGCCTTTATAAATCCCCCGACCTCGCCGGACTCTATATAAATCCAGTCACTATCTTCATTATTTGCGATCATATAGCAAAGATTATCTTTTTGCAGCGTGCCTGTGATTGCCGATGTATCATCATCACTGGCATATACATTCGCATCGTCGCTTTGTACAATAGCTGGGGCTTTATCAGCCGTTGTCTGGAGGGGAGCTGTTACGGCATTTGCTGATGCTTCATTATGAGCAGGTTCTGCTGGCGCCTCAGCAAGAGTAAAGCTATTCTTACCTTTTTCATAAACCAATGCGTCAGCCTCATCACCGGTCAGCAATAATTCTGATTTTACAAAACCGCGGACTTTGCCAGACTCTATGTAAATCCAATCACTATCCTCCACTTCTTCGATAATGTAACAGAGGTTATCTTTTTGAAGTGTACCTACCACTATCGGCTCTTCATTTCCAACTGTGTTGGAAGTATTGTTTTGGTCATCACTGCCAACATAGTTGGCATATACATTGACACCATCGTTCTGTACAATCGCATAGACTTTCTCAATGGTAACGAAACGAAATGAGTCTTCAATATATGGAGGAATAACAAGCTGCTGAGAGGCAAGTAAACTTTCATTGCTTCCAGTTCCGGAAGATTCTGGGGTTTCGGCAGTTTGTTCCTGGGTTGTCTGTATTTCATCTGATGTTGATTCGACAGTAGACTCAGATTCAGCGGGTGTTTCTGAGTCAGTCACAGCAGGCGTCTCTGGCTCAGGCACAGCAGGTGTCTCTGGCTCAGGCACAGCAGGTGTCTCTGGCACAGTCTCAGTAGGAGCCTCCGGTTCTGCTGAGGCAGGCTCTTCTGTCTCTGCATCAGGAGCCTCTGTGGCTTGAGTTTCTTCACCGACCTCCGAAGCATATGTAGTCATCGGCATCATTAATGAGGCAGATAAGCTGATGGCAAGTAACCTACCTATCCACGCTTTCTTTTTATACATAATCACCTTTCCTTTTTATTTTCATGTGCATAATGTTCTCGGGTTACTCATCATAACTTAAAGTGATAGTCATGCTATTTTATTATACACCAAGCGATTACAGAAATAAAGCGGTTTTGGTTAATGACATAAAATTTTCATAAAAAATTAACAAAAATTAAGAAAGTAAAGAAATGTACCCATACCAACCTGGACATTAAAATGTTTGGATGTTAAGATAAAATGTATTATGTAAAAAAAGATTATAGAAAAAAGATTTTGTAAAAAAGTGGGGGTGTAATTTGTGAATAAAATGGCCGTAGTCACGGATAGTAATAGTGGGATTACGCAAAAACAGGCAAGAGTATTAGGGATATCTGTTTTGCCAATGCCATTTAATATTGGCAATGAGACATTTTTAGAAGACATTAATTTAACTCAGGCAGAGTTTTATGAAAGGCTGGCAAAGGGCGACAATATATCAACATCGCAGCCATCGGTTGAAAGTATTATTAACCTTTGGAGTGAATTATTAAAAACAAATGATGAAATTGTGCATATACCTATGTCAAGCGGGCTTAGCGGTTCCTGCAACACTGCGATGATGCTTGCGCAGGATTTTGATGGTAAAGTTGAAGTTGTTAATAATCAAAGAATATCAGTAACACAACGGCAGTCAGCCCTGGATGCCCAGGAATTGATCAATGCAGGTAAAACAGCTAAAGAAATTAAGCGTATTTTAGAAAAAGAAAAATTTGCTTCAAGCATTTATATAACTTTAGACACGTTAAAGTATATCAAAAAAGGCGGCCGCATAACGCCGGCGGCCGCGGCATTGGGTACTTTACTAAAAATAAAGCCGGTACTTCAAATCCAGGGCGGAAAGTTGGATGCCTTTGCAAAAGCAAGAACCATTAAGCAGGCGAAGGCCATTATGATAGAAGCTATGGGGAAGGAACTACGAGAACGAATCGGTAAATCCGAAAAGGCAGAAAAAGCACACTTGTCTATCGCTCATACGTTAAACAGGGAATTAGCGTATGAATTGAAAGGTGAATTGTTGGTGCTATATCCGAATCATGATATTTATGTGGATAACCTCTCTCTAAGCGTTGCGTGTCATATCGGGGCAGGTTCAATTGCTGTGGCTTGTTCAAAATACATTGAATACTAATTGGCTCATTGCTTGGAAAAATAAAAATTAAATTTTTCGTATATTTTTTCTCTATCAGCAAACAATAAGATAAGAAAAACAACCAGAAAAAAATAACAGAACTAAATTATTAGCTGATAAAGAGAGGATTTTGTCAATGAAAGCCACTGGAATCGTTAGAAGAATTGATGACTTGGGTCGCGTTGTAGTGCCAAAAGAAATAAGAAGGACGCTTCATATCCGTGAAGGGGATCCGTTAGAGATTTTCACAGACCGTGAAGGTGAAATTATATTAAAGAAATATTCTCCTATCGGAGAATTAGGGGCATTCGCAAAACAATACGCTGAGGCTCTGTCAGGGAGTACAGGCCATACCATAAGTATTACTGACCGTGATCAGCATATAGCGGTTGCGGGTTCTGCTAAAAAGGAGCTGATGGGTAAAGCAATAAGTAAACAGCTGGAGGATATGATTAGTCAAAGGACAAGTCATAGTGCTGTCTTAGACGACAAAAGCTTTATATCAGTCCTTGCAGATGGTACGGAAAGTTTTGCCGTACAAGTTATATACCCAATTATAACTGAGGGTGATGCGATCGGATCTGTCATTATTACCAGTAAAGATAAAGTGAAAATGGGTGAGGTTGAAGAAAAGCTGGCATTAGCTGCGGCAAGTTTTCTTGGAAGGCAATTGGAACAATAATATTTAGATTTTAAAAGGAGCTACCCGCTGGATGCAGTAGCTCTTTTTTTAAAGCCATTAATAATCATGATGATGATAACCTTGTTTGACGTTGAAAGTGGGGGCTGAGGGCTAAATTTTAGATGAATTTGGGGTTATAATGTTACAGGTGATAAATTTGTCTGGATTTTTAGGATTAAATGCTGAAAACACCTTGACAAACGCAACAGAAAAGTTTATAAATAGACTTGGAAGCGTTGATAACTTAGTAACCAAAGAGGTTTAAACCTTTCAGTGCAGACACCAGAACAACTGGATATGCTATGGGAGGAAGTTAATAACCATCGTCATATTTTAATATGGATAATATTTTTAGGAGGATTTAATTATGAACAAAGCAGAATTACTGGCAGCTATGGCTGAAAAGGCAGAATTGTCAAAGAAGGATTCAGAAAAGGCATTAAAAGCATTTATTGATGTAGTAACTGAAGAACTGGTTAAAGGTGAAAAAGTTCAGTTAGTTGGATTTGGTACATTCGAAGTATCAGAAAGACCTGCAAGAGAAGGAAGAAACCCACAAACTGGTGCAGCAATGAATATTCCTGCTTCCAAAGCGCCTAAGTTCAAAGCAGGTAAAGCTCTTAAAGATGTAGTCAACGCATAATATTGTTACAAGCTTATAGCCGAACTGTAACACGATATTCTGGATGAATAATAAAAGGGCTGTTGCAAAATGAATTGATTTTGCAATAGCCCTTTTAAATTTAAAAAAGGAAGGCAGTTATGAGGTTAGATAAATTTTTGAAAGTATCAAGGTTAATAAAACGCAGGACCATTGCCAATGAAGCATGTGATGCAGGCCGTGTTAAGGTGAACGATAAGGTTGCTAAAGCTTCAGTCAACATAAAACAAGGTGATATTATTGAAATAAGTTTTGGGACCCGTAATGTCAAGGTAGAAGCTTTAAACATCGTAGAGACTACCAAAAAAGATGACGCCAAGGAGATGTACAAATACTTGTAATAAAAACAAGCCTTTCCTAATATATTAAACAAATAGCAGTTTTCTATTTAGGAGGGGCTTTTTCATGGAGGAGAGGCAGGTTTTAAGAAGTCACAGGCTCTCGCTAAATGATCGAAAGAATTGCCAGATGACAGGAATAAAAGATGTAATCTCATTTGATGCAAATGAAGTCATTTTAGAGACAGAAGGGGGATTGTTGCTCATCCGCGGTGAAGACTTACATATGAGCCATTTGTCTTTAGATAAAGGAGAAGTTAATGTCGAAGGAACAGTCGACAGTCTGACCTATTCTGATTCCAATAAAGCTTCAAAACAGGCCGGAAACCTTATGGGACGGTTATTTAAATAAATGATGATTAGTGAAGCTGTAAGATATCAATCTACACTGTTTGGGATGGCTGTTATCTGGGGTATTGGAATTGTATGGCTATATGATATATTAAGAATTTTAAGAAGAATCATCAAGCATACGAAGGTTTTTGTTTACCTAGAAGATATTATTTTCTGGACTGCTGAAGCATTTATCATTTATCATTTAATGTATACAAATGACAACGGCGCTATCCGTTTATATACAATGTTTGGAATATGTATCGGGATAATTCTGTATTCCCTTTTATTAAGTCGCTTTTTCGTCAAAATTATCAGCAAAATACTCATCTCTATTATCAACGTTATATCTAAACCAATACGTTTTATAAAAAAAATCCTTACTTCCTTATTCAGACGTTTTAATACAAATTTCAAAAATATTTATAAGTATTTTGTAAAAGGATTGAAAAAAATCCTAAAAACAGTTAAAATAGGAAATACCAAGAAGTAATATAATGTAAATAGGTGGTATAATGGCAAGAAAAAGAGTGAGAAAAAGAAAAAATAAAAATGGAATCCTCCTGGTATCAGGTGTGGTCATTGTACTATGTTGTTTTATGCTAATTGGCAGCATACAGCTTAAACAAAAGTTAGATCAGTATGCTGCCACGGAAGCCGAACTTAATACCCAGATTGAGGAACAGGAGGCATATGCACAGTCTCTGGTTAAAGAAAGTGAATATATTGGGAGCCCGGAATATATTGAAGCCATGGCCAGAGAGAAGCTTGGCTTGCTAAAGGATAATGAAATTATTTTTAAGAGAAAAAGTAAATAAGTGAATAAAAAAGATGTGCCAGGAGAAATGATATCCGTTTTTTCTGGTATTTTTTTAGTGGGCACGAGACTGAATCACTATTTTAGTATTGGCTCTGATTACCCTCCATTGACAATGTACTATAATCAGGTATTGATCCTGGCAGGGAAAAATCCGCTGCCTTTTAGCGATAATGAAATAGGTGAAGTGATATGTTTCATTATTACAGCAGTTGCAGCAATATGGAACTGGTGGAAAAATAATAGTTTTACCCAAACAGCCATTGAGGCGGATAAATTCATAAAAGAAAAAAGGAACAGTCATAAGGAGGATAAGGTATAAGATGAGCTTCTTAAAATAAGTTAAGTCCCTCGAAACTTGATTTTTAGATTTTCTATGGGAGCTGATGTCTAAAAGTTTTTTGAAATCAATTCATGAAATGACAAATAATTTTCCGGTAATCCTTTATAATCTTGACTTACAAACCAAGAAAGGATTAGGTGGTTAGTCTATGAAAAAGATTGATTTCAGAAATTTAATCGTTGCACTCATAAGCGCAGTGATTAATCGATCAATCATACTCATGATGAATCCTTTTGGCATTGCATATTTTGCTTCTGCTTATATGTATAAGCCAGGGCGGGGACTTTTAGCTTTAGCTTCCATATTGGGAATGTCTTCCGCTTTACCGGTGAATGTACTGATAAAATACGTCGGTGTAATTATGGGAATTATCATAATTACTAAGTTACTGGAAATACGAAAAGTAGTTGTAAGTCCTGTCAAGATGGCAGTTATTTCAGGCATACTGGTCAGTGTTGCAGGTTTTGCCTATAGCCTGGGACTGAACGGCTTATACAGGCAGGACTTATTAAGGACGGCAGTAATAGCTTCATTAGAAGGTATTATAGCCCTGGTATCGGTTTTTATCTTTAATAAAGCCGTAGGAACCATTTTAAATCGTAAAGGTGAAAAGATAATAAGCAATGAAGAGCAAATTAGCTTAGGAATTGTGTTTGCCTTGTGTGTTTTCGCCTTTCAGGGAGAAATGATTGCAAGATATTCAATCATGGAAGCTTTTATTTTTTTCATTCTGCTTTATATGGGATATTGTTATGGGGCAGGAGCAGGAGCGGTAGCAGGCGCATGTATTGGCAGTGTACTTGCTTACCAGCAAAATGATATAGCCGTCATGGGCTTTATGTGTGTGCTGGGAATATTAGCCGGCGTATTTAGGGAGAGAGGCCGAATCTTAAGTGGAGCCGTATATCTGGCAGGTGTGGGTCTGATAGGTTATTTAGGCATACCATGGCTTCTGCAGATGACTACTGTTCGGGGAATACTAGCCGGCAGCTTATTATTCCTGCTATTACCGGACAGCTTTGTGAGGGTGGCCGGCAGACAGAGAATGAAAAAACCGGAAATGCTTACAAGCGATAACATAGAAAAAATGACAAAAGACCGGCTCAGGGAATTTTCCTCTTCATTTAAGAAGATTTCTCAGACTTTCAATGAAAGTGTTCAGCCGAGAATAGATTTGACAAAAGAGGAAGTCGATGAAGCTTTTGATGAATTAACCAGTAATGTTTGCAGCCGCTGCAGCCGCTGTGAATATTGCTGGGAGCGAGAATATTTTGATACCTATAACGCAGCAACCAACATCTTAGATTATTTTTCTAAAAATGGGGAAATGGAGAGAAGTCAAGTGCCTATTAGCTTTAAACGTCGTTGTATCAATATTGAAGGTTTTTTAAATGAAACGTCAAGAGTCATGGAGGTGGCAAAGTTGAATTTAAATTGGAAAAATCGTTTAATGGAAAGCCGTTTGGCAGTAGCCGGACAACTTTGTGAGGTTGCAGGTATTATTGATGAATTTGCAGACGAGCTGGAAGAGGAGAATATTGTAATCCAGTCGGAAGCTGACCGTTTAAAACAGAAACTGGCGTTGAGTAAAATAAATGTTAAGAGTTTGACTATTGTTGAAAAGCTGAATCACAGGAAGACGATCTATATGGTGGCAAAAACAAGACGGGGACGCTGCGTCACATCTAAGGAGATAGGTGAAATTATTAAAGAAGTATTAGGCAGAAACTATACATTAGCCAAAGGAAGCAGGATGGTAGTGTCTAAAGAATATAATACCTTCGAATTCGTGGAAGACATCCGTTTTAGAACCCTCCATGGGGTGGCAAAAACGATTAAGGCAAAAGAAAGTGTATCAGGAGACAGTTACACTTTTATGCCGTTAGACACGGGGCAACTGATTATGTCGCTATCGGATGGGATGGGTGCGGGCGAGGCTGCTAATGAGGACAGTGAATATATTATAGAAGTGTTGGAACAGATGATGGAAAGTGGGTTTAGCAAACATTCGGCAATACGGCTGATTAACTCAGTTATGTTCTTGAAGTCGGACAAGCAGGCATTTTCAACAATAGATATGGGTATTCTGGATCTTTATTCCGGTATATGTGAATTTATTAAAATTGGGGCCTCCACGACATTTATCAAAAATAAAAATAGGGCGGAGGCCATACGGTCAACTACCCTGCCTGTTGGGGCCTTCACTCAGGTGGAATACGATGGGATATCTCGTGAATTAAGTGACGGGGACATGATTATTATGGTGTCAGATGGTATTATCAATAGCCTGGAGGGTGAGGACAAAGATGAAAATTTGAGAGAGTATATTGCAAACCTAAATATAAATAATCCTCAGGAACTTGCCAATATGGTATTGGAATACTCTATGCAAAATAGTAATTTTGATATCAATGATGATATGACAGTATTAACCTGCGGTTTTTATAAAACAAGCAACTAGCATGTTGCCTGGCTAATGTTCAACTAAACGGTGTACAGGAGGGAATTCGTATGATATGATAAAATATAGATGAGGAGTGAGTTGTTTGGATGATGAATTGATTCAAAGAGTTTATCAATATATGACGGATAATGATATGCTGGCAGGGAGCCGGCATATCATTATAGGAGTGTCCGGAGGTGCAGATTCCATGTGCCTTCTTTTTGTGCTGCTGGTTTTAAGAGATCGATTGGACATCACCCTGAATGTCGTACACATCAATCATGGACTGAGAGGTAAAGATTCAGATGAAGACGAAAAATTTGTTGAATCAGTTTGCCGTGAACAAGATATTAATTTTCAGAGTTTCTATATCGATCTAAAAGCATATGCAAAGCAAATCAATATGTCTTTAGAAGAGGCAGGCCGTTATTATCGCTACAAATGTTTTGATGAGGTTCTAGCTGCTATTAACGGAAGTAAAATTGCCGGTGGCAGAATTGCCGGTGGCATAATTGCCACTGCACACAATCGGGATGACATCAGTGAGACCGTACTGCTGAATATTTTTAGAGGGACAGGCATCAGGGGAATTAGAGGTATCCCGTGTAAGCGAGGTCATATTATACGCCCCCTTTTGTGTATCAGCCGTAAGGAAATTGAGGGCTTTATGGATAGACATTCGATTGCATACCGAACGGATTGGACCAACTTCCAGGAGGATTTTGCGAGAAACCGGATGAGGTTAAACATATTGCCATATGTGGAAGAATATATTAATTACCAGGCTAAAAATCATCTATATCAGTTGTCGGTCATGGCTTCAGAGATAGAAAGCTTCGTTTCGGAACAAACGGACAATGCTTATGCTATGGCAGTAAAAGATAATAATAAAATATTAATAGAGGGCTTCTCATCATTGAATATTGTTTTGAAAAGAGAAATAGTAAGGCGAATGATTTTCGAGATATCGGAAAAACTTAAAGATATTAGTTTCTCTCATATAGAGGCGGTGATTAACCTTGCTTATCATCAGGTGGGAAAACAGATACAACTACCGTATCGGTTGGTTGCCATCCGAAGATATGATTATATAGAGATTTGCACCACGAATCCCGGGGATTCTCAAAATTTTTCAATGAGTCCTATAGATGTGAACATTCCCTGTGAATATAATTTGCCCGGAAAAATAATCTCTTTTTCATTAAAAAATATGGAAGAAATTGAAAAAATTCCTGAAAAGTTGTATACGAAATGGTTTGATTATGATAAAATAAAGGTTGGTTTAAAATTGAGGAACCGTTTACAAGGGGATTATTTTGTCATTGAAAAGGGTAATAAAAAGATGCTGACCCGCCATATGATTGACCAGAAGATCCCGAAGGAAACGCGGGGGCAGATGATTTTATTGGCAGACGGTCCGCATGTTATTTGGCTGATTGGCGGAAGGATTAGCGAAGCCTATAAAATCACATCACAAACTAAAAAAATATTAGTTGTGAATATAAGGGAGAAAAAACGTGGAAGATAAAATAAGAGTTTTATTAACAGAAAACGAAGTTGATAAGAAGATTGAATTATTAGGTCAGGAAATAAGCCGGGATTATGAAGGGAAGACCGTACATTTGATATGTGTATTAAAAGGCGGTGTGTTCTTTACTTGTGAATTGGCAAAAAGAATAACTGTGCCGGTTTCAATTGACTTTATGAGTGTGTCCAGCTATGGGAATGAATCCATCAGTTCGGGAGCAGTCCGTATTCTTAAAGACTTAGATGAGCCGTTGGATGGTAAAGATGTATTAATTGTTGAAGATATTATAGATTCAGGCAATACGCTGCATTATCTGGTTGAAATATTATATAAGAGAAATCCTTCAAGTATTAGAATCTGTACCCTGTTAGACAAACCGGAACGTCGGACGGCCGACGTCAAGGTTGATTATGTGGGGTTTGATATTCCGGATGAATTTGTTGTAGGCTATGGTCTTGATTATGCTCAAAAGTACAGAAATCTTCCATATATTGGCGTGGTAGAGACTGACTAAAAAAACTTAAAAGGAGGATAAAACGTGAATAATCGAAGAGGAATGAATATTTGGCCTCTTGCCGGTATAATGATTCTACTTATGTGGTTTCTTTATCAGGGCTTGATAAGCGGTAACCCAAGTGAATATACTTATACCGATTTTGTACAGGATGTCCAGGAAAACAGTACTGCAATCCAGTCTGTTATCATATCACAAAATCAGGAGGTGCCCACTGGTGTTGTCAGGGTGACAATGACTAACGGTGAAACCTATAATGTCAACGTTCCTGATGTAAAAGATGTCAAAACGCTGCTGGAATCATCAGCTATAGAAAATTGGGATATTACTGATGTCAACAGGCCGTCATGGATTGAGAACAATATCGTAACCATTGTACTTGGCATTGCTGTTATCGCTATCATGTTTTCATTTATATCGGCTCAGCAGGGAGGCGGTTCAAACAGCAAAGTGATGAACTTTGGAAAGAGCCGGGCCAGAATGACTAAAGAAGGAATGCAAAACATTACTTTCAAAAACGTGGCCGGTTTAGATGAAGAGAAAGAGGAAATGGCGGAAATCGTAGATTTCTTAAAAAATCCCGGCAAATATACGAAAGTAGGGGCCAGAATCCCTAAAGGAGTTCTTCTTGTGGGACCGCCGGGGACAGGTAAGACGCTGATGGCTAAAGCAATTGCCGGTGAAGCAGGGGTGCCGTTCTTTAGTATTTCCGGTTCAGATTTTGTCGAGATGTTTGTAGGTGTAGGCGCATCCAGGGTTCGCGATTTGTTTGAGAATGCGAAGAAAAATGCGCCCTGTATTATCTTTATTGATGAGATAGATGCCGTAGCCCGCAGGAGAGGCGCAGGCATGGGAGGCGGTCATGATGAGCGTGAACAGACATTGAACCAACTGCTTGTGGAGATGGATGGTTTTGGTATCAATGAGGGAATCATTGTGATGGCGGCAACGAATAGGGTAGATATATTGGACCCGGCGATTTTGCGGCCCGGGCGTTTTGATAGAAAGATAGGGATAGGACGCCCTGATGTTAGGGGGCGAAAGGAGATTCTGGAGGTTCATTCTAAAGGGAAACCATTGGGTGATGACGTTAACTTGAATCAGATTGCTCAGACAACAGCCGGATTTACAGGAGCGGATTTAGAAAATCTTATGAATGAATCAGCTATTAATGCAGCTAAAGTAAACCGTGCCTATATTGTCCAGGACGATATCCGTAAATCATTTATTAAAGTTGGTATTGGTACGGAAAAGAAGAGTCGTGTTATTTCAGATCATGAAAAGAAAATTACCGCATACCATGAGGCAGGCCATGCGATCCTATTCCATGTATTGCCTGATGTTGGTCCGGTGTATACTATATCGGTAATTCCCACAGGTATTGGAGCAGCCGGCTATACGATGCCGCTGCCGGAAAAGGATAATATCTTTAATACGAAAGGAAAGATGATTCAGGATATAATTGTATCCTTAGGCGGACGTGTGGCAGAAGAACTTATATTTGATGATATAACTACCGGTGCTTCTCAGGATATTAAGTCGGCAACAGCGACAGCCAAAGCAATGGTAACACAATTTGGTATGTCGGAGCAGGTTGGGCTGATTAACTATGGCAGTGATGAAGATGAGGTGTTCATAGGCAGAGATTTGGCTCATACAAGAAGCTACAGTGAAGGTGTGGCGTCGGTGATTGATAAAGAAATCAAGAGGATCATAGATGAATGCCATAATAAAGCAAGAGGTATTATCAAGGAGCATATGGAAGTTTTACACGGATGTGCAGCGCTTTTAATTGAAAAAGAAAAAATTAATAAAGAGGAGTTTGAGACATTGTTTCCGACTTGAAATATGAGGGTAACGAAATGTATAAAAAGGAATTTGGGGATGGCTGATTTATGACCCAAATGAACAAATTGGAAAATAATATCATAAGATTTGTACAAAAAAGAAGGTATAAAAAAAATATCTTTGTGAACACTTATTATTAGGGACATTATATAATAAATATTGTAAACCCCCCCCAATACATTATATAGTTTTTTGTTACACCCCATAAGAAACAAAAAATACCTTCTCCGAAAAGGACAGCAGATCGACTGGCTGTCCTTTTTACGTTGCCAGCGCTTTTCTGGCAATGCAGCACTTTTCTGGCAATGCAGCGCTTTTCTGGCAATGCCGGGCGTGTATGGATTTTTCTTCATAAAGAGGTTGTAATAAATGAAGTATTATTATAAAATATACAAATGATGTATAAAATATAAGGAGATTATCAAATGGATGATAGCAAAAGCTTTGGTCGGTTATCTGACGTCCAGAAGTTACATATATATATGACGGGTGTAAAGCCGATTCTTAATAAAGGAGCATTATTTGCTGACGGAACTAAGTATTACCGGACTTACCATAAGACAGCAGATGGCTATGACGCCTGCTTAAAATTTCGTACCGGAAGGGATAATGTAGACACGGTCTATGTGGTGGTTTCAGGTGGAGCCTGCGAGATGGAGAAAATCACAAGCGATAATTTGTTTGATTATTATCAAGTTAATGTTCCTTGCGACGAGAATCATTATGAGTATTATTTTAAAATTAAAAGCGGAAAAGTTATCGTTTATTATAATAAACAAGGCTGCATGAATGAGGTCCAGGATTACTACAATTTTAAGCTGGTTCCGGAATTTAAAACACCGGATTGGGCAAAGGGCGCAATATTTTATCAGATATTTACTGAACGATTTTATAATGGTGATGTCAGTAATGATGTGCTTAATAGGGAATATTTGTATATTAAAGACGCCACGCTAAAGGTCGATGATTGGTACGAGTATCCTAAAACTATGGATGTACACCGGTTTTATGGAGGAGATTTACAGGGGGTTATGGATAAGCTGGATTATCTTAAGGATTTAGGTGTAGACGTCATCTATTTAAACCCTATTTTTGTATCACCTTCAAACCACAAATATGATATTGAGGATTATGACTATGTTGATCCCCATTTTGGGGTGATTACAAAAGATGAGGGTGAGTGCCTTCCTGAATGGGAGAACTCTAATATCCGTGCGTCACGTTACACATGCCGTGTGACGAGGCGCGAGAATCTTGAGGCTAGTAATGAGCTTTTTATTCGGCTGGCAGAGGCTATTCACAGCCGGGGAATGAAAGTGATTTTAGATGGAGTATTCAATCACTGCGGTTCATTTAATAAATGGCTTGACCGCGAGCGGATTTATGAGAATCAGGAGGACTATGAAAAAGGCGCCTTTATTGATGAGAATAGCCCGTACCGCTCATTCTTTAAGTTCAGGGAAGGGTCTTCATGGCCCTATAACACCCAATATGACGGCTGGTGGGGACATGATACCCTGCCGAAATTAAACTATGAAGAATCGCCATTGTTGGAAGAATATATTTTAAATATAGCTAGGAAGTGGGTTTCGCCTCCCTTTAATGCTGATGGCTGGAGGTTGGATGTGGCAGCTGATTTAGGGAAATCTTCGGAGTACAATCATAATTTTTGGAGAAAATTCCGGGAGACTGTCAAGGAGGCTAATCCAAATGCGTTGATTCTTGCGGAGCATTATGGCGATCCCAGCAGCTGGCTTAAAGGTGATCAGTGGGATACGGTGATGAATTATGATGCCTTTATGGAACCTGTAACCTGGTTCTTAACCGGGCTAGAAAAGCATAGTGACGAATTTAGAGGAGATTTGATGGGAAACTACGAATCTTTTCAAAATGCCATGAGCCACCATATGTCCAGATTTCATAACGAATCATTATATGTGGCCATGAATGAGTTATCAAACCATGATCATTCCAGATTTATGACGCGTACCAATAAAAAGGTTGGCCGCATTGGCTCTATGGGGCCGGAGGCTGCCGGTGAGGGAATTAATAAAGCAATTATGAGACAGGGTGTTGTTATTCAAATGACATGGCCTGGTGCCCCTACTATTTATTATGGTGATGAAGTAGGACTTTGTGGCTGGACGGATCCGGACAGCAGACGGACTTTTCCCTGGGGACGGGAAGATATGGAACTGCTGCAATTTCATAAGGACATTATACGCATTCATAAGGAAAACAATGCTTTGGTTATGGGCTCGCTGAAGTTTCTTTTTGGCAGGTATAATATTATTGCTTATGGAAGGTTTGATGATAAGCAGCAATGTGTAGCCATTATCAATTGTAACTTTGAAGATGGCATTAAGGTGGATATACCTGTATGGGAAATAGGTGTGGTTGACGGCAGCAAGATGATTGAGGTTATCAGGAGCACGCGAGATGGCTATACTATTGAAAATGAGACGTATACTGTGACTGAAGGATTTTTATCTATGAAGCTCCCCGGCGAATCTGCCATGGTTTTAAAAAGGATTAGTACAGGATCAGATAAAAATGAAAATAAGTAAAAAATATGTTGATTTCTATAAGCTTATCCATTATAATAGAGAATTGATGGGGCGTAGCGCGGATTGGTCACTGTGCGTCCCTCAAACGACAACTATTTCCTGTAATTTTACGAAATAGTATAAATATGGGGGCTTAGCTCAGATGGGAGAGCGCTTGAATGGCATTCAAGAGGCCGTCGGTTCGATTCCGATAGTCTCCACCATGAACCCGTTAACTGCATGAGGTTAGCGGGTTTTTCCATGCCCTCACGCCGTTCTGCTCCCGGAGGTTATTGCTTCATCACTGCCAAATTCTTTGAGCGCAATTCCTAACTGCTCACAGGTAGCCGTAAGGTCAATCTCGACCTAATAATCCCGCCTGACCCGGACTTCGCTGAAAATCCGCGACAAAATCATTTTTTTAGTTTCCATGTCACAGGTGTCATACATATCCGACCAGTTTCGGATATTGCTGAATTGTTCGGACATCTCCATTTTCATCTGCTCACCGTTTAGCAGGCTTTCCTTAAGCTGCTGGACGTAGGATGGGATTCCCAGCGGACGCTTTTTTGTGCTGTTTTTTTTGTCGATATATACACGCCTTGCCGGGTTCGGTTGATAACTAAAATCTTTCAGGCTTTCAATAAGTGCGTTAATCCTGCGCTCACTCATGCCATCCAGACTTTTTCCGTCTACACCTGCTGTCATACTTCCCTGCGACTGACTGATATTTTTGTACGCAAGAAAGTAGAATTCTGGGTTATACAGATTTCTGTACAGTCTTTGGAACTTGTACTGTTTGTTACTTGCTTTTTCTGAAAGACTTTTCAATACATTTACTGGTTCTCTCAATGTCTCACACATCCTTCCTGTTTTTGTTAGGGAAAAACTATTTTGGTCTGTTAGTGCATTTTTTAAATCTTGACTCAAATTTTTGAGAAATCCACTGCCCCATTTATTTTCTGTTTTCATTTCAACTATATCTTTCCCTAAAGACAATAGAACATGAGCATTTCCTTATTACCCTTAGTTGCAGCTTTTATTTGCATCCTACGGAAGCGCACGCTCAAATCCTGTATCCACTCCGCATAATATTTATCTATTTTTATTAACTTGCTCATAATTCCTCCATTCATCTTATCAACGGTGTTACTTTTACCTATTTGTGCATCAAAGGAATATTTATCATCAAGCGGTACAATAATCTTGAATACATCGCCCTCAATCAGCTCCGGCTCTTTACGGAATAATATTTGCTGTATTTAAACAGGTTGCTGAACGGGAGCAGGTCAACACCCTCGTCATAGTGCAGGATACCGCCGAAATGCTCAAAATCCTCGTCATGGATAATCTTTTCCATGACAGTCGAGAGCGTGACAGGCAAGTTTTCATTGTCCGGGCATCCCAAGGCAATCTATCCGTTTTTTGCATATCCTTGTTTGTAAAAAGCACATATGTTATACTTCTTTATGTATAAAATTATCTTATCAGAACTTTTGAGAAGAAATGGATTGGAATCTTACCAGAAGTTCTGATCGGAAGTAGTGATATGACATACCGCAAAAATTTGCAGCACGGAACGAATCGGCATGATAGGATTTTCAGCTGGTGGTTATCTCACCGCTTTTATAGGAACTCATTATGATAATGGAATTATAGATCCAGAAAGTCGAAATGCGCAAATTATGTCGATGCTTTTGGGAGAACCAGATTTTAACGATCCGATTGATCAAACGAGTTCTAAACTTAATGCGATCATTTTATGTTATGCTGAGACATCCCCCTTTTCTAAGGAAAATTTGCCACCAGATTCTCTATTAACAAAAGATATTACAGTGGATGAATTGATAGACTTTACTTCAAATAATAAACATGTTACTGCAAAAACACCACCGACTTTTCTATGGATTACAGCGACCGATCACTGGAATTTTCAGCGCCAAAACTTACTTTTTGCTCAAGCTCTAAATGAGCTGAGTCTACCATTTGATTTACATATATTCTCCAAAGGTCCCCATGGTTTAGGATTAGGCGAGGATGAACCTACGGTAGCAATCTGGCCAAAACTTTGTGAAAATTGGCTTCAAAGATTATGTTGATATCTTTGTGTCCTAGAGCGGTAAAGTCCTTCGAGCTACTTAATTTGCTTATATTGGGCAATTCAAATCTTTTATAATAATAGCATAGTTTATAGATACTCCTGCTAAAGAGGGTATCACGGTTAGATACTCTTGAATATTATAATTATTATAAATCATTTTAATAATTTATTGGAGGACTTACATATGGTATTTTCCATGACAAATGCAATAAACAACAGTATTGTCGTTATGAAGCAAGATATGGCAGGAATACTATCCAACACAGAAGTCTATATGACACATGGTAGTGGCACAGGCGCACAAACTGTGGACCCTCTGGGATCTCAAGGATCAATTATTCTATCACGCGATGGTCATTTTCTCTTTGCAGTGAATGCAGGCAGTAATAATATCAGCAGCTTTTTGGTGGGCCAAGACAATCTTATGCTTGTTGACGTAGTCTCTTCCGGTGGATTTCATCCAAACAGTCTTGCCACAATCGGTAATTTTCTTTATGTGATCAATTCTGGTGATGCCACCCACCCTTCCAATGTAACCGGTTTTCAGGTAAGCGCTGATGGTCACCTAAGCCAGATAAGCGGCGGATCAATGTCTCTAAGCGCAGCAAATGCCGGGCCGGGATGTGTTGTTATCAGCAATTTCGGACAGAAACTCGTTGTCAGCGAAAAGACAACCAATGCTCTCAGCATTTTCGGGGTACAAAGTGATGGTGCT
>Ga0153996_1000027_pt1 | contig 108230 bp, 99 predicted proteins | sample TSNC080MetaG_FD_104728 | JGI IMG/M metagenome (GOLD analysis project Ga0153996, IMG submission 104728) | Attine ant fungus gardens microbial communities from North Carolina, USA - TSNC080 MetaG | ecosystem: Host-associated > Fungi > Mycelium > Unclassified | place: USA: North Carolina, Lumber... | reverse complement strand
TGTTCATTATTCAATCATTTACTAATGAAAAATGAAACCAAAATAAAATTTGCTGCATACCTAAGGAGTTCGACAAGTTTTTTCGAGTCATTGTGGTAAATTCGTCCACTTTTTAGGCTCTAAAAACGGACTATAGTCCAGTGTGTGTGGTAAGTCTGAAATAGCTATTCTTTTCTTGGTAGAACAGTCAAAGATATCACAATGGATATTTGCACTAAACATCATACTTTCACCTGTTTTATCAATGATTTTCACACGGTCATTTCCAATTGGTTCAGTAGTTACTGATCCTTTAACAAAGTTCTGATTCACGTAGTTTACAATTATTCTTTGGATGTTCGTCATATAAAACCCCTTTTTTTATGACTGCACCCGATGCGGTAGCATCTGATAAAAAAACAAGGAGCACCTCGTCCATTCAATGGTGAGGTACTCCTTTGCAGTTAGTAGTTACTTCTTCTGTCCGCAGCCGCTGCAATACTGGTAATCAACGACCGTGTCGTACACGGTGCGTGTACCGTATTCGATTTTATGCTGTGTCTCGTAGATTGGCGTAGAGCCGGTCTGTACCTGAGATTTTGTGATAGTGATTTCTTCACCGCCTAGGTCATGATTGTATGAGACGTGACGTGCTGCATCTACTCCGCCGTCAAATGTTGCGCCGCAGATTGGACAAGTCCATACATAGCTGTACACCGGCGTAGTTCCCGTCTGTACCTGTTCATCATACTCACGAACGACGTACTGTTCTTCACGGGCAACCTGCTTGGTATGGTCTACCCATGTGTGGGTGTAGGCAGGTGCTGATGTTTCGGGTGTCGTTGTCGTGGTGTCTGAATTTGAGTTAGAGGTATTGCCGGTATTGTTGTTCGTGCTCCCGGTGCTGCCCGTATTATTTGTATTACTTGTATCATTGGAAGAACTGTTACCCGTGCTGTTGTTTCCAGTCCCTGTGTCATTGCTGCTGTTTGAATTGCTGCTGCCGGTCGTCGTTTTGCTTTTGCCGGTGGACTCGGATTCCTGTGCGATGTCACTTGCCGATTCAGGATTGCTTTCAGCCTGTTCTGACTTGGAAGTCAGGTCTTTAATTAAATCCTGATGTTCATCCGGTGCTTCGGTCTGGATGCGGGTAATTACGGATTCCAGTTGTTCTTTGGTCATGTCGTTCACGTCAAGACGTTCCAGTGTGATAGAGATAGTTATATTCTTTTCTTCGTCGTAAGTAATGGTATAGTCGTCTATGTCAGGTACTTCTTGATTTTCTTCGGATATTACGAAGCTGATTGTTTCGCTTGGTAGCTTGTAGGTACTGCCGTCAATCTCGATGGGAGTGGCAAGCAGATGAATCGTATATTCGCCCTCTGGCAGTTCCGCAATCTCGGTTTCGGAATTCAATGCCAATTTCATGTCTTCGACGGTCTTTGATTCTCCGTCTAAGAGTTCCGCATCCCCGTCCAGAATGATTTCAACCTCGGCAGGTATCGCAACGTTGTCTGCGGTCACGCCCATTAATTCGATTGAGACATTAGCGGTGAATGCTTCGGATTCTGATTCGGATTCAGACTCTGTTTGGGTTTCGGATTCTGTTTGGGTTTCGGATTCTGTTTGTGAAATCGTGGATTCTGCCTGCGTAAAAGTGTTCACTGCATAGACAGTAATACCGCCAATGGCAAGCAGAATAGCAAGTGCCATGGGAATAATAATCTTTTTCTTTTCAATAATAAAATTCTTTAATTTTTCCATAAATCTCCTATAAGTGCTGCTATCTTTGGACAATTTTCTATAAAGTCCTCATATCTGTTAGAAAACTCGCCTGTCACCATTTCCTTAAACTCGTCAGAATTTTCGTCTGTTACCGTTTCTTTTGCACCGACTTCATCTACTATTATGTATGTATTCTCGTCATCAGCTCTTGCCATGAGATAATCATCACTCTCTGTTGTCAAAGTCACATAAAAAGTATCGTAAATCGGCATCACAATTCCTGTCGTGTAAGAGTTAAATGTTATAGAATTAAACCAACCACTCTCATTTTCCGTGTCATAGAAAAATGGAAATGTGTCTATGCTCGCCGATTCATTTATAGCATAGCAAATAGATTCTGTTTCCGTATTATTTCCCGTTGCATCTGTATTAATTCTGATTTCATATGGACTTGAATAAACACTTTCATCGTAATTAGCGAGTTCCTCTGTTATTTCCAATAGCTCTCTAATAGAAATCTGAATTGTCCCCTCACTTTCACTACCACCACTTACAGTAATATCACGTTTTATATCCAGACTATACTCTTCCTCTATTTCTTCTACGTATCCTGCATACTCTTCCGCTCCTACTTGCGATTCTATATCATCCAGTTCCAGTTGCTCTATAACATCTGCGTACCGTTCTTCCGAAGCTTCGATTGCGGAGTTCATTTCTTCTACTGCTACCTGTCGCTGTTTTCTAATATATTCTTTCTGTGCTTCAATAGCCGATTCAATAATTTCTTCATCTTTCATTTCAGATAATTCGCCAATGGTTTTACCCCAATCGTCTAATGATGTCATCGCTGTGATTCTACCATCATTAAAATAATAAATGCAATAAGGCTTTGCGTCTTTGTTAAATTCATGTACTTTGTAAAAAATCACAGGTTCATTTTCCAAAAAACTGGACAGTGTATATTCACTGTTTGAACTTTCACTATTAGTATTTTCTTGATTAGATGAACTGCTGTTGTTACCACCGCAAGCGGTAATGGACAAGACAAATAATACACATAATGTTGTAGCCAATAATTTTTTTGATAAATTTCTTTGTTTCATGTATCTACACTCCTTCGTTTTTAATTTACATTCAATTTTTACTGGTTTTGCTGTACTTTCATATCCACTTTTCTCAAGATAAACAATACGATAGCTGGCAGCGCACCTATAGCCAGTGCATTATTCATACTCTGTGTAATAAGTTCACCCATAGGTACTATGTGATTTGCAACTGCTTCTAAACCGCCACGTGCCATTACTGCATACGGAATGCATAAAACAAAGTACGCAACCAAAAGCTGCCAAATATAGTATTTGTGTTTACATATTGTGCGGATAAGCAACGTAATAAAAACACCCACACATAAAAACACTGGCAACGTTATTAAAACAGTTGCAAAGTTTACCCCATAGACTGCAAATATCTCCATAACCACTCCTGATAAATTTACCCACATCCCGACAATGGCTATAACAGCCCCTATCATACCAATAATAAGCCCTATGACCACTGTAATCCCGGCGGCAAACACACCTACTATAAAGGCTATAATCGTACCTAAGAAAGCTAAAATGCCGGTTCCCCCTGCCATCTCACTAGCAACGACTTGCGCCCCCGGACCAAGTGCAGAACCCGTACCTGACATATTTGATTGTCGAGATGCTTTTGCTAAACGCTTCTTTGCTTCCGCTTCTGTTTCGGTGAGATATCCATTCTTGGCATTGCCATAGTAATATTTACCATCATCACCTGTGTAGTAGCCATTTCCGGCGGAATCTGTTCTTGTAGGTTTCACTTTCATTGTTCTATTTCCTCCATTCTGTTTCTTTTTTCTTATACAGCCTAGACAATGCAAATCAGAAAAAAGTTTTATAAAATCGAAAAATTTTTAATCTATAGAATTTAATCCTTCCTGATTGGAACTATCCATCCAGTATATGGGCTGATTTCCCATAGATAGCCAACAAATCATTCTGTACGCTCCCAGTCAAATTGACCCGTTATATCGCTTAAAATACTTTGATTTACATCATAGGAAACTGCACGATTATCACCACCGTTTACAGGTTGCAACAGATAAGCAGTCACCCCATCCGGGACAGTAACCGTGTTATCTACCGACATCTGATATGTGATTGTTTGAACTTCACCATTGCCGCTGTATAATTCCTTAATAGTCGCAATCCCTGATGAATCAATCGTAAGACTTGTCCGCAATCCACCTACCCCGGCAACATAGCTGTATGTTCCTATTGGGAATGCCGATGATTGCTGACTGGCTTGTTCATTCTGTTGTTCTGCTTCACTTTCTACTTCTTCAATTTTAACAATCCGGTACAGCCCATTTTCTGTCGGCTTAAACACTGCTTTTTTATCAACGATTTCCTCCGGTATCCCTTCCATTGCCATATCAACGCTCCTATATCCATAGGTAAAGTACACATTCATTTCCTCTTCTGTGTATTCCGCTAATGTAATGACCGCTTTTGCTGTGGCACTAAGCGAAGCTGGATGAAATGTGATTACCTCTCCGTCAACATCAATTCCGTATTCCGTATCATCATCATTTTCTTCCGTAAACTGATAGGTCGTAAAAGCCAAAAACATCCGATTTACGTCTGATAGAGAATAGCGTGACTTCCAGTTAGCATCCGGTCCATAGTCTTCTATGTGACTTCCGTTTTCCTCAGAGCCTTCACAAAGCGTATTTAAAATCATTGTATAATCAGAATCTTGAAAACCCTGCACCGGTATTTCTTGGGGTCCATATGCCAGTACAAATTCCAGTTCTTCTTTTGTAAGGTTTCCTGCAATCAAAGATGCATATTCCTCATCCTCTAATTCTTTTACCGTTGGCGTTTCTTCGGTTTCCGGCGGCTGTTCTGATTCGGTTTCCGACTGTTCCTGAACAACTTCGGTTTCCGGCTTTGGTTCTTCGGATTTCATCTGCGATACTCCATAGAACACCGCACCTCCGGCAACGCAAATCCCCACTACAACTATTGCGACCTTTCCAGCCGTGGTATGTAAAAATCCACTTTTTATTGCTGTTTTCACACCGTTACTTGCTGTTCCCTTTGATCCGGCAGACATACCCACACCTTTTGTTGTCGCAGATGGACGGAATATATGCTTTGCCATATCTTCTCCCGCCATTGTAAGTGCCCCACTGGCTGACAGGTATGCTTCTTCTGACCGAAGCAAATAGAGAAGCAATGGTAGCGGAGCAATGCTGTACAGCTTGTAACCTTTCTTCTGCAATTCCTCTGCCTTGGTTTTCAAGTTGTCTCTTCCGTATTTCAGCCGGGACTTGACCGTATTCTCGGAACAGTCCAATGCAGATGCGATTTCTCTAATGGACGCTCCATCAATATGAAACATCAGAATACACATCCTTTGCTCCTCGGAGAGTGCATCTATCAGCTCATGCACCAATTCCTGTGTTTCTTGCCTTGTATAGGCAGTTTCCGGCTGATGATCTACAGTATCATCTTCTATCTGATACTCAAAGTTTTCGTTCCCATCATCCACTGCAACATCAGAGAATAACATCGGATTGTTCTTTTTCAACATATTCTTCGCCGTGTTGCCAACAATCGTTCCAAGCCATCCCGGAAATGCTTCCGGCTGTTCCAGCGTATCCAGTTTTGCAAATGCTTTCATATACGCTTCTTGTAGTACATCCTGTGCTGCTTCTTCATTTTTCATATATTGAAGTGCCAAATAATATTTGCTCTTGTATGTTTTCTCATACAAAAAATTAAATCCTTTTTCTTCACATGCTTTCGCAAGTCTGACCGCTTCTGCGTAATCCATTTCCCACCTCTTTCTTTTGTGTCTCAATCCTTTAGTTCACGCTTTATACTATCATATATTTTCTGTTTTTCGTTCTCATCCTCCTTACATTCCTTCATATCCCGTTTTATCAAGTTGATAAACCATTGAACAAAACTTATTTTTTTCAACTCTTCTCACCTCACTTTCACAGCTAAGACAGTGCAAGTTTCAAAAAAGTTTTAATTACTTGAAATATTTTATAAAATTATAGAATGCTTCTCAATCCCTTGTGTAGCATTAACTTGATAGGCATATTTTAGCCTATACAGTTTATTCCCATTATACTTCTTTATCCTATACAATTCAAGTACAAATAAACTGTATAGGCGGTGAAACTATGGAAATAGATTATTACAGAATCGGACAGCAAATCAGAAAGTATCGGAAAGCGTACAACCTCTCTCAGGAGCAATTAGCAGAAAGAATCGGAATCTCCACAACTCATATGAGCCATATAGAAACGGCAACCAGTAAATTAAGCTTGCCTGTACTTGTAAATATTGCAAGGGAACTAGCAGTACCGACTGATGAATTGATCTTTGATAAGCCACAAATAAATAGAACAGCAATGACAGATGAAATTGTTGGAATTCTCAATTCGTGCTCACCGCACGATATGTATGTTTTAACTGACGTTATTAAATCGGTCAAAATATCATTAGATAAACATCGTGATAAATAAGCCAGAGGCATTCAAGGGATATTCCGTATTTGGAATATCCCTGTTTCATCCCGTTTATCAACGCTCACTCTTGTATAGAGGGTGACAAACTCTCATTAAAAGAAAGATACATCTCTTCGGCTGTTTTTTGAGCCGTCTGTAAATCTTGAATTACTTTCGCAGTATCCGCAAAGAGAGAAGAATACATTTCTTTATACGCCGTGTTGATGGAACCCTCTTCGTCACTGTATTCTATTTCCCTAGCCAATTGGAATCCTGACTGAATCCCCATTTCCATATAGACATGCTGGTACTCAGCTAAGACTTCCATAAAAACGGATTCCAGTTTTGTGCGCTTTTTCTTAGAGCCACACTCCGCTATAACTTTGTCCCATTTCTCAAAAGCCTTTTTCAAACGCACCTCATAGCTTTTGGCAGAGTAATTATCCTCACTTACTCCGTAGAGAAGATATTCTCTTAGAGATTGTAAATTGGAGCGTCTAAGTGTTTCTTCTAAATATCCCATGATTTCCTCCTTTTTGTTCTATGATTTCCAACTTCTTTATTCCACCCGGCAATCTTGATTGCAAAACTGGAGTGCATGTTGTCCCGGTAAGAGAGCGTAAGGATGTAAATGCCAACTTGCACATCCAATTTTGCTATCCAGCTATACATATCATTAAAATTCTGGTAAAATTATAGTAGAAACATAAATAGTACGAAAGAGGTGAAACCATGGCAGATAATGTTGGAGATTCTCGTAAGAGAGTACAGGTACGATTGACCGATGATGAATATCAGCAACTTAAATATTGGGCTGCAAAGGAAGAGGTATCTATTAATGAGTGGATGACAGAAGCAATTCAACGTTCCATAAAGTTTAAAAATGGTGATTATGATTTACCGACGCTCGAACAGCAACGTTTGAATCAGTTGATTGATGCCATTACGGTATTATCATCTAATACTCAGAGTTTGGAAAATATAGTTATATCAGGGTTTGATTCACTATTAGGGTTAACTCGTGGTGATAATTACTTAATTGAAGATGAGGATGGCGAAATTTAACGCCTACTTGATGCTATTGATGCCGGCTTCCATACAACGGAGTTGAAGTTTGACATGAGTGAATTTCGTACCGCTATTTTTAGTTCATAGGTCTGATGTGGCTTAACATTTTGCTATCACAATTTAAGCGGAGCGATTTTAAATTTGGAGTGCATACTGGCGTGTGATGTGATTTTGGCAGTATGTGGTTCCATTTTTCGTTGAGCAGCTATGCTGCGTTACAGGACCCACAAAACATCCGAGGGATGTTTTGTGGGCAAGGAGCGCAAGCGACGCAGTAAGGGATTTTCGACGCATACAGCGGAGAAAATTGGCACGGCGAAGCCGGGACACGACCGTCGGCTATGCCGACCTACACGTAGAATGTAGCGTAGCGAAATTCGTAGTGTAGCCAGTCGCCCTTATCCTGTTTCTTGAATTCTGCGGCTTTCGGAGCGTAAGCGGAGAGGGAGCAGAGAATACGCTGATTTATCAGGCAATTCGTGAGTGTATTGCACCGTGTAAAACCGTTGCACAAGAGTGTATTCCGTGTACTTTTGTGTATTTTCAGATTTTGCCCTATGTGGCACATGATGTTGCGGAGCACCGCAATACACTCGGAAACCACCCGACTGACTACGAGTGTATTCTTATGTGCCGTCCCTGCCGGAGTGTATTTTGTGGACATCGAAGCAGTATTATACGCACATGAAATGGGCGTGTGAAGATGGACATATGGCAGGGTATTTCACAGGTGGCTCCCGGCATGTGCCGGATGCCGCATGTGGGTTTTTATCTCTCATATCTGCATCCTGTATGACACGGATATCCGAACCCATGATATGAAATATCGGGATGCGGTATCGGGGCATCAGGGTGTGGATATGAGAAGTGTCTGAGGTTGTTTCCACCGAGGGAAAAGAGAAGCTGATATAAGTATGTCGGGGTCGGGAGACGGGCGGCAAGGTTAGCCGCATTACAAGGTCACATGTAAGAGGTCAGGCGGATGAAAAGCGCAGCTTTGCAAGTTTTTCATCTTAGCCTGTGAATGTTGTATTTATCGTATAAGGGGTTGCGTCGGAACTGCTTGCAGTTTCGCATGTTGTATGCCCCAAATTTATAGGGTTCTGATAACCAGACTGAAAATCCGTGCATTGTCTATGAGAGGTCTTTGGGAATCAAGCATAAGGGCTAAGATAAGGTTCCGTATCTTAGAAACCTGTTGCAGATAAGCATGGTACGCATGTCTTAGAATAATAAAAAAAGCTGCGGTCGGACAGCCAAGAAAGGCTGCCGTTTCCGCAGTGCGTTAAATATGTTAGGTTATAAATAGCTTCTCGTGAATAGATGTCTTTTTGACCATAATATGGTCAAATAATGGTTTTAATTTAGTCACTTAGTGGTGCTTCTTTGGTCATAAAGTGACCATTTTATGGTTGACTATTGTTTTGTTGAAATTCCAGACCAGATTTTGGGCTTTCAATGACCAGTTTATGGACTACTTTATTGCAAAGAAGCCTAATCGGTATCGCAAAAATCCCACCCTTAAACAATGAAATCGGAATTTAGACACACTATAATTCAATGTTTTCTTTGCACAGAAAATTTTTAACCTTCCTGATGTATTACGAATACTTCTGCCAATTTATCAAAAATCGCATTTTCAAGTTTTGTTTTCAAGATACGGATATTATCATATCTATCTGCATTTTTTTGAAACCAATCCAAAATATCCGTATTTTGTATTATTTCCTTTTCATCGTCTTGCAATATAGACAGCACTGACTCATACCAATTTAGAATGATCGATTGTTTTTGCGCTGTCGTCAATTCCTCATATTCTATACAACATCCGATACGAGAAAACATTGCTTTTCCCAGCACTTGCTTAATCTCTTGTTCGCTACTAAAATTGCAGGTGCATAGAAAAACAGCTTGCCCAAGATCTATATTATAGTTTGTATCTACATATTTCCCTTCATCGAAAAGTTCGTAAAAAGCATTATAAAAAGCCGGATTCACCTTATCGAACTCATCAATCAGAATTACATTTGATTCCCGCCCCATCATATCTCTTGCAAAACTGCTTTTTGAATGTTCCGCTCCGAACACATAATTATATGCTTCATTCGTTTGCATCATAGAAAACTGCACCCTTAGCAGTTCACCGCCCATAGCCTTACTGATACTTTTCGCACTCTCAGTTTTTCCAACTCCAGATGGACCGTACAACATCAGAACAACTGGTCTTTGACTAGATTTTGCAATTAGCCGATACATTCCACTAACAAGTTGCTTTTTACAGTTGTCCTGACCTAATATATCTGCTTGAAGGTTTGAAAAAACTTCTTTTAAAGTTCTCCGAGTAATTTTCGGATATTCAAAATCTCTATATTCAATCTCATCTCCATAAACAGCTTGTAATGACTCTTTAACTCGTCTAGGCGGATTGTGAAGATAAAGTGTCTCAATATCATGGTTCAGAGTAACAATATTTACAAAATTGGATAAAACATGCTCCAAAACAGAACCATAATCATCCGCACGAACAATACAGTTATCGACCGCTATATTTCTATTCAATGCAGATTCCTTTACACCTGATTCATTAGGACGAAGTCGGGCATTATAATGTTGAATGAGTTCCATAAATGGAATGGTAACTTCGTCTTCCTGAATCTCCGTTTCAAGCATAATTTCAAAATCCTTCTTAGCTCCACAAAAGATAACAATACGATTAGTCATCAGCATCCACCCCCGCTAACAATACATCAAAAACATCTAAAACCTGCGAATTCGGAATAACTTCTGTGTCCTCATCCGTATTTTCATACGACGGATTATCTTTCGGAATAATAGAAACGTTCATACCAAGTTCTTTGTTTACATCGAGCATATCAAGTGTTGTTCTACCCACTTTAATAGCATATAGACTCAAATCCATTTTAAGCAAGTCACTAATCATGTACCCATTTTTAAATGAATTTATATTAAATCGCAAGACTACTCGACTACGACCTTTATGACCAACAAATTCATAATAACCTTTAGCACTTCTCAGAGCATTATCTAATTTATCAACAGCAATATTAAACTCACCAGCAGGAATAGCACTTCCTGATTTCAACATACTAAGGTATGGTGATACCATCACCATATAAGACAGCGAGTCTTTTTCTGCGGATATTGAGTATCCCTTGAATTTTTTAATCGCACCTTTTGGCATTCTCGACAGGCTTTTATTTGATGTAGATTGCTTTTCTATAATTGTCAAAAAATCTGTCAACATGGTGTTCTTAACAATATTTTTCACCATCTTATTGCTGTTAAATGAAATTCCTGCCGAAAGCTCTGCTGATGCACCAACTTCCCACCCCAACAAAGCTTTAAATACTCCACCAATTCCGCCCTTTGCCGAAGCCTGAATATTTTGATTTTCTTCTCCCTCTCTCACATTAAGAAGCTCTATTGTATTTTCCATTTCACCACCGGCTACAATCTGTACATAGTCAGTAACAGAGTCCTCATCAAAATATACAATTTTACATATTTTATTCTCCATAGTCTTTAGTACTCCTTATACACTTATTCCGTATTTTATTTCCATACTACTGTATTTTGTAAGCCATTCAAATGTGTCCTTACTATCTTTATCTCAGTGAGTGGTTATCTGACTCCAATTGATATAATTATATCAGAGAAAAGACAAAAAACAAGATAATAAACGAAAAATAAAAGCCTCGACCTAGCATACACTGGGTCAAGACTTTAGAAGAACATACACACTGTAAAACTCAAGATAATCCATTCCACTTATCCTATCCGGTCAATTTTTTATAGCAGAGTGGGAATGCCACTTTCTCCATCACTTTCCCTGTGGTCGGTCGTAGCACGATAAGTGTCAATTTCAATCGGGTCTTTGACGGCAGATAAGGCAATTTCCTGTAAATCCTCAATACACATATCCGTTTTGACCTGAATAACAGTTACTGCATCTGACAGGGCATCATCAAATAATTTTCGCATTTGCGAAAGTGCGCCCTTTGGTGCTACTGGCGATATTCCCTTGCGGACAACTCGCCATGGATAAAATTTGAATGTGATATTGCCCCGACGTAATGCCGAGGTAACATACTTAGCGAACATTGGGGGCACGCATACACAGGCGTGTGATGATTCATGAGATACTGTTGGGTTCATACTATCACTCCTCGTTTTTATTCCTTTAGTATACTATATTTGGTGAGGCTTGTGACTACTTGATGTTAAATTTTAACCGCCTGTTATTATATGCCCTTTTTCTCTGAAGCTGTAATACCCCTCTTTTCCAATAATTACGTGATCGCAAAATGCGATACCAATCAACTCTGCCGCCTCTTCTACCCTCTTTGTAATGGCTACATCTTCTCTGGAAGGTTGTGGCTGTCCTGATGGATGATTGTGTGCAATAATTATGCTAGATGCACCGCAGAGCAACGCCCGTATCATGATTTCCCGGCATCCTACTAAAGCCGCATTATGCGTTCCGTGGGATACTTCAAAAAAAGAAATCGGTTTGCCTTTCGTGTTCATAGCAATTAAATATAGATACTCTTCCGCCTGTTGACTCAAGGCAAAAATATCATTCATGACTTGCACAACGGCTGATACCTCATTTAGTGCATTTATTCCCGGATAGTTCTTAGCAAATTCTTTCACAATGATTGATTTCCCATTATCCTCTAAAATAAGACTTGATTTCTCGATTCTCATGATGCATTACTCCTTTTCCTCACAAAATCTCCACAAAAAACATCCCCCACCAGATTAACTCTGGAAAGAGGATGCCCTGCAAGTTCCTATGTATTTTTTATAATAATCCTTAATGTTCCAGTACTTCTTTAATATAATCTACTTTATCTTGCGGACAATGCTTCACTTTTGGATTCTCTTTTGTAGACTTCTTATAGTTCTCGCCCATCTCAAGCCCACACATCCGCTTTACTTCTGCTATATAAGCAGTATGCACATTTACACCATGCTTTTCCTTCACGTATTCCTTGATTTTCTGTTAAGTAGTCTTTTCTTTCGGTGTGTAATTACTTATGCCGGACGGCTGCATTGCCACCACTATTTTATGTATATTTTTTTGCGGGATAAACTGACTGCCGTCTCCATATTCCTATAGACATTCATTTTACACTACATGGTAAAAAGAACTCGTAAAATTTGAGGGGGAGGTAATGGATTACCCCGTCTAGAATATTGCCCTCTGCAACACTAATTTTATTTATTCCCCAAATTGAAATCCTTTCCCGCATAAATAAGATTTTTGGATTAATTTCAAATCATTTTCTTTCCCCTCTGCAGTTATGTTGCCAAACCTAACAAGTTCATTATTAAAAATATAAAACATCAAGTCAAATGAACTTGAGAAAATTTGTTGTTCAATCACAGATGTTTCCGATATAATCAAAGTTCTTATATTTTCTATATTATGATTAGTTGAATATGTAAGTCTATGATTTCCATCTATAACAAGCAAATTATACTTTCCACTAAAATATGGCACTGCGATGATTGGTTGAGCATATTCCATATATCTCTCTACATTTTCTTCCACTTTTGTCCAATAAATGCACTGGTTATTCCCTTGAAACTCTGTAATGGGAATCCACTCACTTTGCGAATAAAAATCTTTACTAATTTTATTAACTATTGATACTCGAAAGTGCAAAAATAATGTATCATTTTTCCAATGTATTGGTAGCTGAAAAATCTCCGGTTCGCTTTGTATTTTAGCAACAAATTCCATGATGTCTTTCTTTGTACCAAATTGGTTCAATAAAATATTATCGTGCTTCTTTAATAAACTCATCCACTGGCTCAAATATTGAGCCTGAATATCATTATTGGATAATACTCTTTGTTCCATTATCTCTTCGAATATCTTACAATAATCAACCGTATATACTCTATGCTTCGTAAAGTCAAATGGCATATCACCACCTCCTACTTAAAACTCGTGGTAAAGGGCTATAAACCCCGAGACTACCACATTTGTTTCAGCGACTACATGTAGTCGCTGTAGTTACTCTTTTGAACCTCATGGTAGACTATTTTTTAATAACGAGTTCTCTTATAAAATTCTCCTGCGGACGGCATTTCACTTTCGGATTCATTGATTAATACATCATATATTCTTCTCAAAGAATTCTAAAATGAAATCTCTATCATATTTAGCTTCAACCTCTACCGTAATAAAAACAGCAAGTTTATTCAACGATCTTGTTAAAGCAACGTACAGTCTGTTTTTTGTGGTCTTTTCCTCATTTTTATCTCCAAACAAATATGCAGCCACATCTGTTGTTAATATAAAGATACAGGATACTCCTTCTTGTCCTTTTACACTATCTATTGAGTTCACTATAATTTTTTCCATTGCAGTCGTGCTTGATTCATCTGGCAAAAGATTTATTATTCTTCCATAAGCTTTTTTATCTTTCAACGGTTCATTCCTAAATGTAATGCTCATAGCTTTAGCTTTATCAGCAATATTTTTATAGTTTTCTAGCAACTGTTCTGCCAAAAAATACGAACTACGTCTAAGAACAATCTCTGTCAAATACGGATGGTTTATGCGCATTACTATTTCGATTTCTTCTGAAATTCCTATCTTTATGTCTCTTATCTTCTCCTGCCCATGCGTTTCATACTTGCCCTGTTTTTGAGAAATATATGATAAGTCAAATTTTTCTTCTTGTATTAGTTCTCTGCAAGTCTTATCATTTTCAAACCATACTGCTATTGAACCAGTTGTTTTTTTAGAAAATTGTTTTTCTTGTTTCGCTACAATTAAGTTTGATAATTTAAGATGCTTCTGCGGACACCTGTGGCAAATATTTAAATATTCTACATCATCTGAATATCTTTCTATAAGTTTTCTAAAACATTTATGTCCTCTTAAATCTTGTTTCGGGTCTCCCATTAATATTAAATGAATGCTTATTCCATGCATAGCTTCTATAATCTCTAGCATGTCAGAATCTATATCTTGCGCCTCATCAACGCAAATAGCCCCACAATACTTACTAAAAGCAGACTTGATAACTTCTCTTTTTTCTATTGCAGCTTTCCTGTCATCTGATTTCTTCACTAATATCCATTTTGCTCTTTCTGGAATAACGGTTTGGTGCAAAATATTTTTGTCTTCCAATCTTCTTATCTTTGCCCTTTTATATTCTGCTTTCTGTGGAAGTTCTGCTGTCGAGATTCGCTCATACTGCTTTTCATACATTAAATAATAATATGGTTTTACAAACTCACGATATAAAAAGGAATGTATAGTACTTACGATAATATTATTTGGTATTTCACCATAATGTTTTTTTAGTTTTTTCTTGATGCATTCAACAGCATTATTCGTAAAAGTAATGCAACAGATATTCAAATGTATATCTGTTTCAGACCGGAGCCGTACTATTGTATCAGCTATAGACGTAGTTTTACCTGCCCCTGCGCCAGCCACACTAATCTTCATAGACATATTCCCCCATGTCCTTATTTATTCCGACTATTTTTTCAGGAAATCAAATACCTCTTGGATATGTTGTGGCATCTGCAATTCTGACAATTCTCCATTCGCAATATCCTTACAAATGGTAAGCATATCAGAAGCCTTTGCGTCTCTCCATGCCTTCTCCATTTGATTTGCATCCATATCTTTCCACCCAAATGTTTCTCCATATTTTTTCAAAAGAAGATTGTGGTTTTTTCCTGTCTTTACAATCTCTGGCTCAAGCGTGTATTCGGATGTTGTTCTGACACAAATACTCTTTCCATCATCAAATGTATCATGTTTTGCTTTTGCAACATTTTGATTATCGTAATCCCTTATAATACCTAGTTTATTTCTCGTTCCAATATTTACTTTTTTCCATATATTGATTATTTCTGTGAAACCCTTGTGAAATGAAAGTAATTCAATATCACTCAGCTCTTGTCTGGAATCTATATATGCACGAAGTAACATTTCTTCTGAAATACCCTCAAATAAAATGCATTTTTTTGAAAAAAATAATTTAAACAAATCCAGATTAGGATTTTTAGCTAGATAATCTCTTCCATTATCATCTAACTCATCCATCAATGAAAAGACTTGTCCTTCATGTACAACCAACACATTCTTTAAATCCATTTTATTAATAAATTCCGTGCTATGTGTCGAATAAAATAGTTGCGTAGATTGATTTTTTGATGTAAATACTTTCAAGAAACTTACCATCAGTCGAATATTATTTATACATAAATGAGCTTCTGGTTCTTCAATTGTAAGAATATTTAAAGCCATATCATTTTGCTTTTCTGCTAGTGAATTAATCAATACAAAGAGTAGTATTAGATTTCTATATCCTAATCCCTGCAAAGATAGCTCTGCCTCTGAATATCCCAAACGAATACTTGTCAAAATATTTTGCATAGGCGGCATATTAGGCAATATACTAATATGGGAAAAAAATTCTTTCGCTTCTTCTAATTCAGACTCATCCTGCCAATTAATTATACTATCCATTTTACCAATAGCTTTTAATTCTTTAAAAAAATGATTGTATTCCTTCTCCACTTTTAGCTTATCATCATCTGTTAATCCCATTTTTAAAATTTTAACAAGTGATTTTGAACCTAGACGCTCCCTAGTCCTTGAAAATTCATCCCTTTCAGCTTCGAGTGCTGTATATTTATAAAGCTTCAATACATCATAAGATACAGACCCTTTATTTGGCACAATGATAGAGTAAGAATAATATTCTGTCGGCAACAGATTCATTTTCACTGCGCTGATGGATTGTAAATCTAACGTTTCCGAAACAAGTACGCTTTTTACCATCTTATAAATGTCTTCTATTTTTGACGGTCTGTACTCATATTTTAATCCATATACCATTTCACCATTTTCGATAGAATAACTCAAATCCTTAACAAAATAATTCTCTGTCTTTTCTGGTCTTAAATGAGCCTCAACAGCTACCGTTGGCATTATTTTTATAAAATCTTCACAACTTATTGTACCATCTACTATATCTTTCTGATTATCTATTATGTACTGATAATATTCTGCTTTGGCAATATCATTTATATCTGTCCACGAAAGGTTTTTCCCTGAGAAACCAGCCTCGTCTGTAAGAAATGGAAGTGTGACCGCTCGCAAAAGATTACTTTTTCCGCTATTATTTTCTCCAATTAAAGCAACTGTGTCATTAAAATGAATATCAATATTTTTCAGATTTCTGTAATTGTTTATTATCAGCCTTGATATTTTCAAGTATACACCCCCATGTTATATATTAGATATCGTTCTAATAGTTACAAGTATAACAGAAATTAATTATTCTTTCTACTTACTTTTCTGCATTCAGTTGTACTCTGCCATCACATCCACGAAGACATCCCCTACCAAAGTAACTTCGACTAAAGGATGCCCTACAAGTTTTTATGTTATTTATAATAATCTGTAATATTCCAGTGCTTCTTTGATATACTCTATTTTCTCCTGCGGACAATGCTTCACGTCCGGATTTTCCTTCTTAGACTTATTATAGTTCTCGCCCATGTCAAGCCCACACATCCGCTTAACCTGAGCAATATAACTCGTATGCACATTTACGTCGTATTTATCCTTGATATACTGCTTGATTTTTGGATAAGTCACTTTCTCCTTCGGCGTGTAATTACTCTCATCAGAAGGCTGCATTGCCACCTCAATTTTATGTGTATCTTTTTTGAGGGATAAACTGACAACCGTCTCCACATGCACACTCTGCGGAAAAAGGTCTACTACCTTCACCCTCTCAACTCTATACCCTCTGCTCAGAAACATTTCCAAATCTCTCACCAGGCTAGTTGGCTTACAAGATACATACACTATTTTCTCAGCCCCAAAATCAATAATCTTCCCCAAAGCCTTCTGATGTATCCCATCTCTCGGCGGGTCCAGCACAATAAAGTCAGGTCCCTCCTCAATCTCATCAATAACTTTCAAAACATCCCCCGCTATAAATTCACAATTATTAAGCCTATTCCATTCTGCATTCATCTTTGCCGCCAAGACAGCCTCTTCTACAATTTCCACACCTATAACTCTCTTAGCCACCGGTGCCAATATCTGCGCAATAGTACCGGTACCGCTATATAAGTCAAATATAGTCATATCCTTTGTCTGGCCAATATAATCTCGCACTATCGAATATAAAACTTCAGCACCCAAGGTATTTGTCTGAAAAAATGAAAAAGGCGTTATCTTAAATCTCAGTCCTAAGATTTCTTCATAAAAATAATCTAGCCCATATAGTATTCTTGTTTCATCACTCCGGACCACATCTGCTACACCATCATTAATAATATGTAAAAAGCCAGTAATCCTCCCATTTAAATCAAGCTTAAGGACTTGCTGTACCAACTCCTCCAATGAATGTTCTTCCTGACTTGTTGTCACAAGATTAACTAATATCTCTTTAGTTGTCTGCGACCTCCGAATCAATAAATGCCGTAAGTATCCCGTATGCTTCATCTTCTTGTAAAAATCAGCTGGATTCTCCGTAAAATAATCTAATACACAGCTCAGTATATCTGTAAAATCTTTATCCACAAGTTTACAATCAGCCACCGTCAGTACATCATAAGTGCTGCCTTTTTTATGCAGCCCAAGACTCAATGGCCCGTCCTTTATCTCATCTCCAAAGGAAAATTCCATTTTATTTCTATAAGCAAATTCCGTGGGACTCCCGTTAATTCCTTCAAAAATATAATCCGGTTCTCCATTTTCTTTGATCTGCCCACCTTGAATAAGAGCTTCATCCAACAACTCTCTAACCTGCCTCTTTTTCAATTCCAGTTGAGCTTCATAGTTCACCGTCTGATACAAACAACCGCCACAGTCAGGAAAGCCTTCACAGACAGGCTCCCTTTTTTCCAGTGGTGATTGCCTAACAATAGATAATAGCCGTCCTTCACAGCGGTTCTTTCTTTTCTTATTTATCTGAAATCTGACCTTTTGCCCAGGTATCCCGTTTTTCACAATGACAGGTTCATTCTCTATATAAATATATCCTTTATTTGGAAATTCTATTTTCTCAATAATACCCTCATAGATATCGCCCTTTTTCATTATCTGCACTTCCTCATCTCTTGACTTTTGCTCATTCTAACATATGGCGTAAGCCATGTCTACCCTCTTCTTACAGGCTTACAAGCCTGTCACTTGGCCCATTGCTACGCGCAAAAAAGCACTGTCAAAAGATGGAGCTATTGACAGTGCTTTTTAACTCGTTATTCAGTTTCATCTTTAGTATTAAACTTTAAAGCTTCCTCTTCAAAATCATCTTCAAAATCTTCAAAGTCATCTTCGAAGTCTTCAAAATCATCATAATCATCGGTCTTCAAGCATTTATAAACACCATATGCGATTGCTGCAACTGCTGCAATACCCGCAACGATTGCAACGATCATAATACAAGTTTTTTTCTTATCGTCGTCTTCTTTTTTCCTTTGAATAAAATCAGTTATTTTTGCAAGACTTAATGCATCTTCTAATCTGCCCATAGCCACTCTTCCTTTCTATTCTTAATAACTACACATAGTATACCACTAAAAGGATAAAAATACTATCAAATTTTGAAATTTTATATTAATTGTAATTTTGCAAATCCTGCAAACATTTTCTTGACGCCAAATTTCTCAAAGTTCACAGTCACCTCATAATCTTTACCGCCATCAGCAATATTAATGACCTCACCGACACCAAACTTAATATGCCTGACGGTATCCCCAACGCCATAATCAAGTGCTGTTTTTTGGTCATTCCCAGCCACTGTATCTACTCTACTGTAAGGCTTATTAAAAAAATCACTGCTCTTATGGACCGTACGGCGGCTCAAAGAGCCCTTGGTATTATCAGGCTTCAAGGATTCACTGTTCGTTTCATAAGGTTTATGGGTTTTAACCGTTCCAAACATCTTCTCCACTCTCTTCTTTCTTTCTATTACTTGATCCATTTCAATTAATTCTTCCGGAATCTCTTCAATAAACCGGGATATCGCGTTATATTGATTCATTCCGTGAATCATGCGGCTTTTTGCACAGCTTAATGTCAACTGTTTCATGGCTCTTGTAATTCCCACATAACACAATCTTCGTTCTTCTTCCAGTTCCTGGTCAACATCGTCTACAATGGTCATATAACTTGGAAATAAACCATCTTCCATACCTCCCATATAGACATAGGGAAACTCCAGCCCTTTCGCGCTATGTAAGGTCATTAATACTACTTTATCATTGGAACTATCTAAGCTGTCAATGTCTGCTATCAGGGCAACTTCCTCTAGAAAGTCGCTCAATGTCGGATTCTCATTATCCTCTTCATAGGCAATCACTTTATTGACTAATTCATCGATGTTTTCAATTCGACCCAGTGCCTCCTCGCTTCCATCTGCTTCCAGCAATTTAATATATCCTGTTTCGTCTAGAATATCCTGCATTAACTGGGGTAGGGAAATAAACTCCAACTTACTCCTAAGCACCTGAATCAAATTCACAAACCCGTTGATTTTATCTGCTGTTTTACCAAGTGTGGGGATATCTTTAGCCGCCATTAAAGCGTCATAAAAACTCAATCCGTTAGATAAAGCATATGTATCTACCTTGTTCATTGAAGTCAGTCCAATGCCCCGTTTAGGTACGTTTATAATTCTTTTAACCGCCAAATCATCCTGGGCATTATCTATAGTCTTTAAATAACAAAGCAGATCCTTAATCTCTTTACGCTGATAAAAGTTCTGTCCCCCTACTATTTTGTAAGGAATCCCCTTAATCACAAACTTCTCTTCAAAAATACGAGACTGAGCATTGGTACGGTATAGAATGACGCAATCACTATAAGATGCTTCCTTACCCTGGACTTTCTTAGCTATATCCTCTACAATCCCCATAGCCTCTTCATACTCTGAATTAAACTGCAAAAATCTGATTTTATCTCCCTGGTCATTGGATGTCCACAGTGTTTTATCTTTCCTGCCTTTATTTTGATGAATTACCCCATTGGCAGCATCTAGAATCGTTTGCGTAGAACGATAATTTTGTTCCAGCTTGATGACCTTTGCATCAGGATATTCATGCTCAAAATTAAGTATATTATAAATATTGGCACCCCTGAATTTATAAATAGACTGATCGTCATCACCAACAACACACAAGTTTCTATACTTGGAGGCCAATATGCTGACAAATTTAAACTGAGCTGTATTCGTGTCCTGATACTCATCTACCATAATATACTTAAATCTATCCTGATAATACTCTAAAATATCGGGATTATGCTGAAATAACTCTACTGTCTTTACAATAAGGTCATCAAAATCCAAAGCATTGCTGCTTCTAAGAATCTTTTGATATTCTTTATAAGCTTCGGCAATACGTTTTCTTCCATAATCACCTGCCGCTTGAAGCATTAGCTCATCAGGGCATGTCAGCTCATCTTTAGCTGATGAAATGGACGAAAGGATAGAACGTTCTTTATATATCTTTGTATCAATATTCAATCTCTTACATACGTCTTTAATAACGGACTTCTGGTCATCCCCATCATAAATGGTAAAATTGTTATCATATCCTAGCTTGTCAATGTGCCTCCTTAGAATACGGACACAGCTGGAATGGAAAGTGCTGACCCAGATATGTTCCGAACCGAAACCGACAATCTTATCTACGCGTTCCCGCATCTCTCCAGCCGCTTTGTTTGTAAAAGTGATCGCCAATATATTCCATGGGTTAATGCCCTTTTCTTCGATCATATATGCAATTCTATGGGTTAATACCCTTGTTTTTCCAGACCCTGCACCTGCAAGAATAAGAAGCGGTCCTTCTGTATGGAGGACTGCTTCCTGCTGGTTAGGGTTTAATGTATCATATATACTCATACTTCCCCGCCTAAACTAATTTATTCCCACAATGAGGGCAGAAATTCGTGCCATTGGTTTTTGTTCCGCAATTAGGACAGAAGTTGGGTACCTTCTCATCTGATTGTGGCTGGTTTTGATTCGTCTGTTTTGATTGCGGCTGTTCCCAAGCTTGCTGCTGATTCATCTGATTGACCATCTTTTGGCCCATCATCATTCCCATCTGCATGCCGGCCATATCTGAGGCGACATTACGCCCGCCATTTTTTCCTTCTGACATGGCATCAACCATACTTACCTGACTATAGCGGTTCATATCACCGACCATATTATGGGAAGCAACTTTATTAACCATCTTCTGTACTTCTTCCGGATAAGAAAAGCTGGATATGGCAAAGCTTGTAATCGCAATGCCTATTTTGCGCATCTCCATGTCCAAGTCTTCGCAGAGTCCGTTTGAAATATCTATGGCATTAGCCTGAAGATTAAACATATCCTTACCTTCTTTAGCAATCCACTTCATTAGCAGTTGATCAAGAAAAGAAAGAACACGTTCCTTTACATCATTAATCGAAAACATCTGCCTGATACCGGCTATTTTTTCAATCAGGATTGTATAGTCATCCACCTTGCAGGTAAATGTACCAAAAGAACGAATTGGCATGCCCCCTGGCAGGCCAGGGGCAGGTATATTAATACTACCTTTAGTACCCCACTTAACAAGTATCTCTTTTGTATTGATAAATAGAACCTCTGCCCTCATACCACTGTTAAAACCAAATTTAAACCCTTTTAGTGTAGATAAAAAAGGGATAATCTGAGATTCAATATCAAAGCTGCCCTCGTCGGTAAAAATACCTTCTATCTTACCATTAAACATAAATATGGCATCTTGTCCCTGACGAATGATCAGCTTACTGCCCTTCTTGATTTCATCATTACTCCATTTCCAGAAGAGCAGGTCATCTCTGAACTCGTCCCATTCCACAACATTGGAAAACTGGTTTCCAAATAGTCCCATTACATTCCCTCCTTATTAACAAAGGCTGCCAGAGAGTGGAAATCCTTTCTCACAACAGCCTAAGAATTATTATTGTCCTAACTTAGATTTCAATGCCGCCAGTTCGTCTTCTACAGAAGAATCTGCCGGTTTGTCATACTTGTTCATCAAGTCATCGACACTGTCTTTCTGTGAAGAAGCGTTCAGCGTGGCCATGGCATTAGCTTCATCCAACATCTTATCTGCCTTAGCCTCTATCTTATCAAAGGCTGACATATTATCCGAAACGCCTGTCATGCTTGAACCTATTTTATTAATCTTATCCTGGGTCTTTGCGACTGCTATCTTAGCTTTTATGGAATCCTTCCGGCTGTTTAATCCAGCAATATCTCTTACAAGTTTGTCATGCATCTCACGCATCTTTGTGGCATTCCCTGCCGCTAAGTCGTACATCTGCTTTAAGTTTGATAATTGATTACTGAGCTTTTGCTTTTTCGCTAAAAACTCTCTGGCATCCGAATCATTACCTGCAAGGACTGCTTTTTCTGCATACTTCTGCATCTTATCCATATCATCCTGGCATTCCTGATATGCACGCATTGCCCTGCTCTCTTCTGCCATTACTGAAGCAGTTTCAGCCTTCACCTTGCCTAAATCGCTTTCCATATTTCTTAAATATTGATCAATCATCTTTGATGGATCTTCCATTTTATCCAATGCTGCATTAACATTTGCAGACATTATATCTTTAAATCTCTGTAATATACTTGCCAAAACAACTCCTCCTTATGTGTTTACTAGACAGTATTTCGTTGTTTCCATTATAGTATAAAAATATTTAACTGTCACGTAAATTTTTTATTAAAATAGTACCAACGGGGTTAACCCGCCGAACCGATAACAATATTGTCCCACTGGTCGCCAATGACGATAGTATAATTATCTTTCCACTCAGCAAAGCGTTTCTGATATTCCTCTTCTGCCTTTAACTCCAAATCGGTCTCAGATAAATCAGCATTTGCAGAGTCTTTATTTAATTCAGTAGTAATTTCTGAAATAATTGCACTCTTTACTCTACTTTTAATTTCATTATCTTTATAAACCTTCTCTACGGCCTCCTTGGTGATGCCGAAAGCTTCCATGATATCCGAGCCAATCTTATCAATATAGGCTTGTGCTTCCGTAGTAAACTGGGCGTTTTCATCTTCAGTTAATTCAATGCCATATTCTCCTGCTTTATCAATAAGAATCTGTGTTTCAATTAATTCTGATAAAAGCTGCTCCTTGGCATATTCCTTAACTGTACGTCCATCCTCCATCACAATTTCCCATGGTTCCTCTCCATGCTCTTCAACATAATAATCTCTCAATTGATATAGATGATAATTAATTTCCTCCAGGTACACCTTCTTGTCACCTACACTTAAAACAAATGTGTCATCGTTTTCTTCTGTGCTCGGTGTTTCTTCATGAGGCTCAGGATTACTCTCTGTAATTGTCTCTACTGGTATGCTGCCGTTTATATCCGCAGTATTTTCGGTTTGAGAACTATTAGAATTATCTTTGCCAGAAGATTTTCCAATGAGAAAACCGATAAAAATCCCAGCTCCCATGGCAATAATAACCAAAATACTGCATATTAATACTATTTTAGAATTTGACTTTCGCATCTTTTTTACTCCTTTATTATTCTATGCTTTTTATATGTATTGCTAAACGCATGATATTATTATAACATACAAGGAGCAAAAAGTTAACTACTTATTTCCTTGTTCTCCTGAAGAAAAACTCTTCTATTTAATGTGCCATATATAACGAAATTTATCTAAAAAATGTGACATTTTTTTATTCCCGCATACTATATTTATATATACGTTAAAGGAGGCTCCTATGGACCAGCTATTAAAAATCATGGAAATCGATTTTTCTTACCATACGTTGTCCGGCGAGACGAAGGCGCTAAATAATATAACCTTTGATGTGAAGCCCAATGAGTTTGTAGGTATAATTGGACCCAGCGGAAGCGGCAAGTCCACCATATTGTCTTTAATCTTTGGTTTGCTAAAGCCCTCAAAAGGAGAGGTTGAAATGAATAATCAAACCTCCATTGGATATATGCTTCAAAAAGATCATCTTTTAGAATGGCGAACAATTTATAAAAACATAACATTAGGTTTAGAGATAAACAAGCAGCTCACCGATGAAAAGAAGGAGCTTATTAAACAGATGTTATCTGACTATGGTTTATCTGGCTTTAAAGAGGCTAAGCCATCACAACTGTCAGGAGGTATGCGGCAGCGTGCGGCGCTCATCAGGACATTGGCACTTCAGCCTGAACTATTATTATTAGATGAACCATTCTCTGCACTGGACTATCAAACACGCCTGTCTGTGGCTGACGATATATTTTCTATTTTAAGAAAGGAAGGCAAAAGTGCTATTTTGGTAACTCATGACATATCAGAAGCTATCAGCTTTTGTGACAGAGTTTTAATTCTTTCTGAAAGACCTGGCACTATTAAAAATATTGTTCCTATCGTTTTGTCTATAGATAATAAGACACCACTTGCGGCCAGAAATGCGCCTAAATTTAGAGAATATTTTAATTTGTTATGGGGTGAACTCAATGTATCAGAATAACACAAATTTAACTCAAGAAGAATTTATTGCTTATCACAAAAAGAAGAAAGTTATGATAACCTTTTACCGCGTACTGATTTTTGTTGCTTTTTTTGGAATTTGGGAATTGGCGACGCAGTTTAAAATAATTGATTCTTTTATTTTTAGCAGCCCATCAAGAATTATAAAAACTTTTATATCAATGACCGGAGATGGAAGTATCTTTTACCATGTCGGCATAACTTTGGCTGAAACGATTGTAAGCTTTCTTCTTGTGCTTATTCTCGGCATCTTGATAGCAGTAGTCCTATGGTGGAATTCTAGTATTGCATCTGTCATAGAACCTTATCTTGTGGTGCTGAACAGCCTTCCAAAAACAGCATTGGCACCTATACTCATTGTCTGGTTGGGAAATAACATTAAAACAATCATTGTCTGTGCTATTTCCCTTGCTATATTTACAACAATCATTAATCTTTATACCAGCTTTATAAATGTAGAGGAAGATAAAATTCTTTTGATAAAAACTCTTGGAGGTAATAAAAAAGATATACTCTTAAAAGTCATATTGCCCAGCAGCTTCTCGGCAATTGTTAGTAGTATGAAGGTTAATATTGGTTTATGTCTTGTTGGGGTAATTATCGGGGAGTTTTTAGCCGCAAATGCTGGACTTGGCTATTTAATCATCTACGGAAGCCAAGTTTTTAAACTTGACTGGGTTACCATGAGTATTATCATTCTTTGCTTCATGGCCACAGGATTATATAAGCTGATTGATATAATATTTCGCAAATATGTTTAAACACATAGTTTTCCATGCGATAAAAAAGCCTATATAGCCATTATGGTTTATAGGCGTTACATAATACTTTTCACGTAATAAATATTTCATTTCTCTTTCATTCCCTCTTCCAAAAATCCCGGTATCGCTAAGAATATGGGACTTCTTGTGATTTGGTATTCTCATAGTGAAAACGGTTCTTTTGGAATTGCTCCTAGCGCTGATCTCTCCCCCAAACTTCTGAACGACAGATTTTGCGATTGAAAGGCCGAGACCATAATTACCCTCTTTATAGACACGTGCTTTATCTCCCCGGTAGAAACGGTCAAATATCTTATCAATATCTGGTGGGGAAATCCTTTTCCTTGCAGTAATCCAAAGCCTTATTCGTCCTTTGTCATGGTTCGGGGGATTTTATTATTGGCTACATCCGCCCAATCCAAAAACTATAACTTTTGTCACTACGGCTGGGCCTTCACAATAAATATGGTTCCTTCTTTTTGGTATCCCAATTTCGTATAGTACGGATCAACATCACTCATCACATAAACCGTATCATCAGGAAAATCCCTACAAACTTGTTCCATAAGCAGTCTGCCATATTCTTTTCCACGGTAGCTTTTATCGACTAAAAGGTCATAGACATATACACCATAACCATCATCGTCACGGCAACGTGCGTAACCACAAAGTTCCTCGCTTTCATATAAAATATAAGTGATAGAATTGGCAAGCGCCTTTAGATATTTTATTCTTCCTTGCCCTTGCCAATAATCCTTCCACTCGTTACCTTCCCGTTCAATTAATGCAAAAAGGACGCTTTCATCTTTTGGCTCGTATCGCCTGACAACAAGTTTCTTATTTTTCATTCGTTTACCCTACCTTTATTTAGTTAGTAAATTTATATATTGATTATGCTTTCTTCTGAAGTATTGGCAATTATTGAGTGTTTATTGTTCCACTGATATTATTTAGCACACCATCAAATAGTTCGTAAACCATAGACCATTCAGCATTTTTTTCTTTGTCATCAACGTGATAGATGTTGTACTTATAAGTTGCCTTAAATCCTATTTTATTATAAAAATCAGGGTCACCGCAAAGAAAGACTGCTGTATATCCCATGTCTTTAGCGATTGCAAACGCTCTTTTCATCATCGACATAGCAATTCCTTGACGGAAATAATCTGGATGAACACATATAGGAGAAAGCAAAAGCTCCGTTATTTGTTTGCCATCATCAGTCGAGATGATTGTTTGGCAAAGAACAATTTGCCCTACTATCTTTCTTTCCTCATTTTCTGAAACCAGAGAAAGTTCGGGTATAAAAGACTTCTTTTTTCGCACTTCATTTAGATAATCAGACTCGGTTCCATCTGCATGTGATGATGTAGCAAATGAAATTTTAACAAGCCGATATACTTCATCGTAATCGGAAATATGTTCTTGCCTTATATTTATCAATTAAGGTACCTCCCACATATCATATCGGACACCTCTTTTGAGAGTGTTCGTGTTTTTTATTACTGGAAAACTGTTCTGTAATGTGTAGCTGCATGGCTTCCAACAGACTATCCTTATCCTTAAAGTGCTTATATGGAGCAGCATGGCTTACGCCGCAAATAGCCGCCACTTTTCTTAACTTAGGAAAGATTATAACACAATATGTTGACGGCGTAAATATATTGTGCCATGATGTTTACATCGTCAACATGCGGCTCAAAAAAGGACTTAGAATGCTGATTAGCCGTCTGTTTTAAAGTAAAGCGGAAGTCCCTCTGCCAGCATTATATGAGTTATAGTATGGTCATGACGTTGGTGATGTATATGAAGATACGGTTCCGATGTAGTTCCACTGTTTCCTACACGCCCCAAAATATGTTTTAGTCTCTTCTATCTGAATAAATACATAGTTACCTTCAGCTGATAGAAATTCCTCTGTATCCGGAGGAACATCCTCTTCACTATCGTAAGCGCCGATAACTTTACCCGATACCGGCGAAAACACTTCTTTATTCCATATCCCGTAATCCTCAAGAGAATCACTCCCAACTCCATATGGTTCCATAACCAGATCATATGCCCATCTCTCAGATGACCAGATAACATGATAGTTATCCTTTTCCAACTTAGAAGGATACCCAAATGGAACAATTCCCAGAAAAAATACAACAGGGTATATTAATATTAGACACAATAAAGAAAAAATAATACATCTACTCTTCCTATAATGCTTTTTGGTTATCCTTTTTATAATAATAAGTATAAGATTAACCAAAAGTCCTAACTGTAATAAGTTTGCTTTTCTTTATATCATTTCTTATAATTTTTCTGTACATGGTCTACCTCTATTCTTTTTGAAATACTGCCAAGTGTACATATTATACCGCAGCAAACTTACTTTTGATATGTAGTAAGCTTTCTTGAAGATTGCAATATTGAAAGATAACTGTTTTCAAATTTCTTTCGCCGTTCAAATTACTTCTTAGGCTGAGTGTAAGAACCTGGCGGAGTACCTACTGTTTTTGTAAAGATTTTCGTGAAGGAGTATACGTCACTATAGCCTAAACTTCGTGCCACTTCCTTAACCGGAACTTCTGAAATCAGCATCATCCTGGCCTGTTTCATGATTTGATCTGTATAGTATCTCTGAGGAGACTGCCCTGTTTTTCTTTTGAATACCTTTCTGAAATTCTCATATCCCATAGGAAGCTCTTTCGCTACCTCCTTCATACTCTGGTGAATATCAGAGAAACTGCTGATTCGCTGGCAAGCCTTGTCAATTAGCACGTCATATTCATCAAAATTCTGCCCATGGATACTTCGATGCATCCAAATAATCAGATCCTGAGCTTTCAACATCATATGAGGCAGTTCACTGTCAGTACTTCTCTGAATTTCTCTCAATAAATTGACTAACCGATATGTAGGCAGTTCCTTCAGATTTATCCCCTTTACGGGCTCTGCACTTTCAATTATTCCTAATGTTTTCAAATACTCATATATGGGATAGCCCACACTTATATAGAATTCAAGCCATTCCCCATCCGGGTCAATTTCTGTAGAGTGTATACAGCCTGGGATACGCTGTACAAAAACTCCCGGCTGCATCCTGATAACAGTCCCACTTTCTGTAATATATCTTCCGCTTCCCCTCAAAATAATGAAGCAGCTGTAATATCCGATACAAAAATTATACTGCGATCGATCCGCAGTCCTTTTCCTCATAAAACCGCAGGATACGATTCCGTTATCCAATTCATCACCTATACATCTGTAAACCACTTCATTTTCTCCGATTTCTTTATACATATGTACTCTCCTTTACCAAAACAGACAAAACTGTTACCATATAGAACATTTTATTTTTCTAAATAATATAATATTATAAAAGAAAACTTTACATGTAAAGTACCAAATCAGCAAAATATGTAGGAGGAATTAATTATGATGTACTCAGACAGTTCATCTTATCAAAAAGACTGGGAGAATCCGCTGATTACAGAACGAAACCGCTGTATCATGCATTCCCCATATGGCGCATACGAATCAACTAAACAGGCACTTGGGCAAGACAGACAGTCTTCAAAATATATCAAAAGCCTGAACGGAATATGGAAGTTCAAATTATTTCCCTCTCCTGATTCCGTAACTGAATCCTTTTATCTCCTTAATTATAATGTATCTGAGTGGGATAACATGCCTGTGCCATCGAATTGGGAACTGCACGGTTATGGCAAGCCGGTATATACAAATATTATGTACCCTTTTCCTGATGCCGGAAAAAATACACGGCAAAATATCCAAATCAAGAAAGGAACTTATGAACCTAATCCCCCCCTGGTACCAGAAAAAAATCTGACTGGATGTTATGTAACAGAATTCGAAGTTCCGGATTGCTTTAACTGCCGGGATGTATTCATTGATTTTGCCGGTGTAGAGTCCTGTTTCTATCTATGGATCAATGGTAAACAAATCGGCTACTCTCAGGACAGCAAGCTAAATGCCGAGTTCAAGGTTACAGACTATATACAGCCCGGCCAGAACAGATTGGCGCTGCAGGTTATGCAATACTGTGACGGATCCTATATCGAAGATCAGGACTACTGGCATCTGTCTGGTATATATCGTGATGTAACTGTATATGCAAAGCCTGTTATGCGGATTCGTGATTATAAAGTGGAAACACATTTTCCAAATGGCTATGACAATGCTGAACTTTATGTAATGATTAATCCAAATAATCAGGCGGATTGTTTTGGGGATTCTAAAGTCAGGCTATCACTCTTCGACCATGAACAACATCTCATCCATCAGAGTGAAACCCCTGCTTTTTCAGACTGCGGGTTTTATCTGCAGGAAAAATATGTCGCCAAAGTAACAATACCGGTTAGTCGGCCCAGGCTATGGAGTGCCGAGATTCCATATTTGTACACACTTATTTTAGAAATGCTTGATGTAGAAGGCAATGTTACGGACATAGAAAGCACCTGCGTCGGATTTCGTGAAATTTCTATTGATAAAAACGGTATATTGAAACTAAATGGAAAGCGCCTGATTATACGTGGGACAAATCTACATGCATTCTGTCCCGAAACAGGACGGGTCGTATCAAAAGACTATATGAAAGACCAGATCCGGGCTATGAAAAAATTGAATATCAATGCGGTAAGAACAAGTCATTATCCCCATGCCTCCGAATGGTATGATTTATGCGATGAACTGGGCATATATCTCATTGATGAAGCAAATCTGGAAACCCACGGCATCGGCGGTCAATTGAGTTCTTCTCCTGAATGGACACATGCCTATATGGAACGGGCGGCCCGCATGGTGCTGAGAGATAAAAATCATCCTTCTGTCATTTTATGGTCACTTGGCAACGAATCCGGCTATGGAATGAATCACGCTGCTATGTATGGATGGATTAAGGAATATGATAAAACCCGCTTTGTACAATATGAGTCAATGAATCCGCCGGCCAATATCACGGATATTCTGGCTCCCATGTATCCAAAGAAAGACTGGATACTGGAATGCATGACAAACAATAATGATCTGCGCCCTCTGATCATGTGTGAATATGCCTATGCTAAAAGTAATAGTAACGGCAATTTTAAGGAATACTGGGATATGATTCATAGATTTCCGCGCTTTCAGGGTGGTTTTATATGGGATTTCCAGGATAAAGCCCTTGTACATACTGACCCAGACGGTAACCGCCATTATGCATATGCAGGAGCTTTCAATGAAGATATCGTGGACCTAGTACCTGATATGTGCTTAAATGGTATCTTATTGCCCGATCTTAGACCCAAACCATCTGCTACAGAAATACAATATGTACAGTCTCCTATACAGATTAAATATGAGCCGCTCCCATATGTTGGTACTAAGGCCCTTACAATATATAACCATTATACAGAAATTGATTTAAGCCATATAGACTTACACTGGGAACTGGTATGTAACGGCATAACAGCAGAAAGCGGCATATTGAACGCTGCAGCGGCACCCGGAAGTTCTGAACTGCTGGAAATACCATACAATACAGATCGAATAACAGGCGAAGTTTTTCTTAACATTTATGCACGAACAAAAGAAGATTCATTCTATGCCAAAAAAGGGAACTGCATTTATGCATTCCAGACAGAATTAGAACAATCGAAAAAAACGCTTTATAGCAGTATGCTGGCGGTTCAAACACTTAAATATAGCGAAACCGATGATCATATACATATTTATAATGAGCAGACAGAGATCATTTTCTCTAGAACCAATGCTGAATTTATTTCAGTAAAATATAATGGCACTGAATACTTATCAGGAGGTTCGGATAATTTCTTCCGTCCTCCAACGGGGATTGATGAAGGCACTCATACTACCGGTTCAAATTATGCCGATGAATGGATGGCACTTGGATTACATGCTCCAGATAAAGAGGTGAAATCTATTCTCAGCAGCCGTTCTTCTGAATATATAATCATTCAGACGCACTGCACTTATGCCGGCTGCATCGATACAAAGGCTGTATACACCATCGGGAGCAACGGCATAAGCATCAGTACCTCTGTCCTCAATAATTCATCTGTGGATACTCTGCCCCGTATCGGCTTGTCTTTCATATTGCCTTCTGCCATGCAGCATATCAAATGGTATGGCCGTGGTCCGCATGAAAACTACGCCGACCGCAAAACATCTGCATTCGTAGGCATATATGAAAGTACGGCAGCCAAACAGCATTTCCCATATATTGTCCCGGTAGAATGCGGCGGCAAAGAGGATGTCCGTTACCTGTATATATCGGATGGCAAAGAACGCACACTAAAAATAACTGCAGAAGGCCTCTTTCATTTCGATACTCGTCCGCACAGCATAGAACAATATACAAATGCAGCATATGATGAAGAACTGCCGGCCTGCGATGCCGTATTTCTGAATTTGGATTATCTGCATGCCGGACTGGGCGGTGACGATGGATGGACAAAAAATATACATGAAGAATATAAAATCAAAAAAGGGATCTACCATTATAAAATGACATTGGAATTTGATTAAACATTTTATGATCAAGAAGGAAACTTTAAGCAATTTGTAATACTTAGAGTTTCCTTTTCTCATTCCCCCTTCAATTTTAATTACAAATCTGTAATTGAGATCACACCCTGTACTTCTTCCCAATCGCTCCTAAATTCTTCCACCGCCTTTTTAACCGCTGCCATCTCAAAGCATGAGTGCAGCATTACCGGCTGTACAGTTGCCGTCTGTGCTCCCGCAAGAAAGGCCTTGTTCACCTGTGCAATGTTTTTAAAGCTTGCAGCCAGTATCTTACAGCTTGACTTGTTTTCATCAATCATCTGACGAAACGCGGCAATGGTGTCCTCAAAATCCACATCAAGATTTTCCATGCGGTTACAGTATGGTGCGATAAAATCAGCACCAGCCATAATCGCCGCAAATCCTTGAATCTTAGTGTATATCGCCGTGGCAGTAACTCTTGCTCCATTAGCCTTCAACTGCATCATTGCCTTCAGTCCTTCTTCTGTCGTCGGCACCTTGATGTATGCCTTGTCATCCACGTTCCTCAAAATTGCGTCAGCCTCTTCAAGTATCTTATCAGAGGTAGGTGCCAGCACCTGTACATGAAGAGATTTTTCCATCCCGATGATGCTGCGGATTTCTCTCAAGTGAGCAAAAAAATCTATTTTTCCTTCTGTCTTTAATATGCTTGGATTACTCGTGATTCCTGTAATTGGATAGTACTGGACGTATTTTTTAATCTCTTCGATATTCGCTGTGTCAAATAATAATTCCATCCTTTATTTCCTCCCTATTCTTACCCTCAATTCAATGCAAAGCACGTTGTTGATTACAATGCCCCCTACCCTCCATTGACAATGGAGGTAATTTCTGTGATTTCATTATAACTTATCTATTTCACCTTCGCAACGGGTTCCCATAACAATTTCTACCCTTAATCACTCCTATCACTATTCTGTAATTTCATATAAGAGGATGCCATAAGCCATCCTCTACAGAATTATATATTTTTTACTTTTGTTATTTTGTGAAATACTACGATTCCTATCGCTGATATGACTGCAATAGCTGTAATATAATCTATCGTCTGCGCTGTACCTGTTTTTGGAGTTTCAACTTGTTCGTTGGTTACTTCTGCTAATACATAAGTGCTAAAGTGATCTGCTTCAAATGTTGCATAGTTTACACCTTCAATTGTTGTTACGGTTACTAAATAAGGAGTTTTTGTTCCGCCAATATCAATTCGATATACAGCTAAATGAGAACTATCAAAGTTCTGCGGTATTGGGATACTGATTTTAACCTTACCGTCAGGCTGTATTTCTATGCCATCTGATTCTAATGTAATTTGAAAAGATATAAAATTTATGACATCTGTTAAAACTGCACTTATGGTTTCAAAGATAGGCCCACTGGTTATTTCATTCGTAATTAATACCGTATCTTCCGGGATGTTCGCCGTCGTTGACTCTAGTCTGATTCCTGTAATTTCATCTCTGACTGCAACAGGAATACGAATATCTATTTCTTCAATAGGAGATACGGTTCCATCAATATAGATGATAACCCTTTCTCCTGTACCATCTGCCCTAATAACTGATATTCTTACGGCAGCTACCAATGTTACGTCGATACTGGCACTGCTCCTTACAGAGGTTAATAACGTGGTAGCTGGAACATCATCTGAATAAGCGGCATTTTCAGCGCCAGATGAAAATTTGTGTTCTCCATATTCATCATAACTATTTAAATATCCACTCCATGACCTATCTTTTTTATAATTCATTTCTGTAAGATTTCCATTGCTATCTTCCGTAAAATATTCAAAAATAATGTTAGAACTTCCGTTTGCTAAATTAATTGGCTCTGTCAGATCAAAACCCACTTCCAATCTTTTAGGATTTTCAGTGCTCTTAAGACTAATCTGAGCATTTTGAATTAAACTGGGTTCTTCTGCATGAGAAGGATTCGATATGATACCTAATGCCATAAATAATGCAATTGCTAAAGCTGCTATTTTTTTCATCTCTTTACCATCCTGGGTTTTTATTAATCATAAAATTTATATTATTGTTTATTATTCTTATTAATATTGGTTTAATATTAATAATTATACAATAAAAAAGATAATTTTCATCTTTTACCAAAAAAGACAAAAAGAGATATCACTGTTAAGTTCAAACAATACTGCGGGGTCACACGACAGCAGGGGAGGGATGGGATAATCCACCCTTCCACTAAAGGAGAAGAATTAATTAATAAAGATTACATCGTATTCTTTTTAACAGCTTAATCATCAGAATGATAAGAATTAACAGAATCAGCAGCGCTATGCCCGCATACAGCAACAGGGTTTCTTTTGATAATACAGAATCGGTATCCTCTATACGCTGTTCAATTTCCTCCGGGGTATATTCTACACGTTCTCCCCGTACCAACAGTCTGTGGCTGTTAATCCCATAGGGGGTACAGGTTACAAGGGTCACATAATCTTTTCCAGGAACCGGCTCAAGTGCCTCCACTTGGTCTGGTTCTATAACAATGATATTGTCAACCCGGTATGCCAGTGTCTGATCCAGTGTGCGGATGTAAAATTCATCCCCCATTGTAAGCTCAATCAGGTCGGTAAACATCTTAAATGTATTAAGCCCAGTATGTCCCGTCAGGATACTATGTGTTCCCTCACCGCCCACAGGCAGCGATGAACCCTCCAGATGTCCGGCACCTTTGCCAAGAACTTTTGATGAAGTTCCATGAAAGACCGGCAGCTCCACATTGATTTTAGGAATCACGACATAGCACATAATCCCATTCTCATCAATATTCAGCAGGGAAACGTACTCCGCCTCCATATCTTCCAGACCCGTTGCAAAAGGATCGTATAAAGTAGTCGTAGCAAGGGCGTCATTATATGCCCGGGCACGCTCCCACTCTCCTGACAACTGCTCATCTGTCATTTTCTTCAGAGTATCGTTATATTGCTGGACGACATAAGACTGATTACGCCCGGAAAGCCAGAAGCTTAAATAGGGATATGTCAGAAGAATGACACCTGCCAGCATTAGCAGGATAATAAATATATTAACAATTTTTCTTTTCATTCTTTTTCATTTCACTCTCATTCCTGGTCTCTTTCTATTTTATGGATACGAGGATGATTTTTACTGCGCCGGAAAAAGATGAAAGCAATTACGACCAAAGACAGCAGCATGACCACAGCAAACATATACGGGGCACCTGAATCCCCGGTTTTGGCTCTTGAACTCACAGCTTTGGTCTTACCAGCGTCTGACGCCGTTGTATTAAGCAACGCATTATACACGTTCACCTGTGCAAAATAATATTCCCAGGTACCGGCTTCTTGTTGGTGGTTGAAGGTTATCTCTACAGGCTCCCTCAACACCTGATAGCCGTCAGGTGCCTTTGTCTCCACAAGCCAATAGGTGGTGTGATCGGAGTTTTCCGATGGACTATCCCCCGGCAATCCATATCGCAATCCAGTAAATGCCACTCTTCCGCTTTCATCTGTCGTTCCTGTCATGATGAAATTCCCCGCCTGAGCATCCTTCTTGCTTGCGGCTAGTCCAAATTCAGCACTTGAGAGAGCCTTATCAGTGCCATCTGCCATCTTGGTAATCCCGATCTGCCCGGTATGCACCGCCGGTTCCACATCTACCACGGAGGTTGCAGCAGTACGAACACCAGCGCTGTTATATGTGTCCGAGCCGATATCCATGCTTTTTGTATATTCCACTGCTGCCCCGTTGTATAACCTGATGCCATGGGGCGCCGTAGTATTTAGCATACAGTCAAATTTGATCAGCAGGTACCGGTCATTGTCGTCCTGATAGCGGCTTCCCAACCGCGTGATTCCGGTTGGGGTAAGTGCTATCTTCAGTGTATTGCTTCCCTCATTAAAGGTAAGGATATAGTCACTGCCCACGCTTAACTTCCATGCCTCGCTGACAGGAGTGTCCAGCGCCGGTACCGCATAAACCTTCACGCTTCCCTGTACATAGTCAAAACAGCTTTTTAGTTCATCTGTGACTGTATAGGTTTCACTGTCCGCCGTACCAAGACTTGCCGGCAAGCTTGATACAATGCTCCAGCCGAAAGGCGTATCCATTGCTACAGGCTTGTATTTTGAAGCCCCATAACCGGTAAAATCATAATCTGCATCTCCGGCTTCTCCAACAAACTTGTCAATTGACAAAGGCTGGTTTTTCGGATAAACATGTACATCCGTCAGCCAGCCGTTTCCCTCCGGGTTCTGCATAGGTACGGGCACCAGAAATGGTTCGCAGGAAACGATATTTCCGGCTCCCTGATTCCCTGTTTCCGCCACATAGTAGATACCTCTCTCCAGGGAAAAACTGACCGTTCCGGCCGTTGTGGTGACACCTGTCTGCTTAGTAGCTTCCAGAAGATGCTTCTGAGCCTCCAAAGCCGATGACATATCGTCTGCCACAACCGGATCCACCTGCCAGACCGTAAATTCAATCCCCGCAAGTGGCATGGCACTTTCCGGAATAACTTTCGTCTCCCTTCCATCATTTCGAAGACCAGCTTCATCCATATCCTCCAGATAGTATTTGTGAATAGTCAGAGTACCGGAATCCGGCATTGGCGCGGCGCCGGCCTCCATCGTCAATGCGGATACCTGAAAAAGAACAGTTAAAACAATTAAAAGCAATTTCCAGCCTCTGCTTATTATATTTTTCATTTTCATCGTATAACCTCTTTCCCATCCGCATGATGCTTTTTATTTGTTGCCTTTTTCCTCTTTATCAGCCTATAGATGACATATAACAGCAGAATCAGAATGAGGAGGACGGCGGCAATTATATATGGCCAGTTCCATGTCCTCACCTTCTGTACCATCTGCTCTTCCTCCAGTGCTTCTTTATAGTCTGTGCGTACACCCCGGATCAGCAGGCGGTGGGAGTTGACCCCGTAGGGCGTACAGGTCACAAGGGTTACATAATCCTGTTCCTGGTCGACGTACAAATCACTTATGTCTGAAGGCACCACCACTTTCACCTGGTCAACCCGGTAAGCAAGGGTCTTATCTAGTATTTCCAGAAAAAACAGGTCTCCTTCCTCCAGCTTATCCAAATCTGTAAAAAGAGTGGCTGTCGGAAATCCGGTATGGGAGGAAAGTACCGCATGGGTGGCGATGCCTCCGGTGGGCAGGGACGTGTTTTGAAGATGTCCCGCACCTTTCTTTAATGTTTCGGAGGAGGTTCCGTGGTAGATAGGCAGTTTTACGTCAATCTTTGGGATACGCACATGGCCCATCACACCGTCTCCATTAACATTGAATAATGATTCATATTCTTCAGATAATTCCGATACTGCAGTTTCATCAAATGGTTCGGTTAATATGACACTGCCCCGCAGCCCTTCATTATAAGCCTGGGCCGCTTCCCACAGTACCTTAAAGTCTTCTTCCTCAAGCTCCGACACCGCTTTCCCATAGTTATCAATGACTGTTGTCTGGGCACGTCCGTTGTACCAATCACTGAAAAGGGGATACATAAGGACACAAACCCCGGTGACTAAGAGAAAAATAGTCAGAACCAACGGTCTTTTCTGCCTCATATAGCCCCCCCCTCAACCTTCGAATGTGCCTGTCACAATCTGATATTTGTTCATCCTCACAGAGGAAGGGGGCTTCCCTGCTCCCTTTGCCGGCTTCCATTAACCGTTATTCTTTTTCCTATTTTTTAATAACAAAATGATGGCTGCTGCAATCAGTATTACACCACCAATAGTGAAGATGTAGATACCTAATCCGCCGGTTTCAGGGAGTGTCCAGCTATGTTTATTAATAACCTGCATCTGAGTATTCTGAAGCACTCCTCCAGTTGTACCAGATGTAGTGCCGTCGATTGTAATGGCTATCGGATCTTTCAACAGGCTATATCCGGTAGGAGCAACTGTCTCCATGAGCTTATAATCGCCCGCAGCAAGACCGGTAAATGTTACAAGACCTTTACCATCGGATGTCACTGTAAACGCTTTTTCAATATCCTTCGTCGTTGTCCATTTGCCATTGGTACCATCGTATGCCATATAGTCTCCTGTTGAATTTATCAGCACAAACACAGCACCCTCAAGGGGCTCATAAACAGTTTTATTGTCATCCTCTATGCCACTATCGCCATTTACCTTTTCTATGGTAAAGTTATATGTATAGACTGTCGGCTCCGGATTATCAGGATCAGGTGTGATCGGTTCAGGAGTCACAATAGCGCCACCTGGTTGAGTATATTGGGAATCAATCTCGACCTCATTCTTAAGCGCCGTGTTTATATCAGCTCCTAATCCTCCTGATGATGTGCCTCCTAATAATGTCGCGCGATAAGTGATAGATACCTCCATACCGTTCTTTAATTTATCCGACACAACGCCGGCTTCGTTAGAATTCGAATAAATTAAATCAACAGTAAAACCTCCAGTAGTTGCATTCCAATCAAGAACATATTCAGATTCATCCAATTCCTTTTCTCCATAATAAACTTTAACTGTATCACGGTCTATCAGCAGTCCGTCACCGGGTGTATCCTTTATGATAAAGCTTGTATAATTTGTTTCCTCAAATGTACTCGGAAGCGTCACAGTAATTTTGTAATCTATTATATCGCCGTAGGAGGCTGAATAAATCTTGTCACCTTGGTCAACAACACCGCCTGTAATTCCTTTTTTGATTGCCGCCTCGCCTATAAGCGTGTTTTTAGGCTTGGCTTCTACATCATATAACCATTGCATGGAGCCAGCCGCCAGCTCTGTGCTCATTGGTATTGATACGATGAAGTTGTTAGCCGCAGAAATAACAGTAGACGGATAAGCAGATTCCACTACCAGGTAAATACCATATTTTAACTTAGTAAATTCTATTTTGCCGTCACTGCCGGACGTTCCAGTGGCCGCAGGAGTGAGACCTGCTAAATTAATTGAATTGGGATCCAGACTCGCGCTAACTATAACTGGCTGACCAGCCTTGTCAACTACGCCTGGCTCCGTCGTATAAACCAGTTCTACAGGGTTGCTATCAGACTGGCTTATCTTTGCTATCAGATAAATATCGTATGTTACGTCCTGAATGGGACTTTGGTCGTCATCCAATTTAATGACTGTTAAAGTAGCGTCACCATCATATTGCATATCAACCACACTATCGGATGTCCTCCGAGCCGCCAATACATTCGTCGGCAGCATACTTACCAGCAAAATGAAAGCAAATAAAAAAGCTATAATTTTTTTAGTCAAAGTTTTCACTTTATTCATAATTCCTCCTATTTATTTATTCCTATTCATTAATTGGTTTTCCGTGTTCCACTATCATTGTTTGTTCCAAAGTTAATTGTCGGTGACCTTGGAAGCAGGCAGCAGTGTATGGACACTGCCATCTCTAATTCTCGTACTCTTATCATAAGCTAAAAACTCCTTCCTCAATATATTTATATCCGAATTGCCTACGGTTTAAAGCTGCCGTCTGCATGACTGTCGGCGCCTTCGCCGGTAAACGTGAGTACCGCCTGCGGCTAAAAGAAACACTAGCCCGATCCATAGGTAATATTGGCTTAAGAATCCCTCACTTCCTGCTGCCGGAAGGGTAAATGCAGGCTGGTTGATAACGGTATAAGTCAGGTCGTAGTAATAACAGGTATAATTAATCGTTTCTTCGTCATCTTTCTTCACTTCAGAATAATACAGATAGCCTTCCGCCGCTTGATTGAGAGAGTCATAGGTTTCCGAGTAAGGAATTTCCACTTCAAACGATTTCGCCAGCAAGGAAAAGCCTTCAGGAACCATCGTCTCCGTGACTCGATATCTCCCCAGTTCCAGATCAGAAAACACGAATGTACCGTCCGCATCTTCTATTGTCCCTGTTGTTCCCTCCCCATACGCGAGCCATTCGCCAGCGTCGGTGTCCCACTTCTCCAACATAAATGTCGCACCTTTCAGCTCCTTTCCATCAGGATCTGTCTTCTTAATGGTAATACTTCCCAAGCCTTCATAATACAGTAATATATCTGCATCTTCAAACACATAAGCCAGATTGACATCAGTAGTCTGCCAGCCGCTATTGCTTGCCGCTGTTGAAACAATCCATTTCTTATAGACATACCCTGATATGAGCGCAGGAGTATGAGTGGGAAATTCATTGCCGTTCGGAATCATTGTAGAAGTGTTAAGTATCTCATTAAATACCTGATAATCCGGACCTAAATGTATTATTCGAACTTCATACAGCACTCTATTAATATCATAATGGTTCAAGGCATGTTTATGTCCGGTTGAAGTGGTTGTTGTCGCATCTGTTACTGTGCTGAAAAATTCCTTTATCGTTGCGGCTGTCGGAGGTTTGTATGAGTTCAGGGCACTATTATCTGCAAAGCTTACTGTGTCATCTATATCTAGGTTCTCATAATACCCTGGGACATTCAATCCATCTTCAGTGGTTGTGAAAATCCCGCCACCGCCGTTTTTCGCATAGTTATTAGCAATAGTAGTATCACGTATGTAAAGACTCGCGGGACCTAGTACATATATCCCGCCACCGTAATGCTCCCCCCAACTGCCGGCCGGCACGCTATTATTGCGGATTGTCGTGCCTGATATATCCAATTGGCCAGACCCTTCCTGAAAACATATACCGCCACCGCGATTTGCCGCCGTATTGTTACTAATAGTGCTGTTTTTTATAGTTGCAGGGCAAATTGTTGTAACACTGTGTGCGCCAATATAGAGACCGCCACCTTTATCGGTACTGGTGTTATACTGAATCTCGCCTGCCTCCATGAAAAAGACGCCTGCGTTACTCTCCGTCGTATGAAAATATACACCGCCGCCACTTCCGCGTCTCGCCTCATTATAGCTGATGGTGGTGCCAGTTAAAGTTAACGAGGTGTCGGGACTGCAATATACACCACCGCCGTTAATGTCCGCCACATTGTAGGTGATATCGCTCTTTTCAGTTATTTCCAAATCAATAGTTCCTCCGCCAATAGGGGTCGTCGTCCCCACGCCGCCACCTTGACCGCCATTGTAAGTGCCATAGTCATACTCTTCAGCAGTATTCGCGTCGTCTGAACTCAAGCCTCCTATTGTGGTGCCGGCTATCGTAAATTGAACAGCGGTGTTAGTGTGATTGACAAAGCCTATTCCTCCGCCGGTGGTGGCCCTGTTGCCGGTGATGGTTCCGCCGGTAAGGGCGATATTCAAGTTCGACTCGTTACCATGGATGCCACCAACATAAAAAGCGATGCCTCCGCCGTGACTGTTGTCTAGAGTTCCCACCGCGTCGTTGCCGTTGATAACACCTGCGGTCATCGAAAAAATGGTGTTGTAAGTTTGGTAGAGAACATACACGCCACCGCCGGACTCCGTTGCACTATTGCCGGTTATGCACGCACCTGCCGCAGTCATTTCAAACGTGCATCCATCTCCAACAAACACGCCGCCACCGGAGGTAGATGCAATATTACTTTTGATAGTCGTATCGCCGTTCATAAAAAAGTCACTTGAAGATGTTACATTCACGCCCGCTCCATCGTCAGCCTGATTCATTTCGATTGTGCCACCGTTCATGTTAAACGTGCTGTTCATTAATTGCACGCCGCCGCCGGAAGTAGCTTTATTGCCACTGATGGTGCCACCGGTCATGGTAAGATCACCGTCCTCTATTTGTATGCCACCACCGGATTTAGTTGTCGCATTATTGCCGCTAATAATACCCGTGTCAATGTTAATGGTGCTTGAAGCTATCGCATTCACACCGCCACCGGAGTCGGCTATATTGCCGCTGATGATGCCACCACTCATGGTAAATACGCTGCTCATTAATTGCACGCCACTACCGGTAGTAGCTTTATTGCCACTGATGGTGCCGCCGGTCATGGTAAGATCGCCATCCTCTATTTGTATGCCACCACCGGATTTAGTTGTCGCATTATTGCCGCTAATAGTACCCGTGTCGATGTTAATGGTGCTTGAAGCTATCGCATTCACACCGCCACCGGAGTCGGCTGTATTGCCGCTGATGATGCCACCATTCATGGTAAGTGTGCTGTTCATTAATTGCACGCCACCACCGGTAGTAGCTTTATTGCTACTAATGGTGCCGCCGGTCATGGTAATCGTGCTGTCTTCTGCGGAGATACCGCCGCCGCTGCCGAGAGACTCGTTACCGGAAATTTCACTGCCGGGCTTTATGTTGACCGTAGTGTCGTTTACTGCGATGGCGCCATTACCGTTGTCTAAATTCTTAAAATTTATTATTTTTGCACCGCTCTCTAGGTTAAGGACGCCACCGTTCATGCCTACACATACCTGATATAAGCCGGAGCTGCCGCCACCGTCTATTATAATATCCTGTAATGTCAGCGTGGTACCGTTCCAAAGTGCAATAAACGCATAGGGGTCGTAACCGCTAGTTCCTGCTGTTGCTGATATGGTAATGGGACTGTTTGTGTCCGCGGACTTAAGTGTAAGCTTCTTCCCCCCCTGATAGTCGTTTAAAAGACCTGTAACGGTAGCAGCATCATAGGTATTAACAGTAATGGTAAAATCCGTACCATTAGGAAAGGCAAAGACATTTGCACCATTAACCCAATCAACCCAATACCAACCATTAACAATATTGGTTACTTCAGTCCAGTTGCTAACAGAATATGTAGTTCCCGGATATTCTTTGCATGATACCGTAAAACTATTCGTCGCCCGGGTCTGAATTTCTGGTGAAGTACGCATAGCACCATCAATGCCGCTAACGAAGCTGTCAGCGTCAATGCCGATTGGCTCGGTATACGCATACACATAAGCGCCCGCTTCAACGTCATATGCCATGGCAAACTTATTGTCGTCCGTCATGCGAAACGGCAGCAGGTATTCTGTTTTGTCAACGGCAGCCGTGACGACGCCGACAACATATTCGCCGGGTTCAATATCCGCAAACTCATATTTCCCATCTGCTCCTGTTGTAGTATCCGCCACAGCATTATCCTTATCCTCTGCTTTATAAAGATTTACGGTATATCCTGAAAGAGCCGGTTCTTCTGTCTGACGTATGCCGTCTCCACTACATACCCCATTTGCAGTATCCTCATACATATCCACCCACAGCATACCGCTGATACTGTTTGTATAGGTTGTATATGTAATAGCTTCTGTTTCTGTCTCTTCCACGGTTTCTGCTTCCACAGCAAAAGCAGCTTCTGCCGGAAGGATTCCCCACAAAAGAACGAAAGTCAAAACCAGACATTGCAGTTGTTTATACTTTTTATAATGCCTTTCATATTTCATATTATTTAACCCCACCGTCTCTGCTTAACAAGAGCATATATGCCCCATTCCCAAATTAATTTCCGCAGTAACTATTTTCTTCCGTGAAAAAGCACATTACCTTCTCTATGATTACGTGCCTACAAACATATTTTTACATCCAGAACGTCATTTCTTCATGTTAATTCATAATAGAGTCCGCAGTCTACCGAATTTCTAAGGTCTTTATTACCATTTATAATAATATACTATACTATTCCTTTATTACAATTTATTACAACTTATGATAATATACGATACTATTCCTGTCAAGGAATTTCTTGATTTATTGATTTATCAATTCCAAAAGATATATCTGTGAATCCGGTAGATCTATCTATGATACTGGGGAATCTCTTAGACAATGCAATCAGTGCATTGGATATAGTTGATAAAGATAAAAAATTTTATGTAGGGATTAGATATACCAAGAATAAGTTACTGATTAAAATACAAAATTCATTTAACAAAGAATGGCACAGATATGAATTGAAGAATATAGCCTATATATTAGAAAAGTACAATGAGTGAAATGATACAGCTTTTAATCTTACATACTGAAAAATAGCTCTATGTAGTTTCTAAAACATTTACATCAAGTGATTATAGGCTGGACGATCTGTACTAGAAATTTTTGCAAGTAAAGTATTTTCCTACATCCTTAATAGAGTATATTTTTATTACCGTCCACATAACTCGTTGTATAGGATTTTCTATTCCTGTGTTTACTCTTGAATTTTGAGAACTGTTTTTATCACGAAAGGAATTTCTATAGCTAATGACGCTTGGAATATTTCCTAAAGTTGGATTTTACTGTCCTAAAACTGCCTCGCTTCTTTTTTTACTTCCCTTAAGATTTTGGTTATAAAAACGATACTCAATAGAGTAAACGCTGGAAACACTATCATTTCAACGATGCTTACATCTACACCATTTATTAGCATAGAAACGACCATGGCACTAACTGCTGTCGACATCGTTATCATTTTTAGCACCAGAACTACGGATAACAAATATCCCCACGATCGTTTTCTCCATAACAGACCCGCAGTTACAAAACATGCAGGCACAATAAACCCTAAATCCAAAGTCTGAATACCCAAGGTCGAATAATGCTCTAGCCCATATGGAGCGGTATCGCTGAAAAGGGGCGGAATAATTCTTCCAAGCCACATCAAGCAAAGCATCAATCCCAAAAATGAAAAAAGTGCACAGAGAGATTTCGCAGGGAATTTATCGGTAAAGCTCTGTTTAAGATCATGGCCTTGAAATGACATCATGCACAGGGTAAAAGCATAGAAGCTCAAAGCCATTAATGCCACATAAACCAAAAAAAATGGATTGTACATTATGATAAAAGCATAGGAAGCATATGTGTATAGAAAGTAGCCTAACGTACCTGTAAGCAGTAATGTACCCTTTAGGCTGCCTTTCCTTATCATGAATAGAGAGATTGATAACAATGGTATTCCAACAATCAACGTAATAATATCTTGAGCGATTGCTTGTGCTGCCACGGAGACAGAATCCCGTGCATACAGCCCCTTATTATACAATTGAACAATTTCGCCCCGGACAGTCGTTATGTCGGCATGCACATCAACATTATTTGAAAATATACCTGTTATAGCAGATATGACAGACAAAGCGATTATGAGCAATGTAAGAATCGTAACTATTTTTCTATTTTTCATTTTTGTCCTCCAGTTTTATGGATAGTCAGTCCCAGCAATAAGATTTCCGCGCATTCATCAGCAATGCTTTCAATGGTTTCGTAATCATCAATGCCATGCCCTACTATATGAAACACCAGACCGAATACGGCGGCAATAATGATTTGAGATGTCATGGGTGTGAGCGCATGAAAAACCTTCTCTTGAACCCCTTTTTGCAACATCCGCTCCATAACATCAAGGCTGCTTTCACGGCTCGTATCAGGGTCGGGTATTGTCATATCTCCCCCACTGAGCAAAACAGCCCGAAATTGCTGGGAGTTAGCGGTTAGGGTGTGGACAAAGGTTTTTATCCCGGTGCGCAATTGGGCTCCGGCGTCTGGGTAAGCATTCCGCTCCATCTCAGCCTTAACTTTATCCACACAATTGTGATAGGTTTCAAGAATGATTTGATTGATGATATCCGCCTTATCAGTAAAGTAATGATACAGGATTGTGGGGGAGTATTCAATCTTCTCAGCTATTTTGCGCATAGATAGCTTTTCATATCCCTGTTCCAAAATAATCTGGCTGGCGGCTTCAAAGATTTTTTGCCGCATTTCTTGCTTTTCCCGTTCTCTGCGGTTTTGGATCGACATAATATCACCTCATCACTCTACATTTAACACCGTTAAATATAGTAACATAGTTAATACGAACTGTCAAGCTTAAGTGAACAAAAAGGAGGCACTTGAATATAGAAATAGGTACTGCCTTATAAAAAAGAACCTATGGAGAAATCTATAATGATTAATTATTATTCTCATTCTTTATTTTGTCTCTATACTGATACTATCGATTTCATCTTTATATGCATCCAACTCAATTCTATCAGCCATTGCCGATTGTACACCTAATCTGGTAATGCTGATTCCAGCTGCATATGTCGCAAAATTAATCGCACCGGCAATATCATTTCCTTCACTTAAACAAACTGCCAACGCACTGATAAATGCATCAGCTGCTCCCGTAGTATCTACTGCTTGAAAACCCACTGCCGGGAAATAACGTTGTTGTTCTTTATTTTTTAGATAACATCCTTTATGCCCCAAAGTAATAATTACATTCTTTACACCCTGGTCAAAGAGAATTTTTGCCTTTTCCTCTATCGTTGTATCCCCCGCTATCAGCTGCTTTACTTCTTTTTCATTTGGAATAAAATAATCTATCTTTTTAAGCAAGCTGTCTTTCACATTCTCTACTGCAGATGGTTTCAAAATAACCTCCACATTCTTTTTCCTACATTTATTAATTGTATATTCAACAGTCTCTTCTGATATTTCCAATGTTAAAAGACAATATTTTGCACCATCCAGTATCTGGTCAAAATGTCGAATCTGATTACAATTCAGTTTTTGATTCGCTCCCGGATATATTACAATGGTACTTTCTCCATCCTTCGCTACATTCACATATGCTTTCCCTGTGGGGACAGAATCATCAAACATTATGCCGTCTGTCTTTACCCCGCTGTTAACAAGACTATTGTATATTTCTTTTCCATCCTTGTCATTGCCTAAACATCCAATCATATACACATGTCCGTCTAGTTTTCCTGCTCCCACTGCCTGATTTGCTCCTTTTCCACCAGGAAGCAGCATAATATTATTTGCTTTCAATGTCTCACCTCCGGTAGGGATATGAGAAACATTAAAATTATAATCCATATTCATACTCCCTACTATAACAATCTTTCCTCCCTCTCTATGCTGCATAGGAGATGCAACACTATTTCCTTTTTGAATTTCCATTTCTATCTTTTTTTTACATTCATATGCCGATTTTCTATTTTCCATAATCTGAACAAGGATATCCACTGCAGTTTTTGCCATTTCTTTTGCCGGGATATTAACAGTCGTCATTTTAGGATTAACCAATTGTGCTAACTTACTGTTTCTCACGCTAATTACTGAAATTCTATTCGGAATCATGTCTCCTCTTTCTTTCAGTCTTTCATATATAATATTACCAATTTCTACATTTGCACATATAATGGCCGTCACATCCAAATTCATGCACTTAGAAATGCCAATATTCATAATATTTTCTTCACTCCCCTTAAAAATCCACTCTTTATTTGGAAATGTAAAATATTCTTTATACGCTTTCAGATATCCTTCTTCAATGTCCGCATCCTCTTCCAATAACAGGCAGGCAATTCTTCGGTGTCCTTTTTTTAGAAGATATTCCGACGCCAGATATCCGGCATCCTGCATTTCATAATAGATTTCTGCCTCCTTGCCCTGCTCTTCCCTTTTTTCATTATGAATACATACTCCCGGTAATTCTACACCTTCCAAAATTCCCTCTTGCCCTGAAACAGAAATTACTCCATCAACATTTTTGTTCTCTAATATATTAAGATATTTGGTTACTTTATCCTGATTACCCATTGTATTACACACAAGAATACTATAGCCTTGTGCGATCGCACTTTCTTCAATACTATATAAAATTTCTTGTCCCTTATAAGTATCTTCTGCTATCATAACTCCTATGAGATTTGTTTTCGGATCTGCATTTTTCAAAACTTTATAATAAGGAACATACTGATATTCTTTAATTACCTCTAACACTTTTTTTCTCGTCTTAACACTAATATCATGATCCTTATTATGCATAATTTTGGATACAGTAGACGGTGATACATCACAGATTTTTGCAATATCTTTAATATTCATATTATCCCTTTCATTTTCTAAATATTCAATTATATATTATGAATTGTCAATATTTTCATTATACTGTACCAGTATCAAATAATCCAGCGAAAAATATTTTTATAAAAGAAGTGGAAACACTAATAAAAACATGAAGAATTTCCTCATGTTTTCATTATAAATCTATACATTCTATTATCCTATTATTGTATCTACAAAAAGATTCATAAAACGTTTTCCATTTATACTTTTTGCAATTCTGGTATTCCTATGTTTTCTAAGATTATTTTTTATTATTTGTTTTCCGAAATATGCTACTGTCTGTCCACGGGCAATTTCACCCTCCAACTCTACATCTACAAAAACAGGATCCGTATATTTACATAAATCCTGATTTGCTGCAAGTGCCAACGTAATTACATCATCCATCGGAAATCCTCCCAGCTGAAAAAATTCACGCCATATATCAATATAAATAGGAAATTTATTCACGATAAAATCTACAACAGCACCTTTTCCACCATACTGTATATCTGCCAGATGATCACGCGTAAGCATTCCATCAGCAAAACGATTATTTTCACAAATATCTAGCGGTACTAATGTAATATTTATATCAGAATTCAATACAATTTTTGCTGCTTCCGGATCTGCCCATATATTATATTCTGTTACCGGCGTGATATTCCCAGAAGCCTGAAATACCCCTCCCAATATATACGCTTGTTTTATCTTAACTGCAATAGATGGATCTTTTTGCAGAGCCACTGCCACATTTGTAACCGGTCCTGTAGTAACTAACACTATTTCCCCCGGTCTTTCCTGAAAGGACCTGATCAAATATTCAACTGCGCCTATATCTTCTGGATTTTTTTCTGGTTGTTCTGCTTTTTCATTAAATTTATCCAGTCTTTCTCCAAATTTCCACCTAAGCTCTTCGTCAAAATCAACCGGATCTCCATCTACGCTTAAATCTCTAGGAGCCAGCATTTTCTCCTCACCTGCATACACCGGAATTTCTTTCCCGGTAAGGGCGACTGTATTTAAAGCTACATGAACTGCCTGCCGGATACTTCCACAGGCCCCATTTACCGTTGTGATTCCAAGAAGATTAATATTCTCACTCAATGCCCCATAAAGTACTGCCAGAATATCATCTCCTACAGAATCAATATCTAAAATTACATCTACCATATTTTCACCTCATTCTTTGTTTAACCTGTTTTTAAAATCCGGTCTATCGCTTTATGTACATATGGTCTTACAAATTGTACTGCCGGTCCTACCATAAAGGCTGCAACAACTGTTCCTGCACCTATAGTTCCGCCCAGAATGTAGCCAAATACCACAAACGATATATCGCAAACCACACGGACAACACGATAAGAGATTTTAAGCTTATCACTAATTACTTCTGAAACCATATCAATTGCACCCACTCCCAAATCTGCTCTAATATAAGTGGCAACACCCACTGCCATAATCAAACACCCGGCTAAAATCATAACAACTTTAATTATAATCTCTAAATCTGCTCCAATCGTAATATCCAAAATAAAATTAGTAAAATCAGCTGTATAGCCGATTCCAAAAATAGCCAACAGTGAAGACAAATTGATATATGATTTATCCACAATAAATACAATAACTAAAATTACCAAATTTGTCAGTGCGGATGCTGTTCCGTAGCCTAAATGAAATACGTTTCCAAGTCCAAGTTCTAATACACTGGCTGGATCTACACCCAGCCCGCTGTACAAAAAGATGCCAACCCCAATGCCACTTATCATAAGTCCAATGACAGCTATTATTATTCGCAGAAATATTTTATCTTTTTTCATCTTTTCCGCCATGCATGTACACGATTTCCCTTCTTACAACCTATTCCTCTGCATTAATTTAATGTTTTCATAGCTTCAAAAAATGCTTTTACGTACTTTTCTCTATCTACATCCAAGAGAACTGTTACATTTTTATCTACTTTCTCTCCAAAAATCTTTTCTTTATATCCAATTGTATCCACTACTGTCATTCCTGTTGTCAAATCTCCTGCAATCTCAACATCCACATTACAAACTACTCCTGTAAACATTTCCGGATACAATAACGCTGCTATCGCTGTTGGATCATGCATAGTACACCCCGGAAATCCTTCCACTTCATAGTGATATTTACTAAAATAATCAATTAATTCTGCTGCAAATACAGAGATTTCGTTTCCCTGTGCCCGTAAAATTTCATTTTCTTCTCTTGTAATATACGCTTTATGCGTGACATCCAATCCCGACATAATAATAGGAATCCCGAAATTAAACACTATCTTTGCCGCTTCTGGGTCAGCCCAAATATTATATTCTGCTGCTGGTGTCCAATTCCCCATATAGGCACCGCCTCCCATAATGGATAACCTGCTGATTTTCTCTCTCAAATCAGGTCTTGCTATAAACAATGCTGCAATATTAGTCAATGGTCCTATTGGTACTAAAGTTACTTTTTCATCCGATTCTTCAATCGTTTTAATCAACAGATCTAATGCCCTAAGCTCGGATGGTTCAAATCCAGGGTCCGGCAGGTTCGGTCCTTCTAATCCCGAACTTCCGTGTACTACTTCTCCCCCTACTACTAATTTACGAAGAAGAGGTTTTTCTGCCCCTATCGCTACCGGTATGTCCAATCTGTGCAACTTAGTCAACACTTTAATTGCATTTCCTGTCACCTTTTCAATGGTTTGATTTCCTGCTACTGTAGTCACAGCCTTTAAATCCAACTGTGGAGAGGCAATTGCCCAAAGAATTGCCATTGCATCATCGTGTCCGGGATCACAATCTATAATAATTGGTATTTTTTTATCCATGACATCCTCCTTTTTCTTTAACGTTATTCTCCTACTATATGTTCCTTTTTCTTTTTATCTAAAGAATTTTTCCGAATGGCATATGCCACAAGCCCTATAATCGTTACTAAATACGGCAGCATCTGTACCAGTTCCGATGGAATGGATGTAATCTGCAAAGAATACGAAAGTGCTTCTGCCATAGCAAACAGCAAAGAAGAAAGTGCGGCTCCTATCGGTGTTGAATTTCCCATAGCATCCGCCGCCAATGCAATAAATCCACGCCCTGCTGTCATGTTTTTTGAAAACCATGTTACATACCCCATAGATATAAAGGCTCCTGCCATACCGCCTAATATACCGCTAATACCCAACGCAATATATCTTGTTCTTAGTAAACTTACACCTACAGAAGAAAGTGCGTTAGGCGCTTTTCCGGCAGAACGAATCCTTAACCCCAATGGGGTTTTATATAGCATGATATATACCAACAAAACCATTAAAATAGCAATATAAGATACTATATTATGATTAGATAATACTTCACCCAGAATTGGTATGTCCTTAATGAACGGAAGTTCTATTGAAGGAAGTTTTCCTGAGTTAAGCGCTATTGTAGTTCCTTTATCTTTTACTACCGCATACATAAAATAGACTGTCCCTCCTACCGCCATCGTATTAAAAGCAATACAGGTCAATACGCTGTCGGCCTTCAAGCTCATAGATACATATCCAATCACAAGGGAACATATAACACCCACTAAAATCGCAATCAAAAATCCAAACCAGGAACCATAACCAAAAGCACTTGCCAAAACACCCGCTAACGCTGAAACCAGCATTACCCCTTCAATTCCAATATTGGTAATTCCGGCATTAGATGTAATCACAGCACCCATTGAAGCTAAAATTAGCGGTGTCGCTACTCTGATAACGGAAAATAAAAACGTAGTACTGAAAATAGAATCAATCACACCAGACATTATTGTGCACCTCCTGACTCTAATAAGTTTTTAGATGCTTTAGTAGTCATCTTATGCTTTAATTTTGCAAGAAATGCTACCGCTGCTATCAGGACAATTACAAGACCTTCAATAATCGCTACAATTTCCGCTGCCACATCTGATTGCTTATACATATAATCTGCACCTATTCTTAAATAAGCTACAAAAAAAGCTGCCACCGGTATATATGCCGGATTCTCTTTTGCCAAAATATTTAGGATTACAGCATCAAACCCATATCCCGGAAGTTCAGACCACTGGAAACGTGTATACATACCAAGCATTTCAGTACTTCCGCCAACGCCTGCAATAAATCCTCCAATCAGTTGAGAACTCATAATAACACCTGCCACACCAATCCCTGTACATTTAGCAAAATTGATATTACTTCCTGTTACACGGAGTTTATATCCCCATTTCGTTTTAAACATAAAGATATAAGTTGCTATTACAAAAAATATTACAATAAATATTCCTGAATGCAAACGCGTGCCAGAAATAATATTGGAAAGAGTTACACCTTCCCTGAACGTATAGGATGCTTTATAGGCAGAATTTGGGTCTCTTGCTACCTGATTAAAAATGTATGTTCCAAAATAAAGCATCACATAATTTAGCATCAAAGAAACTACCATTTCACTGCATTTCCATTTGACTTTCAGTATACCCGGAATTGCACAGACTATCGCTCCGGTAATTCCTGCTGCAATCATGGCAAAAACCATTACCAGCCCCGAGGGACCCGGCATATAAATTGCAATAATTGCAGATACCAGCGCTCCCATAAATAGTGCTCCCTCCGCAGCAAGGTTAAACTGATTTGCCTTAAACATAATGTTTACTGCTAATCCCCCAAATGTCAGTGGAATCATTAACTCCAAAACTGTACTGAACCGTCTGAACGATGTTAACGGTCCTATAAATAAATTTTTCATTGCCGAAAACGGAGAATCTATGGAAAAGGATATGATGATAAAGGATATCGCAAATGCAATAAAAATAGCCGATGCAAACCGCAGCACTTCAAACCATGTATGAACCTGTTCTACGCTCATTTTGTTTGTCTTTTTCATAATATCGCATTCACCTCCGTCTCTGTTTGTTTTTTTACACCTAACATATAGTAGCCAAGTTCTTCTACTGTTAAATTACCGGTTTCTCTAAAATAAGCATTCACTTTTCCATTATGCATTACAATGGTACTGTCACTTAGCTCTAGCACCTCATTTAAATCTGCTGATACAAGCAGGACTGCTGCCCCTCTATCTCTAAATTCCACCATTTTTCTGCGGATTAACTCGGATGCCCCTGCGTCAATTCCTCTTGTCGGCTGTTCCGCAATAATAATTTCTGCGTCTTCTGACAACTCTCTTGCCGCTACTACCTTCTGTATATTTCCTCCCGATAGCATTTGCACCTGATGATTGATTGAGCCACATAAGATATGGAAATCCTCCACTAAAAATTCTGACTGTTTATTTATTTTCTTTTTATCCAGAAAAATATTGCCTTTTTTCAAAAAATAGTCTATCTTATTCGTAAACAAATTATCGGTAATACTTAACTTTGCTGCGCATCCGTTTACCATTCTATCTTCAGGTATATAGACCAGCTTATTTTTTCGAATCTCTGCCGGCTTAAGTGATTCTATTTTTATACCATTAATTTTCAAACTTCCACTAACAGGTTTTATCATTCCTGTTAGAATAGCGGCAAGTTCTGCCTGCCCATTCCCTTCTACACCTGCAACACTTAAGATTTCTCCTTTTCTAAGCTTCAAACTAACTTTATCAAGTGCCTTTTTTCCAATTCCATTGACATAAACAAGATTTTCAGCTTCCAGACAGACTTTACCTCTTTTTGCAGGTTTCTTATCTACCTGCAAGACAATATCCCTCCCCACCATTTTGTTTGATATCTCTTGTTTACTTGTATCCTTAACAAATGTGGTATCTACTGTAGTTCCATTCCGCATAATGGTAACTCTATCGCAGATTTCCATAATTTCATTTAATTTATGAGAAATAAAAATAATCGTATGACCCTGTTTTTTTAAAGTATTTAGCTCTGTAAATAATTCTTTTGTCTCCTGTGGTGTTAACACAGCCGTAGGCTCATCCAGAATTAAAATTTTCGCTCCCCGCACCAGTGATTTTAATATTTCTGTTTTTTGCTTAACACCTACGCTGGCATCTTCAATTTTATCGTTAACATCAATATTAAAATTGTAGCGTTTCAAACATTCTTTGGTACTCTTAAGCATTCGTGCCTTATCCGTAAAAAAAATTAATTTTTTCGGTTCATTTCCTAAAACAATATTTTCTGCAATTGTCAGTGATTCAACCAACATAAAATGTTGATGCACCATACCGATTCCTAAACTAATTGCTTTTTTGGAATTCTCAATTTTAACTTCTTCACCATTCAGTATAATTCTGCCTTCCTCCGGTGTTTCTATTCCAAATAGAATCTTCATCAGAGTTGATTTTCCCGCCCCATTTTCTCCAATTAGCGCATGAATTTCTCCTTCATGTACTTCAAAATTAACATTTTTATTTGCTACAATACCATTAGGATAAACTTTTAATATATTTTCTACCTCTAAAATTACCTTGTTGCTCATCATGATACCCCGCATCCTTTAATCAAATGAGGGCATCCGTTTAGGGTATGCCCTCATTTTTCAGTTATTTAAGGTTTTACACTATTTCTTATTTCATCAAGCTCTTCTGTTGTCATTCCAATTGCTGTACTTACTTTAATTTCTCCTGAAATCACCTTTTTCTCAATATCTTCAATCGCTTCTTGTTCCGCCTCTGTCAAAATACTCTTATATACATCATTTTTGGCAAGACCCACACCACCTTCTGCAATTCCAAGGCTTTCTGACGCACCAAACTTAAGTTCCCCTTTCAAATCCAGTTCAATTGCCCTAAAAATAGCGTCTCCTACGTTTTTCATCATAGATGTTGCAATTTGATTCGCTGTTTTCTCATCACCATTTGCCTTATAAGCTGTCGACTGGTCAGAGTCAACACCAATAATATATTTCCCGGCGTCTACCGCTGCTTCAATTACGCCTAAGCCTGTAGGACCTGCTGCTGCAAACATAACCTCCACTCCTTGGTTAATCAGTACTATTCCATGCTCTTTCCCCTTTGCCGGATCATAATAGTCTCCCGGATAGGTGGCAATCACCTTAATATCCTGCTTAATTGACAAGGCTCCTTCAATATATCCCACAAGGAAATCATTAATTGGAGGAATATCCATGCCTCCGACAAAACCAAGCATTCCATTTTCTTTTGCAAGTGTTGCGGCAACCGTTCCTGCTAAAAAGGAACCTTCATTTTGTTTAAAGGTTGCACAATATACATTGCTGTAATCCCCATTTTCATAGTCCACGGTGTTATCCATCATAAGAAACTTTTTATTCGGATATTGCGGTGCAATATTCTGCATGGGTTCAACCATAGATGGAGATACCGCAATAACATACTGGACATCCTCTTCCGCAGCATCAGCAAGCGCTGATTCCCATTTAGATTCATCATCACCTGCTTCAATTACTTGAACTTCTAGTCCTAACTCATTCTTCACTCTTTGCATTCCTGCATTTGCGGAATCAAAGAAGCCTAAATCACCCAAATTACCATTTACGATTAAAATGGCCTTTTTGGATTCACTCCCCGTCTTATCTCCCTCAGAACTTTCTCCTGAACCTCCACAAGCTGTAAGTCCCAGCATCATAACTAACGCAATAAAGATAAATATAAATTTTTTCGTTTGCATAACTTTTCCTCCTTTATTTTTTTTATTCAAACGAATGAATTGTCTTATGATTACTTATCCATAAATCATCTGTTTAAGGCGGCATCTGTTTCTTCTCTGTTTGGGAGAGATGTCTGTGCCCCATATCGTGTTACTGTTATAGAAGAAGCTGTATTCGCAAAAATAATTGCCTCTTCATCACTCTTTCCTTCTGCCAATGCCACCACAAAAGCCCCATTAAAGCAATCACCTGCCGCCGTTGTATCTATGGCTTCCACATTTCTTGCTGGAAATATTTTTGACTTTTCTTTGTTTACAAATAGTACACCTTGTTCCCCTAATGTTATAATTACATTTCTAACCCCTTCTTCGAGCATTTTTTTTGCTCCCAATATATAATCCTCTATATTTTCTGTATTTTGTCCATAGAGTTTCTCCAATTCCTTTTCATTTGGTGTAATATAATCTAATTTCGAAAGAATCTCACTTGAAAGTCTATCAGGGGCTGGTGCCGGGTTTAAGATTACTATTTTCCCCAGCTCCTTTGCTCGGTTTATCGCATAAAAAATCGATTCATAAGGTATCTCCATCTGAAGGATTACAAAATCACATTCCTGAAAATCTTTATCACATTGTTTTAAATAAGCTATATCACATTCCTGATTTGCAGCAGGTATTACTACAATACTATTATTGCCTCCTTCATCCACGTAAATACTGGCAGTTCCAGTTCCTTTTAACGTTGTTTTTTTTAAACTCTCAATATTGACTCCACATTTTGCAAGATTAGATTTCTCGATAGCACCGAATTCGTCTTCCCCTATACAGCCAAGCATTTTTATATCCCCACCTAATTTGGATGCCGCACACGCTTGATTTGCTCCTTTCCCTCCCGGTACATAAGCCAATCTATTTCCGAAAACGGTTTCACCAATTTGAGGCATTTGTTCCATCTCAATAACCATGTCCATATTAAAGCTTCCTATTACTAATATCTTTTTTTTCACCTGCCATACTCCTGTTCATGTTTTTGTATACAGAATTGCTTTTCCTAAATATGTTTCTTGTACTTATAATATAATACTTTTTCTCCACTGTCAATTTATTTTTCAATTTTTTATTATTATTCATTGCTTTTTATATAGTTTTTATGCATTTTTACTAAATATATCAAATTAATGTATTATTCAATTTTTCAGAATAAGTTCATTTGCAGAAACATATGTCATTTAGCCTACGATATAAAATTTAAGCACCAGAGTTCTCTTCTAACAGAAAAGATTCTGGTGCTTATAGTTCGTATATTCTTCTATAATGAGAAGATACCCTCCATTGACAATGTACTACACGGTTTTGAAACAACACTTTTCCATTCTGCTTCGTTATCGTCAATCAGCGTACTGGACCGTACGCCGATTGACGATAACGCAGTAAATCAGCAAAAACCGGGGGCTGAGGCGTGTAGTACATTGTCAATGGAGGGTACCATAATCACAATAAAAACAGCATCCTACCTTGAGAAAGTAAGATGCTATCTTTAATAATTTACGGCGCTTAATAAGTTTGGTCTATTTATTTCCCATCTGTTTTGCGAACTATTCGTTCTAACCTCGCAAACTATGATCCTGCCAAACGCACCAATCGGAACCCTGCCCATGTTATCTTCCATTTGCCGCTCCATCTCCCTAATTGATATTTTAATTAATGATTTCTTAAATAAGTTAAATCATTTTAACATTTCTAAACACATCTTCAACTGCCTTTTCCTTCTCAATAGGCACTTATGGAATTTTTGCTTTTTCCTCACTACTGATATTATAATTGATTGGTTCCATAAGTCCATTTTTTTCTTTACTATGGTATTCTATAAACACAAATACGCCTTACAACATTTAAACTCACCATATTTCATGCTATTTCTACATAAAAATCTATATATTATTATGCTTTTGCCGAAACATTCATTTTACTTACCTCACCATGTTAACCGGAAATTGATTTCACTCTAACCAAGCACAAAAGTACACCTACATATCCCACTATTTCCCCCTTGATTTACTAGTCTTTTCTTCCCAGAAGTACCACGGTTTCCACATGCGGCGAAAGTTAATTTTCACACTATCTTGCAGAAGTGAGACTGTTACATTATTGTAATTTATTTATACCATATTACAACTCAATATTTTTCTGACTACATCGTCCTCAAGCATTCTGTTATCCGGCTTTATTTACACTTTTTCAGTAACTAACTTCAACAATCTAGTGATATAATTATTATCGTGCAATTTAATACGCCATTGCAAATTATTTTTTTCTAAAAATGCTTTTGCTGGTTTGGAAAAATACGAGGTAGTTGCTAGAATTCCTCCATTTACTCTATCAGTTTCAATTGTACTCAGAAATTGACGAACAACCCCAACACCAAGTGGCCTGTCAGGACTATTTTTTTTACACTCAACATAGTAGATAAATTTACCGAGATTTGTTCGGTTTGTAATAATAATGTCTTTACCACCATCATGACTAATAGGAGTGTATTCAACATGATATCCTAAATTATTATATATCTCAGCCATCATAGTTTCAAAGCTTTCAGATGTTAGATAATATAATTTTTCTGGATTAGAACAAAAATATTGAAAAAGTCCTCTATTTATTTGCGAACAAACAACAATTGTAGAATCTATAGATAGCTTACATTTGGCAGCCTGTTTAATAAACTGCTCTGGCATTATCTTGTCAACATCTATTATTCTTTTTTTATCATCTTCAACAACAAGCATTTCACCTGCATCAAATATAATAGGTTTCATAATTCTATGTTGTTTACTACACTCGTATGTGCGATTACATCTTCCTGCCGCTTGTATAATCCAATCCAAACCTGTCCTTTTCCTGTAAATCCAAGTCAAGCCCAAGTCGACACCAGGAGTTTCCGAGGCGGTAACAAAAAAAACAACTTGGCGTGTATTCAATTCTTGCTCTTTCAAAATAATCCCTCTTTTTCCCTAACATGCGATTATTTTTACACCACATATCAAAAGTTTGCCCTTACCCTCATCTAAACGTAAATCCTTTAACCATTATATTAGATAATAAAAAACGAGTATTTTTATGAGGTAAAATTGAATTCAATAGATAGTTAATATTGCTTCTACTGATTTTCCGGTAGGAAACCGTGCTGTCTTTATTTTCAGAATATTTTTGTGTGCTCTTTAATTGAACGTGGGAGGGAAAGTTTGAAGCATTTTCTAAATCAATGATTGCTTCGATAATAAAGTCCACACCGAAATCATGCTCTATTTCATCCCTAACCAAAAATAATTCTGCAGGAACCAATCCTCTAAACATATTCCGGCTAACTACTTCTTGATTTTGTTGTGACGATATTTTTGGTAGCATATGAACTATCCCTTTATTCTATATTTTTGTTGTCCAGACGTTGTCTTCTCGATTGCTTGAATTGAGTCGTCTGTCCTATTCACATAATTGAGAAACAAAGTTCCCAGCAATAATCTATCGTTACGTGCTATCCTATTCCACTCATAGCCTTTGAAAAGTTCCTTCACAAGAAATATTTCTCCGTCCATCAGATTTTCAGTTTCCTTTATTGCTAATTCCAGCAATTCATTCACATTCAACATTATATTCCTCCCGACAATTACAATAACAATGTTGTTGATAACATTATACAGATTATTCCTTCTTTCGTCAATCTGAAGTCACAGTAATAATGCCCCACCCATAGGCGTAGGGCCGATAAGAATTCAACTCTCAACATCATTGACATTCCTTTGCTTCTTCGCTAAAATATTTAGAGTACCCTTGCAATCTCCTGTAAAGTATCATTCCGCTTACCCTGACTGATGACCTTCTTATACCGCTTTGTCAGCCCAGAAATCCTACCCGCATTCTGCCGGTTATGTCCGGCAATCATTTCATACCCACCAGAATTTTTCCAAACAATCAGCGGGCTTAAAATACCATGTTACCTGATACTCTCCACCATATCATCCAGCCGATCCCCCTCATACAGCCGGAAGGGATGTTTCCGAAACGGACTCCAATATACTGGACAGCATCAACACCCAATTCAAATATTCTAAAACTTTTTCGTTGACATTATACGGTTATATTATATACTTGATAGTAATATCCGAAAGGGGGGTATCAGTCTTGTCAATGTCTGAAAAAATTCGTATTCTTCTAATCAAACGAAAAACCAATATTTCTGGTCTTGCAGAAAAACTTGGCACATCACAAGGTAATTTAAGTAACAAACTAAAACGAGATAATTTTTCTGAAAATGAATTGATAGAAATCGGAAACGCTCTTGATTGTGATTTTATTGGAAATTTCAAGATGAGAGATAGTGTATATTGTTTGAAAATCAAAATCAGAAGAGGCATGTGTAATTAATTTACATATTGCCTCTTCTCTTTATTTGTCTATGTAGATTATATTGTGCTAAAAAAACGCATCATCAAAATGACAATGCGTTTTTGTAAGTTCTTATACCATATCGCCTCTTGTTAATAAGCAAGCAAAATTCAATAATTGGGTAATATCTTTTACCCATTCTTTACCCAAAACAGCACGATAATCCATGATATTTTGCAATACTTTACGATAACTGTATATTTCCCATTTCACCTGATAAACAAAGGATATAAGGTGTTTTATGCTGTCTAATAGGCTGACAATTAGTTTCCTATCTGCTTTACCACTTCCTCGGCAAAGTTCTCTTCCTTCTTTACAATACCTTCACCTGTCTCATAACGGACAAAACTCTTAATCTTAATTGGTGCGCCGATTTCTTTAGCCACTGAATCAACGTACTTTTTAACGGTTAAATCCCCGTCTTTAACATAAATCTGATCTACCAGGCAAACTTCCTTAAGCTCTTTATTCAAACGCCCAATAATCATCTTATCGATGATATTCTCCGGCTTATCAGGATTCTCATTCATTGCGGCCGCTTTTAATATCTCTGTTTCTTTTTCAATAAAGTCAGCCGGCACTTCGCTTCTATCCACATACCTAGCATTCATTGCTGCTATCTGCATAGCAACGTTCTTACCACACTCTGATAACGCATCTGCTGATGCAGTTGTTTCGAATTCTACTAAAACACCTATCTTTCCGCCGGCATGAATATAGGTTGCAATAACACCTTCCGGTGCCTGTAATTTTTCAAATCTGCGGATGCTTAATTTCTCACCGATAATAGCAATCTTGCTTGAAAGCCCTTGCTCTACGGTAAGGGTAGCATCTTCACACCATGACTCTGCCATAAATGCTTCCAATGTCTCTGCTTTCGTATCAAGTACTTGTCCAACTACATTGGCCACATAAGCCTGGAAGTCAGCATTCATTGCCACAAAGTCAGTTTCACTGTTAACTTCTACAATAGCAGCTGTTTTTCCATCTTCTGTAACTTTAGTTGCCACAAGACCTTCTGCTGCGACTCTATTGGCCTTTTTAGCCATTGCTGCCAGACCTTTTTCTCTTAAAAATTCAACAGCCTTCTCAATATTTCCATCGGTTTTGGCCAGGGCTTTCTTACAGTCCATCATGCCTGCCCCGGTTGCTTCTCTAAGCTCTTTTACCATTGCTGCTGTAATCGCCATATTTTATTCCTCCATTATTTCTATATCTATATAAACGTCGGTCAAACATCCTGTAAGATATTTGACTCGCGGCCATTAAGCCTCTATGACTACTTCTTCAATTACCTCTTCCACTACTTCCGAGTCTTCATCTGCAACTTCTGATCCCAATGTCATCTGGACACCCTGATTAGCTTCAATAACAGCATCTGCCATCTTGCTTACAATTAATTTTACGGCTCTGATGGCATCGTCATTACCAGGAATAACATAATCTAATTCTTCAGGATCACAGTTAGTGTCTGCAATTCCAACCAAAGGAATACCAAGTACATGTGCCTCCTGGATACAGATCCTTTCTTTTCTCGGGTCAACGACAAAAATTGCATCTGGTATATGCTTCATGTCTTTAATACCACCCAGGTTCTTTTCAAGTTTTTCCCATTCTTTCCTTAATTCAATAACTTCCTTTTTAGGAAGAACATCGAATGTACCGTCTTCAGACATAGTTTCGATTTGTTTAAGTCTGTTGATACGGCCCTGAATCGTTTTAAAGTTAGTCAGCATACCGCCCAACCATCTTTGGTTTACATAATACATACCACAGCGTTCAGCTTCTGCCTTGATAGCATCCTGTGCCTGTTTCTTTGTTCCGACAAAAAGAATCTTACCACCATCTGCTACTATATCTTTAATAGCATTGTAGGCATCATCTACCATGCCGACTGACTTCTGTAAATCGATAATGTAGATTCCGTTTCTTTCAGTGTAGATGTACTCTGCCATCTTAGGGTTCCATCTTCTTGTCTGGTGTCCGAAATGCACTCCGGCTTCAAGTAATTGTTTCATTGATATAACGCTCATAATATACCTCCATTTGGTTTGTACTTCCACAGGCTTCACCTTTTTAGGCTACCTTTTGGCACCATCCTAAAAATCTACCTGCGTGTCTATTTTGCCGAGTAGTATTATAGCACAAAAAGTCTGCGCGGTGCAAGCCTTTTCTCTATAATTTCTTTAGTTCATCAAAAACAACATCATTAATTACCTTTATATAAGTGCCTTTCATCCCCGACGACCGGGATTCGATAACACCTGCACTTTCAAATTTCCTAAGGGCATTAACGATAACAGACCGCGTTATGCCCACCCGATCGGCTATTTTACTGGCAACCAGTATGCCTTCATTACCATCAAGTTCTTCAAAAATATGGGTTATGGCTTCAAGTTCTGAAAAAGATAAGGTGCTGATAGCAGATCTGACAATCTGCATCTTTCTGGCTTCTTCGGCACTCTCCTCATTGACCGAACGAAGCATCTCAAGACCTACAACGGTTGTTCCGTATTCACTTAAAATAATATCATCAATTTCATAGCCTTTTGTATTACGGTATATGAACAAGGTTCCCAGGCGCTCACCGGCTATATCAATAGGGGTGATGATTGCTTCATACTTAGAGATAGCTGTGTCACTAAACCCTAATGTCATCAAATTCACATTCTCTTTGGTAGATAAGACGCTCAATAACCGCTCATTCAAAGAAGTATCAATATAACCGCCGACAACATCACTAATAAGCTCGGTTATAGTATCGATAGCCGGCAAATTTTTAATACCAAGAACTTTTCCTTTCTTACTTATGACCAGTATGTTTGATTCAAGAATTTCACTTAATACTTCGCATATATCATTAAAAACAACCATATTAGAACTGTTATTATGCAAAAGCTTATTTATTTTTCTCGTCTTATCCAATAATTGGACGCTCATCTTACTCCTCCTTAGAATAGCTAGTGGTCAGTCACTAGAAATAAATCCAAACAATTGTACGAATAATTAATCACTTGTACCATTTTATCATAATATCTTATTCAAAACAAGATTTTTTATTCCATTTTAGTAAAAACTCAGTGAATTTTTTTTAATAATTCCAAATTATTAGATTATTATATTTTCAGTTGAGAATATGATTATTATATTTCCTCATTAGACTTATCTTCCACATATCCGCACTGTTTATCAGCACAGGCCAGCTTATTTCCTTTGTAGACTAAAACATTCCCACAAACAGGGCACTTCTTTGATGAGGGTTTTTGCCATACCATAAAATCGCAATCGGGATTATCTTCACAGCCGTAGTAACGCCTACCCTTTTGTGTTTTACGAATAACAATGTCTTTGCCGCACTTGGGACAACTGACGCCGATCTTTTCAAAATAAGTTTTGGTGTTTTTGCAATCTGGAAAGCCTGGGCAACCCAAAAATTTCCCATGAGGTCCATATTTAATAACCATCATCCGGCCACATAGCTCGCATTTGACATCAGAAACTTCATCTTCAATAGTAATCTGTTCCAATTCTTTTTCCGCCGCGTCTACTGCTTCTTTTAAGTCAGGATAAAAATTACGAAGTACTGTTTTATAGGCAATGGTACCTTCCGCCACCTTATCTAATAGCACTTCCATGTTGGCTGTAAAATCAACATTGACGATGCTTGGAAACGAATCGGTCATGATATTGTTGACAATCTCGCCAAGTTCAGTTACATAGAGATTCTTATTTTCTTTGGCGACATAGCGCCTGGCAATAATTGTTGTAATTGTAGGTGCATAGGTACTTGGCCTTCCGATTCCTAGTTCTTCCAGTTTCTTAACTAGGGAAGCCTCTGTAAAATGTGCCGGCGGCTGAGTAAAGTGCTGTTTAGGTTCAAAACTATCTAAAGTAAGGATGCTGTCTTTTGTTAATTTTTTAGACAATATATTCTTTTCAATCTTTTCACTGTCTTGTTTATACACAGATAAAAATCCATCAAATTTCACTTTTGAAGCAGCTACTGTGAATAGATATTCTCCTGCGGCAATTCTAACCGAGGTTGTTTCATATACAGCTTCTTTCATCCTGCTGGCCAAAAAACGATTCCAAATCAGCTGGTATAAGCGAAACTGATCTCTTGACAAAGACTCTTTAACCTTCACCGGTGAAAGATTCATATATGTGGGCCTGATAGCTTCATGGGCATCCTGGATTTTCTTACTCTTGTCATTGCTTTTCACTTCTCTGGCTACATATTCCTGGCCATAGACCGTACCAATATGTTCTCTCGCCGCACTATCTGCTTCGTCTGATATACGTATGGAGTCGGTTCGCAAATAAGTAATTAAACTGACAGTTCCCTGCCCCTTAACATCTATGCCTTCATATAGCTGCTGGGCAAGGCGCATTGTCTTCTGTGTTGAAAAATTTAAATGCTTTGAAGCTTCCTGCTGCAAAGTACTTGTGGTAAAGGGTACGGGTGCCTTTTTAACCCGCTCGCTGACCTTAATATCCTTCACTTTAAAGTCTGCATTCTCTAATTTGCCAAGAATCATATCTAATTCTTCTTTAGAAGCAATATCACCATAAAACTTGGCAATTAAAGGTTTTGATTCGCCTTTAATGCTTAAATTGACACCTAAGCTCCAATATTCAGTCGGTATAAATGCTTCTATTTCTTTCTCCCGGTCACATATGATACGCAGTGCCACCGACTGCACACGGCCCGCACTTAAACCCCGTTTGACTTTTGCCCAAAGCAGCGGACTAATGCTATAACCCACCATGCGGTCGAGGATCCGGCGTGCCTGTTGGGCATCTACTAAGTCCGTGTCAATTTTTCTAGCCTGTTTGAGCGAGCTCTTAACCGCAGTCTTCGTAATTTCATTAAAGGATATACGGGCTGACGCTTTTTCGTCCAGTTTCAGCGCTTGAGACAAATGCCATGAAATAGCTTCTCCCTCACGGTCAGGGTCAGTAGCTAGATAGACTTTGTTGGCTTTCTTGACTTCTTTCCGAAGCATTGCAAGAACTTCACCTTTTCCACGAATTGTTATATATTTAGGCTCAAAATCATGTTCGGCATCCACTCCCATCGTGCTTTTGGGGAGATCCCTTACATGGCCGTTAGATGCTACTACTGAATAATTACTCCCAAGAAATTTATTAATTGTCTTGGCCTTAGCGGGTGATTCCACAATAACCAGATTCTTTGCCATTACTATTCCTCCAAGTTTTTACAAATTTATAATGTACTGATTTCTTGCAGCCTGCTTTATACAGCCTTTCAATTCCAGCTTTAAAAGTATTGGAATGACCTGGCTAATATCCAGCTTCACCTCATCGGCTACATCATCAATATTTTTTGGTATTAAACACAAGCTAGAATACACCAATTTCTCAAATTTATCAAGTCTAATCTGATTTTTTTTCATTATTTTAAATTTAATCTGATATTCTTCCAATATTTCCCCTGGAACTGTAACCATTTTCGCACCTGATTTAATTAAATTGTTACAGCCTGTACTTAAAGGATCCAGAGCTCGTCCGGGTAATGCAAAAATATCCTTACCTTGTTCCAGTCCCATATATGCAGTAATCAACGCACCGCTTCTCTCTCCTGCTTCGACAATGAAAATTCCATCACTTAAGCCGCTGATAATCCGGTTGCGCATTGGAAACCGCCAGGCGTCGGGCGGGATTCCTATGCCATATTCTGAGATGATGCCGCCAACAGATTTCATATTTTCAAATACTTCTATGTGCTCTCTTGGGTAACATATATTGATTCCACAGCCCAGCACTCCAAATGTATCTCCTCCGCCTAAAAGCGCTCCCTTATGGGCACTTACATCTATGCCTCTGGCCAGGCCGCTGATGACCTGTATGTCATTTGCCGCAAGCTGCCTAGCAAAATCACCAGCTATCTCCCTGCCATAGCTGGTGCAATTCCTTGCACCTATAATCGCTATAGATAATCGCTTAGCATCCGGAAGCCTCCCCTGATAAAATATACCCTTTGGCATATCTGGCAAATATGTGAGTTTTTTCGGAAATCCGGAAGATTCACATGAGATAAAGCGAATATCTCGTTCTATGAGCTTATTATATTCTCTTTGTACTCTAGATATATCTCTACTAGTTAAAATAGCTGCTATTTTTATGTTATCTATATCTTGTATATCTTCAAATAAGCCGTTGCCTGCCTTAAAAATATCCATGGGAGTTTCAAAGAAATTCATTAATTTATCAATTGTCTTGATACCTATGCCGGGTATCGTACATAACCAAAACCAATATAATTCCATGTTCATTATCGACCCTCCTGATATTTATGTTCAAGCACCCGGTAATATATGGCTTCACTGATGTGCTGGCTGGATACTATATCCGAATCTCCTAAATCAGCTATTGTCCTTGCCACTTTAAGAATCTTATAATATGCCCTGGCACTGAAGTTCATCTTTTCAAATGCATCATTTAATAATTGCTGCCCACCGGCATCTGGCAAACAATAGGCATCAATGGCTTTTCCTGACAACTGCCCATTAAAATGGATATCTTCATGTTCATATCGGGATTCCTGGCGTCCTATTGCCGCCTCTATACACCCGCGCATCGTCAGAGAACTGCGTCCCTTTTCCCGGCGCATAAACTTCTGGCAATCCGGCTTCGACGCCTCAGTGCACAAATCAAAGCGGTCTAATAACGGTTGGCTGATATTGCTTAAATACCTGCGGATTTGCCCAGAGGTACATGTGCACTTTGTCTTATCCGGATAATGCCCACATCTGCATGGGTTCATGGCAGCGACCAGGAGGAAGTCTGCAGGAAATATGTAATCGCCATGAGTCCTTGAGATCATAATCTTCTTATCCTCCAATGGCTGGCGCAAAATTTCAAGTGCTTTGCTGTTAAATTCCCCCAGTTCATCTAAAAATAGCAGACCGTTGTGGGAGAGGGTAATCTCCCCTGGTTTTGGTATCACGCCTCCCCCGGCCATTGCCTTATCAGTTATTGAATGGTGCGGCTGCCTGACGGGCCGCCTGATTTTACCTTCCCATATCTCATCAAACTTACCATTGACACTGTAAATGCTTGCCACTTCCAACGCCTCTTCTCTGGCCAGCGGGGGCATGACTGTTGGTATTCTTCTGACCGCCATGGTTTTACCGGCTCCCGGTGATCCCATAATCAGCATATGATGACGGCCAGCTACTGCAATTTCGATACTGCGCTTTAACAGTTCCTGTCCATAAATCTCATCAAAATCTTCTTCAAAACCATTGGAATTATAGATTGATGATAATATCGGCTGGTGCTTATGCCATGAAGATTCACGTTTTCCATTAATATATTCAATCGCTTCCGTCAAATTCTTTACGCCCATAACCCGGACATTTCCTGACAGCATGCCCTCTTTAGCATTGACGCTTGGAACTATACAGGATCTAAAACCATGCTTAACCGCCATATTTATTATAGGTAGAATCCCATTCACCGGAGCCACCTCTCCGTTTAGTCCCAGTTCGCCCACAATGATAAAATCACGCAGGTTTCTGCTTGATATAAAACCTAACGAACTTAAAATTGAAATAGCAATAGGTAGATCAAATAAGGTTCCCTGTTTACGTAAATTTGCCGGTGAAAGATTGATGATAATCCGTTTTGATGGAATCTTGAATCCCGAATTTCTAATAGAAGTGGTTACTCTTTCTTTGGCCTCTTTAACTTCAGATGCCAGATAGCCCACTAAAGAATATGTTGGAAAGCCATCACTGATATCGGCTTCCACATGAATAATCCTTCCCTCGATGCCATAGACGGCACCGCTTGTAACTTTACTGTACATTAAGCCTCCTTTTCTCCAGAAATTCGGCTTGCCCATGAAAAGCATACCAAAGCTCAATATATTTTTCAATAGGCTTGCAGCATTTTATTTAAATTTCATACGACAATAATCGCGCTTTTATCCAGGGCTATCCAATTCTTGCAAACCAGTGAAAAGTTTTATATAATAATTCCAGGTAATAATCTCAGGAAGGAGAAACTCGATGAAAGCAATTATCCAAAGAGTATCAAGTGCCAATGTGTGCACAGATGGTGAAGTCATAGGCGAGATCGGTAAAGGTTTTGTTGTTCTGTTTGGCGTCGGCAGGGAAGATACTGAAGATGACTTAAATTATTTAGTCAAAAAAATCACTGGAATGCGAATTTTTGAAGATGATAATGGAAAGATGAATTTATCACTTAAAGATGTTGGCGGAGAATTATTAGTTATCTCTCAATTCACTTTGTTCGCTGACACTAAAAAAGGAAACCGTCCAAGCTTTACGGATGCCGGACCGGCAGACTTATCCAAAGCGTATTATCGGAGATTTATATCTAAATGCCTGGAACTAGGCTACAAAACACAAGCAGGCCGCTTTGGAACCCATATGGAGGTGTCATTGGTTAATGATGGTCCTGTAACGATCTCCATTGACAGCCGTCTCCATTAACAAAAAGAAAAGGGAATACCACACTAAATGATATTCCCCTCTTAGGGTGTGCCGGCACACTAGTTAAGTATCCAAAATCTTTTTAATTTCTTCCATAAATGTATTGACATCTTTAAATTCACGATAAACTGACGCAAACCTTACATAGGCAACGGCGTCAAGAGATTTTAGTTTATCCATGACAATCTCGCCGATTGTTTCTACGCCGATTTCACGCTCTTCCTTATTAAAAATCTCTGTTTCAACCTCGTCTACCAGCTGGCTGATCCGATCGGCAGATATTGGCCGCTTATGGCATGAACGTACAATACCTGCTTCTATTTTACTTCGGTTATATGGCTCTCTGTTATTATCCTTTTTAATGACAATCAAAGGAATTGTCTCTACTTTTTCATAGGTTGTAAAACGTTTCGTACACGATTCACACTGACGTCTCCTTCGTATTGAATTACTATCATCAGCCGGTCTTGAATCAATAACTTTTGTGTCTGACGTTCCGCAATACGGACACTTCATGGTTTTATCCTCCTGTATTTGCCTGCAATCAAAAATGCAGTGTCATCAAAGATTGCAGTGCTTGCTTTGGTTGAAATTACTAATTTTTACAATGACTCATTATCTCCTCCATATCTACGTCAACTAAAATTATATCCCCACCTATCTGTTTGACGCACTTCCACCCGATAATGTACTCAATATCTCTGCCAAGGAATCCGCAAAATTTGCCAGGACCGGGTATAATCAACTGGCAAATGCAGCCTGTTTCGGGATCAAAATCTATGTCCGCCACAAACCCCAGCTTATGGCAATCCCTGATATTGATGACTTCCTTTTCCCTCAATTCACAAAATCGCATATGAACCGCTCCAAAAAGCTTTTATCTTTACTATTATATGAATATTTCCGGAATTATTGCAATCCTCTTAAAACAGCCTTATAGACCTCAGTTACTTCAACGCCTATAACAAATTGATATTCTCCAAACCGTAAAAAAACACCAGGAATATCAGGGATCATCATTGCTTTATCCGCTTGATAAAGGGATTCATCAATTAGTTCAAATCTCAGACGTGTCACACAATGATAAATCCGCTTAATATTTTCCCTTCCACCGATGGATTCTAATATCTTGTCACTCATCACATCATAATTCATGCAAATCCTCCTGATCTTACTTATACAATACGTGCATTAACTAAATGCAGTGCAATAAAACCGGCCTCCTCGTAATTTAAATCCAGGCCTAATTTGGCATTCATCATATCCACAGCCACTTTCCCCACTTTATATTCATCATCATAAAGACGTTCAATCTCTCCCAGCAGGGAATTCTTAAGCTGCAAACCTGACTTTAAACGTTCCAATGCCATGCTTATATGGTCAGTCAAGGTCAGATACAGGTTGTCACTCAGTTGATAATCCAGCTGATTCTTAGCATATTCAATGATTTCAGATGACAAACTGATATGTTTTTCGGGGATGCTTGAAAATAAATAGATTAATTTCTCAGATCTGATTCCACTATCAGGATAAAATATCTTCTCTATCTTCCGCCTGTCGACAGCATCACCAGTACGCTTTCTAAAAGCAATTCCACAGCCCATCAAAACAAGCTCCTGTTCACTGGAATCGATAGCCGTGACAACATTGTTATTTAAAATTTTCTGAATCCTCATAGATTATCTCCCCAAATAGTTAAATAGCGGCAGTATCTGCTGTTTGCGATGTATGGCTGCAATCAGCAGATATTACCACTATTATAACCTAAATATCTGGGCAGAACAACTTATTATTGATAAGGATCTAATATTCCCGATTTCAAGCAGTCAGACACATTGGTCTCACGAACTTTCTTACGCAGCGCAAAGATTGCCGAGGGCCTGACTGAAAGTTCATCAATCCCCATAGCCAGGAACTCTTCAGTCAAATCTAAATCTGCTCCAAGTTCTCCACAGATTCCCACCCAGATGCCATTACGATGGGCATTGTCTGCAACTGTCTTTATTAAACGGAGTAACGCCGGATGATGAGGCTCATAAAAATCTTCCAGCATCTGATTTTGCCTGTCTATCGCCAGTGTATACTGTGTTAAATCGTTGGTTCCGATGCTGAAGAAATCAACTTCTTTAGCCAGCAGGTCACTGATAATTGCCGCCGCAGGCGTTTCAATCATAATTCCCAGTTCTACATGCCTGTTATATGGAGTATTCTCATTGAATAGTTCCAATTTCACTTCATCAACGATATTTTTAACCCTTCTCACTTCATTTAAAGATATAATCATTGGAAACATAATAGCGATTTTACCATAAATCGAAGCTCTGTACAATGCCCGTAACTGCGTCTTAAATACATACTCTCTATCCAGGCAAATACGGATGGCACGATAGCCTAAAGCCGGGTTCTCTTCCTTGGGAATCGCAAAATAATCTGCCTGCTTATCAGCACCAATATCCAGTGTACGAATAATGACCTTTTTACCGCCCATCTTCTCGGCAACATGCTTATAGACTTCGAACTGCTGCTCCTCAGTTGGATAATCATTGTTTTCTAAATACAAGAACTCACTCCTAAACAGCCCTACGCCCCCGGCATCATTTTGGAGCGCAGAGTCTGCATCACTGATATGCCCAATATTGGCATAGATGTCAATGGTCCTGCCATCTAATGTGATATTCTCCTGGCCTATGAGCTGCTTAAGCAATTCTTTATTGTGCTCATGCTCCCTCTGTTTTTCAAAGTATTTCTTATAAGTAGTATCGTCTGGCTCTATAAATATTTCGCCTGTAAATCCATCGACGATAACTTTTTTATCATGAAACGCAAGCTTAAGCTGATCCCTGAGATTAATAACAGCAGGAATCCCCATCATCCTTCCCAAAATAGCCGTATGGGAATTAGAAGAACCATACATGGTTATAAAACCAAGCAGCTTATCTTTATCCATCTGTACAGTTTCACTTGGCAGCAAATCGTCACTGGCAATAACCACCGGTTCATCACTGTCAACAATCTGTGATGATGTATTAAGTAAAAGCTTCATCACCCGCTCCGATATATCTTTAATATCCGTGGCTCTGCCTTTCATGTACTCATCATCCATTGATGCAAACATCTCATAAAAGGTTTCTTTCGCCTTATCAAGGGCATATTCGGCATTCACTTTTTCGTCAAAAATCATATCTTTAACACTATCCAGGTAATCTTCGTCATCAAGCATCATCTTATGCATTTCAAAAATCTTGGCTTCTTCCTCGCCAATCTCTTCAAGCGCTTTATTATACAGGGCATTAAGCTGTTCAATCGCTTTGCCACGTGCATCTTCAAAACGCTTATATTCAGCTTCAGTGTCTTCGATAGTCTTCTTTTCTATCTGCAATTGTATTCTTTCATAAAAATATAGTTTACCAATTGCTATACCATCTGAAACCCCTTTACCTTTTAATATAATCATGGTCTGACCCAACCCCTTATATTATAAATTTTCTTCAAAGAATGCCTTGATTTCCGTATAGGCAGTATCTTCATCTTCTCCATCAATAACAACTGTAATCTGGTCTTCACACTTAACACACAGAGACATAAGCGCTAAAAGCTTCTTCGCTGCTGCACTTTTATCATCTTTTTTAATTGTAATATCTGACTTAAAACCTGCTGCTTTCTTTGCTAAAAGCCCTGCTGGGCGTGCATGGATACCTGCGCTGTCTTTCACTACATAAGTAAATTCTTTCATAATAAATCGTCTCCTTTTTAATGGTTTATATAAAATAAGACAAAACTCAAAATACATATGCCATAAGTGATATGTATAATGGTCTTGCCTGCTTATCAGTAACAATCCTTCTCCATATGCAATTGTAATTGCATGTGTAGTTGTCCTACATTGAATATGTTACCATATCTGCCAAAATGAGTCTATTGACAAATCAAAGAAAAAACACTATACATTTTTGTAAGTATTTAACAAAAACCGTCAAATTCGCTTTACGATTCTTAATTTATTATGTATAATTATCATCAAAATATACTGTTTTAAGTTAGAAAGTAGTATTGCCAATTTAAGATTTCACTCTCAGAGGTAAGAAAATAGGAGGAAATGATGAAATTTCGACCTTGTATTGATATTCATAACGGCTCGGTAAAACAGATAATAGGCGGCAGTTTGAGCGATGCCGGTGACGTGGCTATGGAAAATTTTATTTCAGGATATGATGCCGGCTTTTACGCGAGGCTTTACAGGCAATATAATCTTTACGGCGGACATATCATTATGTTAAATCCGGTTTCTTCGCCGTATTATGAAGCTGATGTAGCTCAGGCACTTAATGCACTCAGGGAATTCCCCGGCGGATTACAAGTTGGCGGAGGAATCACCTGCGATAACGCTTTATTTTTCCTAAATCATGGTGCCTCTCATATCATTGTAACATCATATGTATTTAATAATGGTAAGGTAGATTTTAACCGGCTGAAAGAATTATCTGAATTGGCCGGTAAAAAACGGCTGGTTATAGATTTAAGCTGCAGAAAAAAGGATAATGCTTATTATATTGTCACCAATCGTTGGCAAAAGTTTACTAACCTGGTTCTTACCCACGAAACTTTGGATAAGTTTGCACCTTATTGTGCTGAGTTTCTGATACATGCCGTTGATGTGGAAGGCATGGCTTCAGGAATTGAAATTCCCCTTGTACGCTTGTTGGCCGACTGGAACGGTTCAAATATTACCTATGCCGGCGGAATAGCCTCCTATGATGATATTGAAAGTTTAAAGAGCATCAGCAAATCAAGGCTAGACTTTACTGTCGGCAGCTCTCTGGATCTATTTGGGGGAAATATTTCATTTAAGTCTTTGACAAACTTATAGAGCAAGAGGGGTGCATGACCCCCCCTTGTGTACTGACATCTTAATGTTTAAGATAATTCCTCATATTCTTAAGAGCTGTTTTCTCAATTCTGGATATTTGTGCCTGAGATATATCTAATTCTCTGGCGACCTCCATCTGAGTCTTTCCTTCGTAAAAACGCTTGTTGATAATATCGCTTTCTCTGTCAGAAAGTTTTTCCATTGCTTCTCTCAGGGCTATACTTTCAACCCAGCTTTCTTCCCCGCCCTTTTTATCGCTTACCTGATCCATGATACAGAGCGTATCCCCGCCTTCATTGTAAACCGGTTCATACAAGGAAACCGGACTTTGTATAGCATCCATAGCAAATACAATATCTTCCTTATTTATTCCTATTTCCTCTGCAATCTCCATAATCGTTGGTTCTTTATTATTTTTCTTTAGAAAAGCTTCTTTGGCATAGATCGCTTTATAAGCAGTGTCCCTTAATGATCTACTGACACGTATGCTGTTATTATCTCTTAAATAACGCCTTATTTCTCCGATAATCATCGGACATGCATAAGTGGAAAACATCACTTGCTGGCTTATATCAAAATTGTCTATCGCCTTAATCAAACCAACACAGCCTACTTGAAATAAATCATCAACATTTTCATTACTATTGGAAAAGCGCCCGATAACACTGAGAACCAGTCTTAAGTTTCCCCTAATAAACTGTTCTCTGGCTTCATTATCTCCCGCTTTGATACGTAGCATTAATTCTTCCTTCTCATCTTTTTTCAATAAGGGAAGCTTTGCAGTGTCGACACCACAAATTTCTACTTTGTATCCTGCCATAGAAATCACCGCCTATCATTTATTTTATTAGCTAAATAAATGATGCACATTTTAGGTGTCAATTATACGATCTTAGCCCTGGTTTCATTTACCAATTATTCCAATTTTACAATCTCTTTTTTCAAGCGGCTGATGATTTTTTTCTCTAATCTTGAGATATAAGATTGAGAAATGCCCAGTAAATCAGCTACTTCTTTTTGAGTTCTTTCAATACCATCCCTTGTATTCAATCCATATCTTAACCTTATAATCGTTTTTTCTCTCTCTGACAATTTTTCAATAGCTTTATTTAGCAAAAAACGGTCAACCTCTTCTTCCATATTCTTAGACACTTCATTTTCATCGGTCCCCAGAATATCAGACAATAATAATTCATTGCCATCCCAGTCCACATTTAAGGGCTCATCAATCGAGACCTCAAGACGGGTCTTATTATTTCTCCGCAGATACATTAATATTTCATTTTCAATACATCTAGAGGCGTAGGTTGCCAATTTAATATTTTTATCCGGGTTAAATGAATTGATGGCCTTAATGAGGCCAATGGTTCCAATGGAAATTAAATCTTCCACTCCTACTCCGGTGTTATCAAACTTTTTCGCTATATATACAACAAGCCTTAAATTATGTTCAATTAATACTGCTTTTCCATTTTGTTCATCCTCAGTTCCGATCATGCCGATAGCTTTAGCTTCCTCATCCGTCTCCAGTGGAACAGGTAATATTTCTGTTCCTCCAATATAATGGATCTCTCCGTGATTAGGGTAAATGACCCTTTTAAAACTTTGTACCACTTTATAGCGGAACTGATTTGGAACTGTTGCTTTTATAATCATATTCAATACCCCCTACACAGATTAGTAGTCAACAATCATCCCATTTTTTCAAATAAATCGGGATGTAAAATCATATGATAACCATTTTTTTTTGAAAAATTTTTATCGTAGAAGCCTAGTACTGCATTATTGACCGACAAGCTTTCCTTATCTATTATCAACTGATTCACCGTTATTCCATACATAATGCCTTGTTCTTTCCCAATCGATTTAAAGGGTATCACCCTTAGATTCGGTTTGCCTTCCTCCAGATAAGCCTTTATCAAGTCATACTCGATAATACTGACCGGCTTCCTGCTGATAGGTTCGTAAAGGCTGTTCCCCGTATCTAATAAACCCGTAGTTTTAATTGTGTTTCCATTCAATTCGATATGAACCTCGAACAGATTTTGCCGGAGCTTCTTTTTTTGATCAGTGATATAAATCATTTTCATTGCAATAAAAAACGCAGCTATACCAATAAGAAGAAAAATGCCTATATCGCTTTTCCTCTCATCCTCTCCTCTGATGATTTTGTTTAAGTAGTATCCTATATTTGTGTGGTAGTAGATTGAATTAAAGATTCCTCCCAATAAAAAGGTGCTGATATATAATCCGGCTAGATTTCTAATAACCCGCTGAATATCCTTTATCCCAAAAGCTATAATAATCATGAGTAGACCAATAATAATATTAGACAGAATAAATTCCATAATCTGGTTATTTATCCCAAAGAATGAAACAAAGCATACCCATGCCGCACCCGCTATACTTGCTGCCAAAAGCCTTAACCAGGTGGTAGTCTGCTTAAGAATTTTCTTAACCAGCAACAACACAAGACAATTCATTGTAAAGTTAATTAAGAATAGTATGTCTATATAAATGACATAAACATTTATCACCTCCAAACTTGAAATTTATTATAACTTGTATCTCTTAAATAATTTGTCAAAAGCCCTACTCTGACATACTAATTCCATCTATGGATTTCTACATATAATTTTATACATCAAAAATACACCCCGGAAGCCATATGGCTTCCGGGGTGCTCAAATGTGTTTACCCTCCATTAACAATGTACTACATTGTTAATGGAGGGTATAGATAATCCATGCTATTTCTTCTGCAAGAAACTTGGAATCTGAATTGTATTGCCTGAAGGCGGAGCTTCTTTTCTAGGTGCAAAACTTGGCTGCGCGGGTGACTGGCTGGGAGCTCTGAAAGGACTTGAACCTGGAGTAAAAGATGGCCTTTCAGCCTTCTTTGCATATGAAGAGCCTTGTCCAACAGCTGCCTGCGACTCTAGGCCTGTAGCAATAACAGTAATTTTTGCCGAGTCCGGAGTTGAATCGTCGTACATAGCACCAAAAATAATATTAGCTGATTCACCAGCTAATTCTTCAACATACATAGCCGCTTCGTTAGCCTCAAGAAGTCCGATATCACCAGAAATGTTGATAATAATGTCTGTAGCACCCTCAATAGTTGTTTCAAGTAACGGGCTTGTAATCGCCTGCTTAACTGCATCAATAGCCTTGTCATCACCATGACCTTCGCCAATGCCGATATGAGCTATGCCTTTTTCCTTCATGACTGTCTGAATGTCAGCAAAGTCAAGATTGATTAATCCAGGGACATTAATCAAGTCGGTAATACCCTGAACACCCTGCTGCAGCACTTCGTCTGCTTTCTTCAGTGCATCCGGCATAGAAGTTCTTCTGTCAACAATCTCCAACAGCTTATCATTGGGTATGACGATGAGCGTGTCAACGCTCTCTTTCAAGCGTTCAATTCCATTATTGGCATTATTCATCCGAGCCTTCGCTTCGAATCTGAAAGGTTTTGTAACAACACCTACCGTAAGAATCCCCATCTCTTTAGCCAGATTGGCAATAATAGGGGCAGCACCGGTTCCTGTTCCTCCACCCATACCACAGGTGACAAATACCATATCGGCACTTTTCATCACATCAGTTAAATCTTCTAAATTCTCTTCGGCCGCTTTGGCACCAACTTCAGGCTTAGCGCCAGCACCAAGGCCTTTGGTCAGTTTTTCACCAATTTGAATCAACTGGCTGGCCTTACATAGTTGTAAAGCTTGTTTATCTGTATTGATACCAATAAATTCAACACCAATAATCTCTTCATCAATCATCCTATTTACAGCATTATTTCCGGCACCACCAACACCAATAACCAATATCTTAGCAGCAGTATCCAATTCATTTGTTTTTATCTCAAGCAAGGGTACTTCCTCCTTTATGTTAATCATACTGTTTTTCACTTCATATATTATATAATATATTTTTTTCTAAAAATAATCAACCTTTATTTACGATTCTTCACTAAAAATTATAGAATCTTTTGTCGAATCATAGTTTTCCAGATGTAATACACCTGTCCTGCCCTCAAGCTGCGATTCCAAATCCTTTATGGCGGCAATCTTGTCTGACAGGTTATCACTATTTCCCAACATAACCTGGACATTCCCTAAATTAAGTACCATCGTCATATCATCCTGGATAATAACTTTTAAAGGTTCCAATTCAAATTCTGATAATAGAGTATTAAGGTTCAATAAGTCCTCAAAAATAGTATTGTCAGCAACCTCTATAACATCACCAGGCGCGGCATCATCTGAGCCCAATCCTCCTACTAACGGGATATCCGTTTGTCTTGTTGCTGAACCCTCAATAATTTCGCCTGTATTGTCAAAATACATATAGACATCACCAACTTCAATACAACCTACAATTGATTTCTCGACAACATATACATTGATTGTATTAGGACCGCCCCATTTGATACTAATTGATTCTACAAACGGAACATCATCAATGACTACATCCTTATACTTCAGATAATATAAGACTGTATTCTGAATATCTCCATTAAGGTTGACCATTTCCATAACATCTGCATCCGAGTATCTTGTATTGCCCTGGATATTTACATTCGTCATTCTAAACACAAATATAAAAAACAACCACAAAACACAAACAATAAATACGAGTATTAATATTTTTTTAAGTATTCTTCGGAATAAGTTTTTTTTCCTTTTCCCCGGGGAGGCATGGTACCTCGCCGCATTTCGCACTTCATCTTCCACTGTATCACCTATCTTCAACTATTCTGATACATGCGCCTAACTGAGATAAATCACCGCATATATCCTGATATCCTCTCTCAACATAGATGGAGTTTTCTATTTTTGCATCACCCTCTGCCATTAATCCTGCAATAACCAGCGCTGCCCCGCCTCTAAGCTCTTTTGCCTTAACTGTTGCTCCGCGAAGCTTTGATACGCCATTAATAATTGCTTTGTTTTTATTGAGTAGTATATTTGCTCCCATTTTTTCCAGTTCCTCCACAGCCTTAAATCTATCTTCAAAGATATCTTCGTAAATAGTACTTTGCCCTCTGGCTATACAAAGGCATGCCAGAAGCTGAGACTGCATATCGGTTGGAAATCCCGGAAAAGGCCTGGTCCTAATACTTTCTACCGGCAATAATATTTGAGGCGCAATTAAGCGGATCCTCTTGCCTCGAATGACGATACCACAGCCCATATGGGCAAACACCTCGAGGATCGACTTGATATCATGCTCCCAAACATCATAAATCTGAATATTTCCGTAAGTGGCTGCGGCCGCCGCCAGATATGTTCCTGCCACAATTCTATCAGGCATAATTGTATATTCGGCATCTTGAAGACGCTTAACGCCATTAACGACAATATGTGCCGTTCCCATGCCATGAATATTGGCACCCATTTCATTTAAGCATAAACATAAATCTAAAATTTCAGGCTCTTTGGCCGCATTACTGATTTCGGTAGAACCTTTGGCTAAAATAGCCGCTAAAATAATGTTTTCTGTAGCGCCTACACTAGGATAGGGAAGGTTAATGGTTCCGCCAAGTAACGCCTTCGTTTCGCAGCGGATAATGCCATCGGCCTCACTGATAGATACATTCATCTGTTCCAGTGCTTTCAAGTGCATATCAATAGGTCTTTCTCCAATAACACAGCCTCCGGGATAAGGGATTTCCACACTATGGATTCTTCCTAAGATAGCTCCCAGCAGAATAATGGATGAACGTATCGATGCCACATAATCCAGGGATACTACCCCGGAAATGGTATCTGTTGCATCTACGGTCACAGTATTTCCATCAACCTCAATGATGCAGCCAATACTTTCGAGAATCTTTATCATATTATAAACGTCCAATATTTCAGGGCAGTTATAAAGCTTAGTTATACCTTTATTTAAAACAGTGGCTGCAAGAATAGGCAGAACCGCATTCTTGGACCCCTGGATTTTAATATCACCTTGCAGGCTTCTCCCACCACAGATTTCAAATGATGCCAATAGTGACACCTCCACATGGTTTACAATATATATTACTATATTCAAAAATCCCCTTAAAGTTACCTCTGAAACTTAATCTGTCTGGAGACACTTAATACCATGCCAATTTCAAACAATAGAAACGCTACCGACGTACCGCCATAACTGATAAATGGCAGCGTAATTCCTGTGTTAGGCATGGAATTTGTAGCAACCGCCACATTAATAATAACCTGCAAACCAATCTGAGCCATTATACCTGTTACAATAAGAGCGCCAAATAAATCAGGCGCATTGTTGGCAATAATCATACACCGCCACAGCAAAATAATAAACAACAATAAAATCGCAATTGCACCAAAAAGCCCCAATTCCTCAGCGATAATTGCAAAAATCATATCATTGTGAGCCTCAGGAAGATAATCCAGCTTTTGAATACTCTGGCCTAATCCTTTTCCAAAAAGCCCCCCTGACCCGATGGCATATAATGACTGCCTCGTTTGATAAGCATTTGGATCTGTTTCAACATTAAGCCAGGCCGTAATCCTTCCTACCCGATATGATGCCACCGCTAGAAAGGCGCCCATCATCCCAATGCCGCCAACAATAACGGCTCCAAACGGCCAATATTTATTACTGGCAACAAAAACGATAATAAATGCTATGCCAAGTAAAACAATACTGGTACTTAAATTGGTTATTGCCACAAATCCAACGAGTGGTATAGATAATAGAAATACTTTTAGAATTCCCTGCCATGTTCTTAAATTTTTCACAGAACGGCTAGCCACATATGCTAAAAATACAATGAGTACCATCTTCGCTATTTCTGATGGCTGTATACCTATAGGACCGATGTCTATCCACCTCTTTTGGCCATTGACCTCCCTGCCGATAAACAGCACTGCAATCTGGAGAATATTCATAATAATATATGCAGGAAATATAAATCTTCCATATATATGATAATCAATCCTTGAAGCCAGAATCATGCCAACAAGGCCTATCAATGCAAAGCCTGCCTGCCGTTTCATCCAATAAAAGGAATCACCGTAATCCAACGTCGCACCGTATGAACTCGTGCTATATATCATAACCAAACCGAAGCAAACCATAAAAATGACTACAAAGATTAAGGTATAATCAAAATAACGTTCTGCTTTATCCGGATTTTCTTTCTTTTTTAATCCCATTAAGCTCCCCTCCCGCCGCGTTAGCGGCATTTATATCAAGGGTGTGAAAGTATTTCACACTACCGCTCCTAATCTTCTAAAGCGCCTACCAATTCCTTAAACATTCTTCCTCTTTCTTCATAATTTTTAAACATTCCCCAGCTGGCACATGCCGGTGACAGCAAAACAGCCTCACCTTCCTTGGCATTTGCCGCACAAAATGCAATGGCTTCACTCAAATCCCGGACAATGATAGTGCAGGTAAAACCATTAACTTTAGCGCATGCATCAATAGCCGGCGCTGTTGCACCTAATAATACCAGATACTTTATTTTATTATCAAAGGACTGAATCCATTCCCCATAATCGGCCTGCTTATCATAGCCGCCGGCAATAAGATATGTAGGGCAAACCATAGCCTGTACGGCCTTAATTGCTGCGTCCGGATTTGTTCCTTTTGAATCATTATAATACTTAACGCCTTTTTTCATTGCAACATATTCAATCCGGTGTTCGACACCTGTAAATGCTTTGACAGCCTTATAAATGGTATAGGCGGGGATACCCATACAAGTAGCCATGGCTATCGCCGCCATGAAATTCTCTACATTATGCAGGCCTAATATTCTTAATTCATCTGTATAACAAATATGTGTTTTAAATGAGTCATGTGCATAAATAATTTCATTGTCTTTATAATAGTATCCATCATCCAGCTCAGAATGGCTGCTAAAATAAATAACTTTTGCTTTTGCTTCTTGAGCGATGGCAGGTGTATATTTATCATCATGATTTAATACAATATAATCTTCTTTGTCCTGATTCATCATAATCCGCTTTTTGGCGCGGACATATGCCTCCATCGTATGATGCCGGTCTAAATGATCTGGCGTAATATTTAAAATTGCGGCAACTTTCGGGTGGAATAAGGAAACTGTTTCCAATTGAAAACTGGACACCTCAGCAACAACCACCGATGTGCTTTCTGTGTCTAAAGCAGCCTGGGTATACGGTGTCCCGATATTGCCAACCACATAAACCTGAGAAAAATGCCGTCTGGCAATTTCTCCAAGGAGGGCTGTCGTCGTCGTTTTGCCATTAGTTCCTGTAATTGCCGCTACCAAACCTTGACCTAGCCGGTATGCCAGTTCTACCTCACCCAAAATCTCTATACCGCTTTCCATAAGCCTGATAACAAAATCAGCATCAAGGGCTATTCCCGGGCTTAATACCGCCGCTTGAAGCGTCTGTATAACTGTTTCACTCAATTCTCCGGTGATAATTGTAATTTTACTTTTATCTAAATGACATTCACTAAATTTTCTGGCAATGGCTGCTCTTGACACACTTGTATTACTGTCATATAAAATAATGTCAGCATCTATCCTACTCAACAACTGAACAGAACCTATTCCGCTGATTCCAGTTCCTGCAACCAGTATTTTCTTATTTAAAAAGTCCATATAATTCCTCCAGGTGTTATATAGCTAAGAATCCAATCAGACACAAAACAGCCGTTATTACCGAAAAAACTGCAACGACTTTTGCTTCCGCCCACCCAGATAATTCGAAATGGTGATGGATTGGCGCCATCTTAAAGAATCTTTTTCCTCCGGTTACTTTAAAATATGTGACCTGTATAACAACTGATAACACTTCAACTGCATAAATTAATCCAATAATAAGTATAAACCAGGCCATATTCATCATATAGGCGGCGGATACAACAAAGCCTCCCAGCGCTAATGACCCGGTATCCCCCATAAAGACTCTGGCAGGATAAGTATTAAACAGCAAAAAGCCCAGCAAACTTCCTGCCACAGCGCCTGTTATGGGATGTAACCCACTATTTATGGCAACTGCTACAACTGTAAAGAAAACCGCAATCAAAACCGTCACGCTGGTTAGTAAGCCGTCTAACCCGTCGGTGAAATTTGTGCCATTAACAGTTGCAATAGTTATAAAAAATAGTAAAGCTACAAACAGCCATGGTGGTAATTGTAAATATATACCTCTTTCGATCCCACCGGTGAAAGGAATGAGCATACCAGTTCCAACATCTGTATAGTTTAACAAATAATAAGCAAAAACAGCTGTTATTAAAAATTGGCCTGCTAACTTTTGAATACTGGTTAGGCCTAAATTTCTCTTCTTGATAACCTTAATATAGTCATCTAAAAATCCGATAATTCCAAATCCTAAAGTCGTAAACAGTACAGGAATGATTTTAGGATAATCTTGTATATAAAATAAAGAGGTTATTGTAACTGCAAGAATAAAAATAATGCCGCCCATAGTTGGGGTTCCCGACTTTCTTTGATGAGCCTTAGGTCCCTCTTCCCGAATAAATTGCCCGAATTTTAATTTTTGTAAATAAGGTATAACTATCGGACACAAGACAACACTTATGGCAAAAGACACTAACACCGGAATTATAAATGAATATTTTATATTAATCATTACTTTGTAACCTCTCTTACGTTTTTTACTAGTGTATTGACCTGCTTGGCTAATTGCAGGCCGATTATTACACTTGTATAGATATATGAATTGATATATTTATACAAGTGATAATTATATTACAAAAAAAATATATTGTAAAGCACTTACTACTGTGCACTCTCTTCACTTTCTTCTGTAACAGCCCTCTCTAAGCCCAGATAAGGTAATACATTTTCAAATACTTCTCCCATTACAGGAGCCGCTATCGTCCCACCATAATAGGTTCCTACGGGTTCATCAATCAGAACTATTCCGATGACCTGTGGATCGTCTGTCGGGGCAAAACCTATAAAAGAAGCAATATATTTATGTTCTGATCTGGGAAGCTTTTGAGATGTAGCTGTCTTCCCGCCAATGGAATAGCCCGGGATATAAGCATTCTTACCGGTTCCCTCTGAAACTACCAGTTCCAGCAATTCTTTCATTGTTTCAGATGTTTCTTCTGATATTACATTTTTCTCTGTTTCATATGATAACTCATTAGTTGTATCTTTAGCTTCATTGACAACCTTAACGCCAAAATGCGGCGTGACTAAGTTTCCGCCATTGACGATGGCACTGGCTGACGTAAGCAATTGTAAAGGTGTGATTTGAAAGGACTGGCCAAATGAAACTGTCGCCAACTCCACCGCGCCTACATTATCAGTATTATGCATGATCGACCCGGATTCTCCAGGCAAATCTACGCCGGTTTTACTAAATAGCCCTAATTTCTCAAAATATTTATACAAAGTCTCTATGCCGGTTCTTGCGCCGATATCCATAAAAACAGGATTACAGGAGTTCATAAAACCTTCAACAAAGGTTTGCGTGCCATGGCCTATCGTTTTATGGCATCTAATCCGGCGATCTTCAACAATTCTAAATCCCGGGCAGGAGAAAGTTTCATTCAAGGTTACCAGGCCTTCTTCCAGAGCGGCTGTAGCAGTCACAATTTTAAATGTAGATCCCGGCTCATAAGTATCGTTAATGCAGTCATTGCGCCACATTTGGTTTAGCATATCATTGAAATTCTCTGTACGGTCCGTACCAACATCAACATTTAAAGTGTAGGGGTCATTTAAATCAAATTCAGGCGAATTGACCATGGCCAATATTTCACCGTTTTGGGGATTCATCAGGATAATGGATACCCCCTGGGCTTCCTTTTGCTCCATGATTTTATCAGCTACTTGCTGGGCATATGTCTGAATATTATAGTCGATACTTGTATATAAATCACTTCCTTTAACAGGATCAATACGGGTTTCTGCAGCATTCTCTACTTCTACCCCGCGGACATCGGTCGTTGTCAGGATTGAACCCTCAGTGCCTTTCAAATATGCATCATAAATGACCTCCAGTCCAATAATCCCCTGGTTATCACTTCCCGTAAAACCAATAACTTTAGAAGCTAATTTTCCGAAAGGATAATATCTTGCATAATCTTCATCTACATTAACGCCATCTAATTTATAACTTCGAATGATATCTCCCACTTCTTTAGGTACGTTGGATTTAATGGTTTCAATGGACGTTACTTTCTCTACTCTTTTCCTCACCTCTGCCTCATCCAATTCCAATTCCGCAGATAAAACCTCAATAACCTTTTGGGGATCGGTAACTTGATTGTGAATGACTGTCACAGTACAAACAGATACATTTGTAGCCAGCGCTACACCATTCCGATCATAAATAATACCTCTTTCTGCCTTGATTGTCCGCTCTCTTTCATGCAAATCATCTGCTTTTATGTTATAATACTCAGATTTGATAATCATCACATAAATAAGCCTGCCCAGGAGAGCAAAGGACAGCAAGATTAATATTATTGCAAATAACTTGATTTTTTGTCGATTATAAAACCTGGTGGGCACAGCATCATCTCTTATTTATGATATTTATACATCATATTAAAGTTACTCATGAAATATTCACTCTACTGCACCCTCCACTGGATCAGAAGTATCCTCCGGTTCTTCTGGAAAGATCTGTAAATATGGTAAAATTTTTGCCATTATATCAGCATTTACCTTGGTAGCTATACTACTGTCACTTTGATTGTCCACATCTGGCTCATCTACAATAACGTAAACAACAACCTCCGGATTATCTGTCGGGGCACAGCTGATAAATGATACCAGGCGTGTGCCGGCATCCCTTGGATATTTCTCTGCTGTTCCTGTCTTTCCGCCAATTTTATATCCAGTGATCTGAGCTGCTTTCCCTGATCCTTCATCAACCGTACTCAAAAGCGCCGATTGCAGCCATTTGGTGGTGGCTTCCGAAATTGTCGTTTTGACCAATTCTTTATTAATAGTTTTTACTGTACTTCCAGATTCTGTGGTAATCTCTTTGACCACATGAGGTTTATAATATGAACCGCCATTAATAGTAGAACAAAATGCGGAAATAACTTGAATCATTGTCACATCATAATTTTGGCCAAAGGAATTTGTCGCCAAATCTATCGGTGCCATGGTCGCAGGATCTTTAAGCAGCCCCGCTGCTTCACCAGGTAAATCAATACCTGTCAATTGTCCGAAACCGAATACTCTTTGATATCGGGCGAAGCTTTCGACTCCCATTCTGGCGGCCACCTGCATGAGTACATCATTACAGGAATTCATCAATGCCTCCTTTAATGTAATTGTTCCATGACCGGCAGTATTAACACAGGCAACTTTATCATAACTAGAACCATTCTTAAAGGTTTCATATCCATCACATGTAAACACTTCTTCTAAGTCAACAATATCTTCTTCAATCGCTGCTGCAAGGGACATAACTTTCACTGTGGAACCTGGTTCAAAAATGTCTGTAATACAATAATTTTTCCACAGCATGTTTAAGGCATTCAGCTGTTCTTCCTCAGTCATTGCAGCAATTTCTTCCTGACTGTATAGACCCGATAAATCCCTTGGGTTATTCAAGTCATAGGTAGGATAACTGGCCATGGCTAAAATCTCACCGTTATTAGGATCCATGACCATAGCTGCTACATTTGCACTTCCTACGGATTCATAAAACTCAGCTAAAGTCTCATCAACTACTTTTTGAATATTCAAATCAATGGTCAGTTCCACATTATTTCCATTCACTGCAGGTATTGTTGTCCGTTCAAGGCTTGAATCTCCTGTAAGGTAACCATATTCACGGCCTTCGGTCCCATTAAGGGTACTATTATACTGCTGTTCAACTCCCCATGTGCCTACGTTACCTGATGCTGTAAAACCAATCAAATGGGAAGCCAGCGTAGCATAAGGGTATTTACGTACATAACTTTCCTCAAACCAGATCCCTTTGATATACTGACTGACGGCTGTATCCTCTTTGTCTTCTGAATCCATCAGTTCATTATAGGGCTGTATTTCATCATAGGACAGTTCCTTAGATAATATTACATATCTTCCGTCAGGATTCTCATCCAGTAAGGCCTCAACTTCACTTCTATCCATACCAAAATATTTTACCAGTGTTTCAATCGTTGGTTCAACACAATCCCCTGATTTTAAAACCTTGGAATTCAAGATGACATAGGGATCTAAAATCAGGTTATATACTTTCTCACTGGCAGCGATAACAAGCCCATTTCTGTCAGTGATATCTCCACGCTTATATGCAATACTCCGGCTGTCGTAAGAAAGCTGAGAAAGAACCTGTTTACTATATTTCTCCCCACTTGTCATGTTAATATACACCAATCGGATAATCAGGCCAATCATCAAAATGCAAATAAAGACAAATGCAATAATCAGCTTAGCCCTGCTTTGCTTTATAAATCGGTTTGGCGGGCGGCCAGAGGTCTTATTATTTACTTTTTCTTTATATCTATGTGATTTCACATCTTTTTTTTCTTTCATTCTAGCTCCCCTCTGTACGTCCAGATCAAGGGTGTGAAAAGTTGCCAAGAAGGATTAGAAAAGCCCTCTCACCATATGAGGGCTGATATTTTACTTGATTCATTTGGGTATACCTCGATATTGTCGTACATAATCTCTTTTATCAGTCGGATTAAAATAAATAATCTGACCGGCATCAGGGTAATCCATTCCCAGTTCTCTTGCCTGAGTCAATATCGTTTCTAAATCAATCGCATTATTAATTCTCTCGGCCGCTGCAACGTTGGCATCTGTTATGGTATTCAATTCTTTTTTCAGTAAAGTAATCTCATTGCTCCTTTGTGTTACCATATTGTTTAAATTTAAGTAGTATACACAGGTTAAGAATACCACTACGACTGCCACTCCTAAAAATAGTGTATATCCTAAACTCAATTTGGTGGCTTTCTCGATATTACGTTTAGCAATTTTTTGATTGATCTGCTTTTGTTTTTGTCTTTGCCTTTCAGTCTCAGGCGGTCTATCAATGCGCTCTTTTGTTTTCCTACGACGTCTGGGAGCAGTCTCTAGTTTTCGGACCGTATTACCATCTATATAATAATTGCTATTTCTTCTGTTCGGTTCCATAGCTGTCCTCTCCTCTCTTAAGCCAAGTTATATCGTACGTAAAAAAACTCTTAACTTAGCACTTTTAGAACGTTTATTTTCCAGTATTTCTTCTTCACAGGGAAGAATAGCTTTCCTTGTTATGACCTTCCCCAGCGGCTTCTTGCCGCAAACACAGATCGGGAAATCTGATGGACATTCACAAGGATTTTCAAATTTTCTAAATTGATTCTTAACGATTCTGTCTTCCAAAGAATGAAATGTGATGACGCTAAGCCTGCCGCCATCATTCAACGACATCACCATATCCTCAAGGCTTTCATTAAGAACCTCTAATTCATGGTTTAATTCTATCCTGATTGCCTGAAAAGTCTTTTTGGCAGGATGCCCTCCTGTTTTTCTTACTCTCATCGGAATGGCAGCCTTAATAATCTCTGTCAATTCTTTGGTTGTTTCTATTTTTCTTTCTTGTCTTGCTCTAACAATATGTTTAGCTATATTCTTTGCAAACTGTTCTTCACCATAATCTTTAATTATTCTGAACAGTTGATGTTCACTGTAATGATTGATGATGTCCTTCGCCGTCGCCTCCTGCCTTCTGTCCATACGCATGTCCAAAGGCGCCTCATACCGGTATGTAAATCCCCGGTCGATTGTATCTAACTGGTATGATGATACACCTAAATCAAGCATAATACCATCAACCCCATCAATGTCTAAGTTAGACAACACTTGTTTTAAATGATTATAATTATGACGTACAATGGTGACTTTATCACCAAATTCCTCCAGTCGTTCACTTGCTGCTATGACGGCAGCTTCATCCTGGTCTATTCCTATAAATCTTCCACGGGTTCCCAGCCTCCTGCATATTTCACATGCGTGACCGCCGCCGCCTAATGTACCATCTACATATATGCCGTCTTCTTTAATATTCAGGCTGTCTATTGTTTCATTCAGCAAAACAGAAGTATGTTTAAAACTCATAGCTTCCTCCTAGAATGTTATGCCAAGGTCTGCCATATGCTCTGCGATGTCTTCCATATCTTCATCGCTGGTATCATTAACAGCTTCCCAATTGGCTTTACTCCAAATTTCAATACGGCTGGAAACACCTACCAGTACCGCATCTTTCTCTAATTCTGCAAATTCTCTTAATACCGCCGGGATAAGAATACGCCCTTGCTTATCCACTTCACAGGAAGCGGCGCCGGCAAGGAAGAAACGTGAAAATTTCCTGGCATCTTTCTTAGTTAACGGAAGTTCTCTTAATTTATCGGTGAATTCATTCCATTCTTCCATAGGATACACAAATAAGCAGCCATCAAGACCTTTGGTTACTACAAATTCTTCCCCCAAAGATTCTCTGAACTTCGACGGAACGATTAACCTGCCTTTTGCATCAATTGTGTGATTGTATTCTCCTATGAACATAGTACATCACCTTTTAGAGTTAAGCGGATACTGCTACCACCCAGTCTACCATTTCACTCCACTCTCTACCACTTTCCACCACTTATGTTACTATTCTATAGGATAACCGCAAATTAATCAATAGCTAATTCAATTTTTTAATAAATATTTCATAGGTAAATATATCCACCCACACAATCTAAAAAACTACCATACATTATTTTTCGTACGGTAGTTCGAGGGTAGTCTTGTATATTGTTCTATTTTTTCTTATTAATTAGTATTCTCAAAAAAATAATCATTCCTACGGACAGCCAAACCAATGCCGCTGCAAGCACTTGTGATATGGGAAGACCTAACAAGCCGGATATCAGTTGGTCCGTTCTTAAGCCTTCGATCCAAAACCGGCCTATGCTATATCCCAAAACATAGAGTAAAAAGACTTCTCCGTCAAACTTCTTACGCTTTCGATACAGGAGCAGCAATATTAACACAATCAGGTTCCATAAAGATTCATATAAAAATGTAGGGTGTACCTGTAAATATTCTATACCATCAACAAACACCGACTGTTCCAATAGTTCCGGTGTCGTGTAGTAAGCCTCGGATACTTTGATCTGCATAGCAAATAATCCGGAAGTATAGCCTCCAAAAGCTTCCCGGTTAACAAAATTCCCCCACCTCCCAATAATCTGCCCGGCAATCAATCCCAAGCAGGCAGTGTCCGCCATCAATGCAAAATTTAATTTCTTGATCTTCGTAAAAACCAACAGGCAGATGACGGCACCAATAATACCTCCGTAAATAGCCAGGCCACCTGCTCTTATATTAAATATCTGCAGCAGATTATTCTGATAATTATCCCAGTCAAATATCACAAAATACAGGCGGGCACCAACGATGGCAGAAATAATAGCATAAATGCCAAACTCCAGATAGGTATCCGGATCTTGCTTTGTACGTTTAGCTTCCAGGCAGGCTATAACAAGTCCGGCTATCATACCGCAGGCAATAATAATACCATAAAACGCAATATCAAAACCAAATATTGATATGCTTTTATTCAGGCTTTCAATCTCTATCCCCAGATTGGGAAAGCGAATACTCGCATTATAAGTCATCTTTTAATACTCTCCTGTCAACTAAAAGTAATTGACATTATATCATAATTTTATAAAGCCGTCTATTCCCCTTTTAAGATTTTTATGATAAAATGACGCTATGCAAAAGAAAGGATGTATAGATTTATGAAACTAGGTATCGTAGGCTTGCCCAACGTCGGCAAAAGCACATTATTTAACTCTTTAACAAAAGCAGGGGCAGAATCGGCAAACTATCCTTTTTGTACAATCGATCCCAACATCGGTATCGTTACCGTTCCTGATGATCGGCTTAAGTGTCTGGCCGACTTATATGATTCAGCAAAAATCATTCCGGCAGCCATAGAATTTGTAGATATTGCGGGCCTTGTCAAAGGTGCCTCAAAAGGTGAAGGCCTAGGTAATCAATTTCTATCCAATATCAGAGAGGTAGATGCCATCGTCCATGTTGTGCGCAGCTTTGACGATTCCAACATCATCCATGTAGATGGCAGCATTGATCCGATCAGAGATATCGAAACGATTAATCTGGAACTTATTTTTTCTGATATGGAAATTATCGAACGCCGCTATTCCAAGGCTTCAAAAGGTGCCAAAAATGATAAATCCCTGGCAAAAGAAGCCGTTTTAATCAAGCGGCTGATTGCCTTTTTAGAAGAAGGCAATCTGGCAAAGAATTTCGAAGTTGATGATGAGGAAGAACGCGCTTTATTGGAAAGTTTTAACCTTCTGACATATAAGCCGGTCATCTATGCTGCCAATGTCTCCGAGGAAGACCTTGTTGCCGGAAACGACAATGAATATGTCGCAAAAGTCAGAAACTTCGCCGCCAAAGAAGGTTCTGAAGTGTTTGTCATTTGCGCCGGGATCGAACAGGAAATCGCTGAGTTAGATGAAGATGAAAAAACGATGTTCTTAGAAGATTTAGGACTTACTGAATCAGGCCTTGAGAAATTAATTAAAGCCAGCTACAGCTTATTGGGCCTTATCAGCTTCTTGACAGCAGGCCCGACAGAAACCAGAGCCTGGACAGTTAAGAAAGGAACTAAGGCTCCAGGAGCTGCCGGGAAAATCCACTCCGATTTTGAAAGAGGCTTCATTAAAGCTGAAGTTGTAAGCTTCAATAACCTGATGGCCTGTAAAAGCTATAGCACTGCAAAGGAAAAAGGACTTGTGGGCATAGAAGGTAAAGACTACATTGTCAAAGATGGCGATGTGATACTCTTTCGTTTCAATGTCTAAGCGTGACAAACCTGTGGCTGCCGCACTAACGGTTAAATAGTTTGTACGGCAGCCCCTTGATCGCTTATTCTTTGAGGCCTGCCATCAATGGCCCTAATGTCTCTCTTGTAGCATCTTTTTGTTCTACAATCCCCATGACTTCACCTTCAAACATGACGAGGATGCGATCCGATAATTCAATCAATTCATCCAATTCCGTAGATACCATCATAACTGCCGTACCGTCGTCTCTTTGTTTGACAATTTGGGACTGGATATATTTTGTCGCACCGATATCTAACCCACGTGAAGGGTGTACTGCAATAAGCACGCCAGGCGCTCTTTCCAGTTCACGCCCAACAACAAATTTCTGTTGATTACCGCCGGAAAGATTGTTGGCAATCTCACGGACACTTGGCGTTTTAACATTATAGTCATCACAGACTTCTTGACTGTGATTTCGAATCCACTTCCATTTTAAAATGCCTTTTTTAGAGTATAGCGCTTCTTTGTAACTGATCAAAGCTAGGTTTTCATCTATTTCCATCGGGCCGACCATGCCATATTTATGGCGATCCTCAGGAATATGGGAAATACCCAGCTTGAGAACCTGTCTTGGATTAAGCTTCGTAGATTCGGTTCCATTAATGTATATCTGCCCGCCGGCAGGTTCCCGTAAGCCTGTAATACAATGTATCAATTCAGATTGCCCATTGCCATCGACACCGCAGATTCCAAGAATTTCACCGCCATGGATTTCGAAACTCACATTCTTCACCGCCGGCAGCCCTCTGTCATTGTTACAGGAAAGATTTTTAACGACAAGCTTTTCACCCCTTAGTCTAGCAGGAGCCTTTTCGGTAGTCAGTTGGACTTCACGCCCTACCATTAGAGCAGCCAGTTCCTGACGGTTTTTAACATCTTTAATTGCGACGGTTGCGGCGGCCTTACCAAGCCTCAATACTGTACATCTGTCACAAATCCTCATAATCTCATTAAGCTTATGACTAATGAAAATGACAGTGTGTCCTTCGGAGGTTAAAGCACTTATCATATCAAAGAGACCGTCTACCTCGCCCGGCGTCAACACAGCTGTCGGTTCATCTAAGATCAGTAGTTTAGCATTCCGATACAGAGCTTTTAGTATTTCAAGCCTCTGTTGCTGCCCTACAGATAACTGCTCGACTTTAATCCATGGATCAATTTCCATATTATACTTTTCGCCCAGCTTTGTGAACTTCTTTGCTGCCGAATCCAGATCCAGGACATTTTTATTTTCTTTTAATCCCAGCACAACATTCTCTATGACCGTTAATGCCGGAATCAACATAAAATGCTGATGCACCATACCTATTCCAAGGGCAATGGCATTTTTAGGCCCCTGTATGTTTACCAATTGCCCGTTAAAATAAATTTCACCTTCATAACTATCATACATACCGTATAAGCAATTCATTAATGTTGATTTGCCTGCGCCATTTTCTCCAAGCAAAGCATGAACTTCACCTTTTTTAATAATAAGATTAACATCCTCATTGGCAACAACAGATGCAAAGCGTTTTGTAATGTTCTTCATCTCTAAAATATTTTCAGCCATATTTACCTCCTACTCTTTACGGTATGCAACACCGCTGCTTGCCGGTTTATTACTCCTTCTGGCAAATACGCACAAAGCAACGATAGTAATAAAATATGGAAGCATATTGAGAAATTGGTAATATCCCCCAATACTCGTTGTCAATAAACGATACTTCAAAGCATCTGCCGCTCCAAAGAGTAATCCTGCTAAAATGACAGAAACCGGAGAATAGTTTCCGAATACACATACTGCCAATGCCATAAAGCCTTTGCCGGCAACCATTCCCTCAGTAAATGACGATAATTGTCCCATGGATACAAAAGAACCTGCAATACCTGCCATCATTCCGCTAAATACAAGAACGCCATAACGATTTCTAAATACATTTATGCCCACCGTATCACAGGCCTTTGGATTTTCACCAACAGCCCGTATTTTAAGACCTGAATTCGTCTTATATAAGACAAACCAACACAAAGGAACGGCGATGAAAGCCAGATATACCGGAATCGGCCAATTAAAGAGTGCCTCACCGAAAATCGGAAGCTTACTTAAAATGGGGATAGGATATTTTGGAAATCCTGCTACTTTAGCCCCATTAAGCAGCAATCTATTTAAAGTAACCGTAAAACCTCCGGCAAAAATATTAAAGGCCATGCCTACAACAATTTGATTGGCACGGAGACTCACAGTAAAGAAAGCAAAAATGAATCCCATGATGGCTCCGCCGGCAATGGCCAGCAAAGCTCCGGCTAAAGAAGACCCCCACAGAGAAGACCCTAAACAGCCAAGAAGGGCGCCCGTAAGCATAATCCCCTCAGTGCCAATGTTAACAATACCCGCACGCTCACTAAAGACCAGGCCAAGGGCAGCCAATATCAAAGGTGTTGCCGTACGGATATCAGCACTTAAAAAATTAGTAATAAAATCAACCATTAGCTACACCCCCAGAAAACTTCTTCGCTTTACCCCTAATCCATTTAAACAACTCTCTGCTCACAGCAAACAAAATAATCATACCTTGAATCATATAGATTGATGCCGACGGAACACCGGCTAACAACTGCATTTTAACACCGCCTGCATTCAAGGCGCCAAAAAGAATCGCCGAAGCAATCATCCCCAGAGGGTGGCAGCCTCCCAGCAAGGCAACAGCAACACCGCTAAAGCCAACATTGGCGGCAAATCCTTCAGTTAGAAAGTAAGTCAGCCCGATAATTTGAATCACACCGCCCAGTCCTGCAAAGCCTCCGGCAATAAAAATCGAAAGTAATCCATTACGCTTAATATTCATTCCTGAATACCGCCCCGCGTTGGGATTCATGCCGATAACACGCATTTCATAACCTTTGGTTGTCTTCCACATAAATATATAGTAGGCCACCACGCCTATGAGAGCCAAAATAAATCCAGCATGAAGTCTTGTCCCCGATAAAATCGTCGGCAGCTTTACGTTATCAATGATAGAAGTCATCCGTGGTGCAGCTCCTTTGGTCATATCCTTAAAGGGTGTATTGGTAACACAATAGCTGACAAACTCTAAAGCAATATAGTTAAGCATAATTGTTGTTATTAATTCACTGGCACCAAAGCGCATCTTCAAAATGCCCACAATCAATCCCCACAGGGCACCGCCTATAAAACCGGTAAACAGAATGAATATAATATGCAGTATTGCGGGCAGTCCGCTGATATGGGCTCCCACCATTGAACCACAAATCGCACCGATATAAAGCTGTCCCTCTGCTCCCAGGTTAATCAGGCCACAACGCAGTGCTATGGCATAACTTAAAGCTGTAAAAAGCAAAGGCGTCACTTGAATTAATGTTTCACCAATTGAATTTCTGCTGCCAAAGGCTCCGTTTAACAAACTTATGTAAGCTTTTCCTACATCATACCCCATCGCCATCATAATCAAAGCGCCAAGTATCAGGGCAACGAAAATAGATAAAAGCGGAAAGCCAAGGCTCGCAAAGCCTTGCTGCATTTTCTTTTGCATAACATTCCTCCACCTTTTAAATCAGGGCGTGTCAGAAAACTCGTTGTATAAAGATTGCAATGAGTTTTCTGGCGCGCCCTAGCAAGGCTGCCCGAAGCCTAAACTTTGCGGCAGCCTTATTTGACCTACTCTGTTTCCGTACTAACGGTAATCTCTCCATTTGCCAGTTGCTTCATAACATCTGCAACTTTACCCTGAAGCTCAGTATCATCATTATTAAACCATTCTGTTAGGAATACCACGCCTTTGTTGGCGCCATAGGTTTCCACTTCTGTTACGCCTTGAAGCGTTCCATCTAAATAAGCAGCAAAAGTTACTTGATAAGCTACGGCAACATCTTTAACAACTGTCACCTGGGTCTGGGCCGGAGCTGATTCTTCCTGACCAATACCACAGCCAATTGCCATCATACCTTTTTCCTCAGCCGCTTCCATGACGCCGACGCTGGCATCATTGGCCATTGGCGTAATAACGTCAACATTCTCTTCAATCATGGCAATTGCCGTTTCTTTAGCCTGGTTTACATCAGTAAAGCTTCCTGTATTAATCCTTTTAGCCGTTACACTTAAATCAAAGTTTTCATTGGCATAATCAACGCCTTGCTGAAAGCCTGACGAACCAAGGATAATGGGGTTAATCTCTAACCCGCCGACAAATCCGACATAACCGCTTTCACTTAATAATGCGGCAATCACACCCTGCATAAAGCCCTGCTCCTCATCAGCTATACGTACTGATTTAAAGTTATCTTTAATCTCTGTCCCGTTAATTTGGATAAACATCGTATCCGGGAACTCATCTGCCAATGAAAGACAGTAATCCTGATAGGAATTGGTTGTCAAATATACAACGTTATAACCCTCGGAGGCATATGTACGGGCTGCTTCCGCCGCATCAGTGTCTCCAACATTCTCTAAATATGATATCTCTGCACCTAATGCTTCAATCGCTTTCAGGCCGTTATACTGGGTTTCATTCCAGTTACCGTCATTGATGGCTCCGCCAAAAATTGCTGCAACCTTTAAACCTTCAGCTGACACACTGCCTGTCCCCTGCGTATGGTCACCCGCTGCATCTTCACCGGTAGTTTCACCATCAGTAGTTTCTGAATCACCGGCGGTTTGGGCGGCTGTCCCTGCTGTTGTCTCCTTACTGTCTCCCCCACAAGCTGACAGAGTACTCATACCGAAAATAAGTACTAATGCTAAGGCTAAAATCTTCTTCATATAACTTCCTCCTTAAATGTAAATTATAGTCGAGCAGTCCAACGATTCTTCAAAAAAAGGGCGGTTTCTAATTCATACACTAGCCAAATTAAGAACCACCCTTGGATTATCATTGCACTATCTCTTAGAAAATGATAACATCTTTAACTTTGTTTTGCAACCTAAAAATTTTTTAGTTTTCAGTCACTGGATTCAACTAATATAGCTATCCCATCTCTGATTGTTATCACTCCTTCGTCCTCTAGCAATTCATTGCTGATACAGAGGCTGTCGCCTAAACTGACTGTTTTATTTTGTAAAAGATATTTGAATCCTGTCAAATCTATGCCTCTGAGTACTGGGTCAAGGGGTAGTAAAGAAATATACTTTCCCCATTGGTTGCTTTTTAAAATCTTATAAGTATCGGTTATCAGCCTAACCCTGTTATTTTTGTCAACGATGCAGCAAGGTATTCCTTTATTAAAAGGCCTAATCATCAGGTGAATATTGGCTAATAAATGATCAAGGCGGGTTCCGGTTGCCCCCAGTATATAAATCTCCCCCTCTTGATTCCTACATAAATCCATGGCCAGGCCAACGGCCAGTTCAGTATCTGTGTTATCTTTCTCTGGCTTGAATTTATGTACCGTTATTTCCGGCTCACTGATATATTTCCCTAAAACATCCGGGTCTGCTGAATCAAAGTCTCCTACAAGATGATGTATCTTCAAAAGACACTTTTTCCAGATGAGCAAACGATTAACGACGTTCAATGCGCCATCTACAATAATATTTATGTCAAACTTTTCACTGCTAATAAACCTCGCAGCAAAATCTTCGTCAATACTTCCTCCGGTAACGATTAAAATCCGCATGTTTTATCCTCATACATTTTAAAGATTTCAAGAAAGCCGCCAACACTCTCCTCAATGGGATTATCAAAGGCTCTTGAGCCGGCTACAATAACATTGGCTCCTGCGCCTATAACCGTCTTAACGGTTTCAAAATCAATACCTCCATCTACCTCAATATCTAAATTAAGCCCTTTGGCATCTATAAGCTGTCTCAGTGTCCTTATTTTATCTGTCATCGCCGGAATGTATTTTTGTCCGCCAAATCCTGGATTAACTGTCATCAATAGTACCATATCCAAATCTTCCAATACATAATCCAGCACCGAAAGCGGCGTCGAAGGGTTTAATGCCACGGCCGCCTTAATCCCCAAAGCCTTAATTTCCTGGATAACACGATGTAAATGGAGACAGGCCTCAGCATGAACCGTAAGGATATCGGCACCGGCATCTTTATAATCTTTCAAATAACGTTCTGGCTGTTTAATCATTAGATGAACATCAAATATTTTCCTGGTACACTTCCGCAGAGATTTGATAACCGGCAGACCCAGTGAAATGTTGGGGACAAAGCTGCCATCCATAACATCTATATGGATATAATCGGCACCTGCATCGGAAACCCTCATCACATCCTCGCCTAGCTTTGCAAAATCGGCCGCCAAAATTGAGGGGGATAATTTAAGCATCTTAATACCTCCTTTGTTCTTTCAACTCGTTATAAATATTAATATAGTTTTCATACCGCACAGAACTGATATTTCCATTTTCAAGAGCGCTCTTGACACCGCAGTCTGGCTCATGGATGTGGACACAGCCGCCAAATCTGCAATAAGGACTATATTTTTCAAATTCTACAAAATAGTTTTTAAGCTCATCTTTGTCAATATCATTTAATTTGAACGAGGTAAAACCAGGCGTATCAATTACATAGGTTTTATCCCGTATATGAATAAGCTCCGAATGTCTTGTAGTATGCCTGCCCCGGTGAATTTTCCTGCTAATTTCCCCGGTTTCCATATTGGCCGAAGGCTTAAGATAATTCATCAGCGTAGATTTGCCGACGCCTGATGGCCCAGCCAGCACTGTCGTCTTATTTCTTAGGAGGGCATCTATATCCTCAAGTCCCTCATTATATTCAAGACTGGTAAACAGTATATGATAGCCACAGCGGCTATATATTGCCTTAAGCCGATGTGCGGCAGCCTGATCCACAACATCAGTCTTATTAAAACAAATGACCGTATCTAAATCCTGTTGATTCATTGTCACAAGAAAACGATCTAATAAATTCAAATTGGGAGCTGGCCTGGCTGCTGCAAAAATGACCATGGCCTGGTTAACATTTGCAACCATTGGCCTGATGAGCTGATTAATACGGGGCAATATCTTTACGATATTGCCCTTCTTTTCTGTCTCATCAAGAATATCGGCTTCAACATTATCACCAACCATAGGTTTGATGTTCTGGTTTCTGAAAATGCCTTTGGCTTTACATTCATAGATACCCATTTCATCTATATGTATATAATAAAAACCTGCGATTCCTTTGATGATTTTTCCTTGCATGGAGGGCTCCTACTCTAAAGTAATTGGTTCCTGATAAACTATATCTCCTTCTGAGTCATATATAATCATAGTCGCACTACCTTTAGCACCTTTAAACGTTATAGGTTCTATTGCCTGGCCCGATTGTACATTTCTAGTCGTTTCTGAAATTGTCTGTCCACCCTGCTGTAATACGACTCGTATGGCACCACTACCTTCATCACCCAGTGGATTCCCGGAAAATGAATAGGTTGCAGTTCCTACTCTGTTCACCGTCAATAAAATAACCGTGTTTTGATCTAAGGTCGCTCCTGATGAAACGGCTTCTCCTGATGATTTATTTGCAGCCATAACATAATCATCTTTTACACCACTATCAAATATATAACTTACCGTACCAACAGTCAGATTCTTATCAGCCAGAGCAGCTCTTGCTTCACTTTCAGTCATCCCTATAACATTAGGCATTGTTGTCGTTGTACTCTCGGCTCCCTGGCTAATAACCAGTGAGATTTTATCACCCTTCGTAACAGTGCTTCCTGCTTCCGGTGATGTCCTGATTATTTTCCCATCTGCATAAGTATCACTATACTCGAAATTCACACTTCCCACCGATAAACCAACAACACTTAATTTACTTTCTGCCTGAGACTGCGTCAATCCGGATAGATCATCTAAAGTAAAAGTCTCTTTCCCCGTGCTGATATAGACAGTCACCGTATCTCCTTTCGCAACCTTGGTACCTCTTGCTGGGTTCTGATCAATCACATAACCAGCATCAACTGTATCAGAAGTCTGTTCCACAGGATTCATGCCCAAGCCGACATTCTCCAACGCTGCTTTTGCTGCCGCCTGCGTTTTATTGGATAAATCAGGGACAGCAACCTCGGTTACAGCTGGTTCTGTTTCTGACTCTTGCGTACTCTCTGTAGATAGCGCCGATTCATAAGAACTTGTATCCGTCTCTTCCCCACCGCCTCCAATGAAGCCGACAGCTTTTCCGATAATGAAAATGATAACGGCAAATAGAATAATACCTCCCACTACTCCCAAGATCTTGACAACTTTCTCCAATGCTGGATTGACGTCATTATCGTCATCTTCTTCATCGTCGCCATCGTCTTCTTCGTCCTGGTCCACCGGCTCTTCACCGAGATCATCTAGAAGTTCTGTCTGCCTGTCCGCATTCCCTGGCTCTGTCGCCGCATTCACCTTTGCCAGATCATCTTCCGACATAACAACTGTTGTCTCATTAGTCATCATCCCCGGCAAAACCACATATTCTCCACCTGGATTTGTCAGAACCTTCTTTAAATCGGCAATCAATTCTTTTGCTGAGGAATATCTCCGTTCAGGCTTCTTCTGGGTACACTTTAAAATAATCTTTTCAAAGCTTCTGGGTATCTCCGGATTAAGCTGCCTTGGCGGTATCATCTCCCCCTGAATATGTAACAAAGCAACCGCCACATTGGTTTCCCCGTCGAAGGGGACTTTTCCTGTAAGCATTTCATACATGGTGATGCCCAATGAATAAATATCACTTTTAGCATCACTATAGCCGCCCCTGGCCTGCTCCGGCGAAATATAATGGACTGAGCCTGCGGCGTTGGTTGTCACCGTTGTAGAGTCTGCTACCTTGGCAATACCGAAATCGGCCACCTTAACCTTGCCGTCTCTGGATATCATAATATTTTGAGGTTTTATATCTCTGTGAATAATACGGTTTTCATGGGCTGCACTCAGTCCATTGGCAATCTGCACAGAAATATTTAATGCTTCTTTAACCTCTAGATGCCCTTTCATTTCAATATAGTTCTTCAGGGTAATTCCCTGAACCAATTCCATGACAATATAATAAATGCCATTTTCTTCGCCCACATCATAAACGCCGACAATATTCGGATGGGTTAATCCTGCCGCGGATTGTGCCTCCACCCTGAATTTCTTAACAAATGTTGCATCCTGACTGAATTCCTTTTTTAAAACCTTAATTGCAACTAAGCGGTTAAGTTTATGGCACTGTGCCTTATATACATCAGACATCCCTCCGGATCCAATCTGCTCGATGATTTCATATCGATCGGCCAAATACATCCCCTTAACTAGCATCCGCTTACCTCCTTATCAAATGGATCAATAATTATTACTGTAATATTATCCAAACCGCCATTCCTTTTGGCCTGTTCGACCAGCTCATCGGTGGCATCACCAATATAGCTGCTTGTAACAATATCTAATATGTCTTCATCTTCAACCATATTGGTTAAACCATCGGAACACATTAATATTTTATCACCCTTTTCCAAATCCACCTCAAAGAAATCTACTTTGATTTCCCATCCTGCTCCTATAGCACGGGTGATCACATTTTTCTCAGGGTGATTCTTAGCCTCTTCTTTGGTGATTTCTCCGGCGCGCAGCATAACGCCTACATAAGAATGATCTTCTGTCACTTGGTTAATCTGGTCATCAATCAAGTATAGACGGCTGTCTCCTACATTGGCAACAAATAGTTTCTCATCTTTAATAAAGGCGGCCACAAATGTCGTCCCCATTCCTTTATAATCCACATTGGCTCCTGCCTCTTCCATAACAACTCTGTTGACATACCGTATTCCATCATCAACGATACGAAGCGGAACTTCCGGTGGGGCTTCATTCACATAATTTATAAAAGTTTCAACAGATAATCTTGATGCATAATCTCCTGCCTTATGGCCACCCATGCCATCAGCAACAATAAATAGATTCGGTAAGGCTCCCACAGGGTTTTGTGAATAAAACAAATAATCCTGGTTCATTTTTCTAACAACACCAGTATCTGTTTTTCCAAAAACTCTCATATTATTCCTCTCTTTCGGGTAATTTATCAGATAGCTTTTTCTTAGCTGTCCACAAGCTGCTTGTATATCCTGGCCCATTTCTCTTCTTATAGTAACATTTTCCCCGAATTTTTCAAGTTTATTTTTAAAATTTGATATAATGTCCCCATCCGGCTGCCTAAAATCACTCTCTCTTATAGGATTTACTGGAATAAGATTAATATGGCAATTTATCCCTTTAAGTATTTCTCCTAAACGTTTGGCATCGGCATTACTATCATTCACTCCCCTAACTAGGCTATACTCAAAAGTAATCCTCCGGTTATTCATAGAATAATAATATCGGCAGGCATCAAGTATTTCCTTGATGGAATATTTACCTGCAATGGGCATTAGCTCTTTCCTTTTATCATCATCGGCTGCATGCAGTGAAATTGCCAAAGTTATCTGAAAGTTTTCTTTGGCTAGTTTTATAATCATAGGCACAATCCCGCATGAAGAAACCGTTATATTCCTTTGGCTTATATTTAAACCTTTATCATTTGATATCATTTTTATAAATCCAATGACATTGTCATAATTGTCGAGGGGCTCGCCGCTCCCCATAATTACTACATTAGAAACCCGTTCCCCCGAATCTTTTTGGATACTGTAAACCTGGTCAAGCATCTCAGCTATGGATAAATTTCTTTCTAATCCGTTAATAGTTGAGGCGCAGAATTTGCAGCCCATCCGACATCCGGCCTGGGAGGATATACATACTGAGTTCCCGTGTTTATACTTCATGAGAACACTCTCAATAACATGACCGTCGCACAGTTCGAATAAATATTTGCAGGTTTGGTCAATTTCGGATACCAGTTTTTTTGCAATTTTCGGTCGATATAGGTTCGTTTTTTTTGTCAGTACTTCTCTCAAGGACTTTGATAAGTTAGTCATCTCATCAAAGCTATCTGCCAACTTCACATGTATCCATTGATATATTTGTTCTGCACGGAACTTCTGATCTCCGATATCGTTGATGACAAATTCCTGCAACTCGTCTATATTCAATGATTTGATATCTACTTTCATCCTCATACCTCTAAATCCGTTTCAGCCTGGCAATGAAAAATCCATCACACTGATGAAATCCCGGCAGCAACTGAATGAAACCCTGAGCGGTCGTTTCATTATGAAGCTCAACCGGTAAATAAGGGTTTAGTGAGTCCAGTTTAAATGGGTGATTATCGGTAAACCATCTGACATTATCGATATTTTCTTCAACATTGATTGTACATGTACTGTAAATCAATGTTCCGCCTGGCAGGACATATCTCCATACAGCAGACAAAATCTGTCGTTGAAGACTTACCAATTCTTTGATAGCCGCTTCCGAAATACTATATTTAATATCTACTTTCCTGCCTATGACTCCCAAACCTGAACAAGGCAAATCTGCTATGACAATATCTGCACTTAAATCATCCGATGGATCATGTATGGATGCATCCTTACACTGTACTTGTATATTCCGGATGTCCAGCCGATTTATATTTTCTAAAATCTTCCCCGTCTTATATCTGTTTAAATCCCGGGCGTAAACCCTCCCGGTATTATTTAACTTCTCAGCTGCAAGGAGGCTTTTCCCGCCAGGTGACGCACAGATATCAATGATTGTATTACCTGATTGTATCCCCGCGGCTTCCACAGCCAGCATTGAACTTTCATCTTGTACGATAAATGCACCATTCCTAAAGCTTTCTAATTTCCCCAAATAGTCAATATTGGTTATTTTTAAAGCATAAGGCAGATAGCTGCCCTTCATCACTTTAATATCTTCATCTGCAAGCATTCTGCCAAGCTCGCCTGCTGTAACCTTATCGCTATTGGGACGAATTGTCATTGCTTTAGTCTCAAGCAGCGTCGCAAGTATCTGTTGAACTTCATCTTGACTGTATGTTTTCAGCCATTTCTTTACAATCCACTCTGGCATGGAATAAGCGATGGATAGGTATAAACATGGATTCACTTTCCTGTCAGGATATTGTATATCCTCGATATGCCTAGATACATTACGCAGTACACCGTTGACAAAACCAGTAAGCTTTGCAAATCCCATTTTCCTGGCCAGCTTGACAGCTTCATTACAGGCAGCTGACGGCGGTACATTATCCATATACTTTAATTGATATACCGCCATCCGCAATATATTTCTGATGACAGGCTTCATCTTTTCCACAGGAATAGTGGAATACTGATTGATGACATAATCAATCCAAACCATATATTCCATCGTTCCCCGGGTGAGCCGGCTTAAGAAGCTGCGTTCAGGCTTGCCAAGGTATTGATACTTTTCCATGGTTTGGTTAAAGACGATATGGCCCGGCACATGCTCCTGGGTAATCTCTGTTAAAATATTCAATGCAATTTCTCTTAAATTAACTGGTGCAGACAACCGATTACTCCTCCATTGGTCTAACGTCTTCTTGATCTTGATAATAAAATAATCCTAAGTAATTGTAAAATCATCGCTGCCGCACTGGCTACATAAGTCAATGCTGCCGCATTTAACACTTTCCTTGCACCTTCATTTTCCTCACCGCTTAGAATTCCTGTATCAGATAGAATCCTAAGCGCCCTTGATGAAGCATTAAACTCTACAGGCAAGGTAATCAGATGAAATGCAACTACGGTAGAAAATAAAATGATGCCAATGGTGATTAGGGTTTGGCTCCCGCTCCCTCCCATCAGTAGTCCAATAATAATGATCGGCCAGCTGATAGCCGAACCAAAGTTTGCCACCGGCACGATGGCTGAACGTATCGCCAACGGCGCATAACCTTTATTATGCTGCACGGCATGCCCACATTCATGGGCGGCAACTCCGGCTGCCGCAATTGATGATACATTAAAGACACTATCTGACAATCTCAGCGTCTTTGTTCGCGGATCATAATGGTCGTTCAAGTTACCTGAAATATGCTGAATGCTTACATCATTAATGCCCGATTGCCGAAGGATACGTTCCGCAGCCTGAGCTCCGGTAACACCACTGGCAGTTCTCATTTTTGAATACTTATTAAATGTTGATTTAACACGTGATGATGCCCATAAGGATAAAACAACGCCTATAAGCACCAATATATATGTCCAATCAAAAAATAATGGAAATCCCACTTAATCACTCCTATTCTAATATTAAACCTTTTTGAATGTTATTTCCTCGAAGAAAGGCATTTGTCTCCATATATTTCTTGCCTTCCATCTGTAAAGCGCCAATAGCCAGGCAGCCATCTGAAGCTTTTACTATGATAGTATCTTTAGTGATATCAACAATTTCTCCATAACTTCCCTCATAGTGCTTAAGAATAACCTTCGCTTTCCATATCTTCAATGTTTTACCATTTAAAGTTGTATAAGCGCTTGGCCAAGGGTTTAATCCTCTTATCAGACGCTCAATACTTATGGCAGATTGGCTAAAATCAATTTTACCCATGCTTTTTTTAAGCATCTGGGCATATTCCCCGGACTGGCTGTCATCCTGGGGTATTCTGATCGCCGTTTGGTCTTCAAGCTTTTTTAAGGTTTCTATTAATAAGTCTGCCCCTAAAACAGAAAGTTTATCATGAAGGCTTCCTCCTGTTTCTTCCTCTTCAATATTAATCTGGGCCTTTAATATCATATCGCCAGTGTCAAGTCCGGTATCCATATACATTGTCGTCACACCAGTGATGCGCTCTCCCCTGATAATCGCCCATTGGATTGGTGCCGCCCCACGATACTTAGGTAATAAGGAGGCATGGACATTAATGCAGCCATACTTTGGCATCGTTAATATTTCTTCCGGTAAAATTTGTCCAAATGCAACCACCACAATGACCTCCGGCGCCATATCTTTCAGTTCATTAATAAATTCAGGGGTGCGTACTTTTGGGGGCTGCCAGACCGGAATATGATGCTGCAGCGCTCTTTCCTTCACAGCTGGAAACTGCACACTTTTTCCTCTGCCTTTGGCCTTATCCGGCTGAGTTACAACACCGATGACTTCATGTCCCGTATCAATTATTCCCTGAAGAGTGGGTACGGCAAAATCCGGTGTTCCCATAAATACAACTTTCATCCTATCTCTCCTGTTTCTGTCGGTTCATCGTCATCTTCTTCATATACCACATCTCTAATGCCGCCTTCGGCCTTATCAACATACATGACACCCTCCAGGTGGTCAAATTCATGACACATGGCTCTTGCAAATAATTCTGTTCCTTCGATTTCAAATTCATTCATATCTATATCGTAAGCAACAGCTTTCACATAATTCGGCCTTGTCACTATGCCACATTTACCTGGCAGGCTTAAACAGCCTTCATCTCCGGTTTGCTCACCATCTGTTTCGATAATTCTGGGATTAATAAAAACACGGGGACCTTCACCCACATTAATCACTACAATCTTTCGTAAAACGCCTACCTGCGGCGCTGCAAGACCCACACCGTCAGCATCATGCATTGTATCAATCATGTCCGTTATTAACTCTTTTATTCTGGGCGTCATCTCAGTTACGGTCTTCGTTGGTTTTTCCAATACCGGATCTCCGTACATACGGATATTTCTTAATGCCATCACAATCGTTCCTTTCTAATAAATTGTCATTGGGTTAAAATCAAATTGTATACCTAGCTGCCTGTTTAGTTTAAACATATTGATATTATTCTCAATGGTATCTTTCATCATAACCAGTATATTGTAATTTTCATGTTTAATATACAATACTCTTCTGTAAATATCCTTTCCTTTAGATATATATGCGCTGGCAGGACCAATCAGCTCTGCATCATTTAACTGTGGCTCTAAAGAGCCACTCTGCGATTTTATAAAATCACAGAGGAATTCTTTCAATTTCTTGATACTATCATCAGCCTCTTTTTCAATGGGGGATTCTACTAAAACAACTAATATATTTACGATTGGCGGATAACGCATCATCCGGCGATAAGCGATTTCTTGATGGTAAAAGCTTTTATAATCTTGTTTCCCTGCAGCCGTAATACTGTAGTGTTCCGGATTATAGGTCTGAATAACCACCTCGCCCGGTTTATCTCCCCGGCCAGCCCTACCTGCCGCCTGGGTCAGCAGCTGGAAAGTACGCTCCCCGGCCAAATAATCATTGGAAAACATTGATAAATCTGCAGCAAGAATGCCGACCAAAGTAACATTCGGAAAATCGTGGCCCTTAACAATCATCTGGGTTCCAACAAGAATATCGGCCCTGCCTTCTTTAAACTGTTTAAGAATATTATCCATACTATCTTTTCTGGATGTGGAATCTCTATCCAGCCTTAACACCTTTGCCTCTGGGAAGGCATCTCTTACCATCATCTCAACCTTCTGGGTCCCCATGCCAAATGCCGCTATGTATGCCCCGCCACAATTCGGACAAATCCTGACACTTTTTTCTTCATAACCGCAATAATGGCATTTCAAATATCCATTATTATGCACAGTCAGGGAAATATCACAGTGTTTACATTTTAATACATAACCGCAGTTTCTGCAAGAAACAAATCCTGCATAACCCCGGCGGTTTAAAAATAAGATGATTTGTTCTTTTTTATTGAGCTTTTCGTTAATCTTCTCAAATAGAAGCCGGCTAAATATTTTTTTATTTTTAAGTTTGAATTCATCTCTTAAATCAACAATGGTTACCTTTGGTAAATAGCTGGAAAACTTAGCCCGCTTTGTCAATTCATGAAGCCTGTATTCACCATCAAGGGCCTTTTTATAAGAATCTACACTGGGAGTGGCCGAACCCAGTACCAGGCAGCCGCCTGTCATTTCGATCCGCCAAAGTGCCACGTCCCTGGCATGATATTTAGGCATTGACTCACTTTTATAGGCTCCGTCATGTTCTTCATCAATGATAATCATGCCCAGGCTGCTAAAAGGCATGAAGAGAGCTGATCTGGGTCCAATAATAATATCTACCTCGCCCCGCTTGGCGCGCAAATACTGGTCATACCTTTCACCCGCCGACAGCCTGGAATTCATTATCGAAATCCTTTCACCAAAACGGGCATAAAATCTGGTTACTGTCTGCATTGTTAAAGATATTTCAGGTATTAGCAAAATGACCTGCTTATTCTTCGCCATCATTCTGTCAATTAGTTCAATATACACTTCTGTTTTTCCACTGCCTGTAATGCCATGAATTAAGTGCACGCCAACACAGTTGCTGCTAACCTCTTCCACAATACGTTCCTGGTCGCTGCCAAGCCTCATAACCGGCTTATCATGGACAATATTCTTAATGGGATTGCGATAATCGGTGGTGGCAAGTTCTTCAATAACCCCTTCTCTGATTAATGCCTCCAAAGTCGTTCCAGGTATTTTTAGCTGATTGACTGCCACTGCCCTTGAGATGATTTTATTCGTGGAGAAATATGCCAGTAAACGACTTCTGGCCTTATTTCTTTTGTTCTTCATGTTTTCCTTATATAAATCCTCTAATGTTCCGGAGTCTAATTGAAGGCGGTAAAACTTCGTTTTGACCGCATTAATCTGTCGTTTGACGGGCACTACAGTCTTTAAGGCCTGAATCATCGTGGAACCATATGTGTTCTTTATCTTATAGGCCAATTGTATCAATTGACTCTCTACCGTAAGTTCCTGATTGATAATTCCGGAAATATCTTTGATTTTGCTTTCGTTGTAACTCACCTTTGTGGTTATATTAACAACGTAACCCACAATCAGCCGGTTTCCGCGACCAAATGGGATATTGACCTGCATTCCGATGACCAGCTGATCCATCAATGATTCAGGTATTCTATATTGAAATATACGATCTAAATCTGCCGCAGATATATCAACAATAATATCAGCATACAAATCCGGCATAATAACCCCACCTCATTTAATCTTAACCTGTTTAGTATACCACAAATCAGAGATGTATACCATCATTTTAAAGCAAATACCATGAGGAAGTCTTTCAGTTTATATGGTATAAACTAAAAGACTTCCATTTTTCTCTATTTTTTTTATGTGAACCACGTATGAAAATGTCCCAATTATTCCAATTTCCTTGTTGACAACGAGCCTCTAGCCCTTAGAACCCAGAAAGATGCCCATATGTCAATAAATGTAGTAAAACAGCCATATGGGG